>Ga0315270_10001176_pt1 | contig 13920 bp, 10 predicted proteins | sample C1_bottom_MG_FD_204932 | JGI IMG/M metagenome (GOLD analysis project Ga0315270, IMG submission 204932) | Sediment microbial communities from Yellowstone Lake, YNP, Wyoming, USA - C1_bottom | ecosystem: Environmental > Aquatic > Freshwater > Lake > Sediment | place: USA: Wyoming | collected... | reverse complement strand
TCCCTTCTGGACCGAGCTTGAATACGCCGTCGCTGACGACAAATGGGAAGCTGATCGCTTCTTCGTCGGTAACACCAATATCGGCGACACAACGTTGGCAAACGTGCGCATCGGCTCGCTCGACCCAACGTCATGGACGTCATTTTATGGCAACGCGGCCGGCGCATTTAAGAGCATGCTACCAAAGTTAGGCTCGTATGAAGGCAGCGCAGACGGAGCCACCGGTTTTGCCGAAGTCGGCACGGGCTTGACGCCACGCCGTGCAATTGAGTATTACGGGTACAACGATCAGTTCCTTTGGTCAGCAGCGGTGGCCAACTCAACCGACCCCGATCCCGCGCTAGAAAAACGCTACCTCGACTACTGGGCGACCTTACGCTATGACTTCATGAAAGGCAGCTCTGTGTCAGCGCTTTATTACGATGCGAACGGGGTAGTCGACACCAAGGTGTGGACATTGGCCGCCAACTTTCGCACCGACATAGCCGATTTCCTAGCACAGTACTCAAAAGACAGCGGTACGGCTGACGATACACGGAAGGAACACAAGGGTTACACTTTAGAAGCCGACGTTCCGCTCGTCAAACACTGGTTAGGTATTGCGCGTTGGGACGCGACCGACAATGGTGAAACTATCGACAATAAAGAAGCCGCAGTAACACTTGGTGTCGTCTTCGCTCCACTGCAAAACTTCAAGATCACGACGGCGCTGGCTTCGGAACGCAAGAAAGCAGCAACAGATGCTGTTCCTGCCGACATGCCGAAGATCAATTCCTTCAACGTGAATTTGATGTACGCAATGTAGACATGATGAATAAAAAAAAGCCTGCGCTGATCAACTCGGCGCAGGCTTTTTTTAATTGCAGGTCGGGTTATGCAACGTAACGCTGAAACACCAACGTCGCATTCGTTCCACCGAAACCAAAACTATTGCTCAATACGGTATTGAGTTCGACGTTGTCGCGTCGCTCACGCACAATCGGCACGCCTTCGGCGGCTGGATCAAGCTGCGTCACATTCGCCGAAGGACTAATAAAATTGTTTTGCATCATCAACAACGAATAAATAGCCTCGTGCACACCCGCTGCGCCCAACGCGTGACCGGTCAGCGACTTCGTTGAAGTAATTGCCGGCAGACGCTCGCCAAAAACAGCTTTGATCGCGCCTAGCTCCGCCGCATCACCCACTGGCGTGCTCGTACCATGGGCATTGAGATAGTCGACGTTGCCTTTTACGGTTGCCAGCGCTTGCTGCATGCAACGAATTGCGCCTTCGCCCGAAGGTTGCACCATATCATAGCCGTCGGAAGTCGCACCATAGCCAACTAATTCGGCATATATTTTCGCACCGCGCTTTTTCGCGTGCTCCAATTCTTCTAGTACCAACATGCCGCCACCGCCGGAGATGACAAAACCATCACGCGTGGCGTCATACGGACGCGACGCCGTTTGCGGTGTCTCGTTATATTTCGACGACAGCGCACCCATCGCGTCAAACAACAGCGTCATAGTCCAATGGACTTCTTCGCCACCACCGGCGAAGACGACGTCCTGTTTGCCCAGTTGGATTAATTCCATTGCATTGCCGATGCAATGAGCGCTGGTCGCACAAGCTGAACTAATGGAATAGCTTACACCTTTGATTTCATACGCCGTAGACAAACACGCGGCCGCCGTACTCGACATCGTGCGCGGCACCATATACGGGCCAACTCTGCGCAAACCTTTGCTGCGCAACAAATCAACAGCGCGCACTACATTGTCCGTCGACGCGCCGCCGGTACCGGCAATCAAACCAATACGAGGACTGGAAATTTGATCTTCCGCCAAACCCGCGTCGGCCAACGCTTCGCGCATGGAAAGATAGGTGTACGCCGCACCATTTCCCATGAACCGCATCACTTTGCGATCGATGAGTTCTTCCGGATTTAATTTGATCGAGCCGTGCACATTGGTCCGAAAACCAAGTTCGACGTATTCGGCATGCGCCTCAATTCCTGAGCGCGCCTGCTTAAGCGACTCCAACACTTCTTGTTTGTTGTTGCCGATACTCGAAACAATCCCTAACCCCGTTACAACCACCCGTCTCACGCTTTATCTCCCCCCAATGCGCTTGTCGTCGTGAACAAGCCCACGCGCAGATCTTTCGCTGCGTAAATTTCCTCGCCATCTACCCGCATCACGGCATCAGCGATCCCCAAAACCAGTTTGCGCATGATAATCCGCTTGATGTCGACTTGGTAGGTTACTAATTTTTTATCCGGTGTCACCTGACCCGTAAACTTGATTTCTCCAGCGCCCAACGCACGCCCATGGCCGGGGCCGCCCATCCAGCCTAGATAAAAACCGACCAACTGCCACATTGCATCCAAACCCAGGCAACCTGGCATAACCGGATCGCCCTCGAAATGGCATTTGAAAAACCAAAGATCCGGTTTGATATCCAATTCGGCTATCAGCTGGCCTTTATCAAAAAGCCCTCCCGTCTCCGCGATGTGCGTGATGCGATCAAACATTAACATCGGCGGCAGTGGCAATTGCGCATTGCCGGGACCAAACAATTCACTACGGCCACAACGAATGAGTTCTGCAAAAGGGTAATGGTCTTTTTTCATTCTCGTACTTTTTTGAGTTTGCTGCCGAAAGCCGGATTGTAGCAGGACTTAGCGCGGAGTTTACTGATTTTGCTACAGTAAAACCATGAAACTCCTTACTGTGATGATCGGAGTTGTACGCACTGCAACGACATTCGTGCCAACAAAGAAGCCGAACCAACTAACACAACACGCGCTAAACTCTCGATCTATGAACTCTACGCCACGGACGACGGCTCACCCGCACACTATCCCGAACCGGCATCCGCCCGGTCTGCGAATATTATTTTTCGCCGAAATGTGGGAGCGCTTCAGCTATTACGGCATGCGCGCCTTGCTTGTGCTCTACTTGGTCAACGCATTGGGGTACGCGCGCGCCGACGCGCTACAAGTTTATGCCACGTACACCGGGCTGGTTTACATCACGCCTATCCTCGGCGGCTTCTTGGCCGACCGCTGGCTAGGCTGCCGTCGCGCGGTGTTTATCGGCGGCGCGATCATGGCGTTGGGACATTTTGCGATGGCTGTCCCGTCCTTGCTCCCGTCCTTGCTCCCGTCCTTGCTCTACCCCGGCCTGGCGCTCCTTATTATAGGTAATGGCTTTTTTAAGCCGAACATCTCGACCATGGTGGGTCGGCTATATGAAGAGCAAGACCCGCGCCGCGACGGTGGCTACACGATCTTTTATATGGGGATCAACCTGGGTGGTTTCTTGGCGCCGCTGGTCTGTGGCTATCTTGGCGAAGAGCATGGCTGGCATTACGGCTTTGCCGCGGCCGGTGTCGGCATGGTGCTGGGGCTCATCACGTTCTGGTACGGCCAACATCGACTGGGCAGTGTTGGTCTGCCGCCACGGCGGCGTGACCACACTGCGCCACCACCGACTCCTCTCTCGGCCAGCGATCGGCGCAATCTGCTCGCGCTCGCGATCATGGGTTTCTTTATCGTGTTTTTCTGGATGGGCTTTGAACAGGCCGGCGGCACCATGAATTTATTCGCTGACCAGCAAACCGATCGCCATTTACTCGGCTGGGAAATTCCCGCGAGTTATTTTCAATCGATCAATCCTTTGGCAATCATTTTGTTCGCACCGCTGTTTTCTTATTTGTGGACACGCATCGATCGCTCGGGCTATGCACTCTCGCCTGTGGTCAAACAAGCGATCGGCATGATCATCCTGGGCCTGGGTTTTGTCGTCCTCGCCATCGCGCAAGAACGGGCACAACAATTCGGCCAGGTCGGTCCAGGCTGGCTCATTGCCGTCTATTTTTTGCATACGATGGGCGAGTTGTGCTTATCACCGATTGGATTGTCGATGGTTAGCACGTTGGCACCGCAACGTATGACAAGCCTTTGCATGGGACTGTGGTTTACCGCCATCGCCATCGCCAACTATTTAGCGGGCACACTGGAATCGTTGCTGCAGCACACCGGCATTTCTTTGTTTTGGTTCTTGGTCAGCAGCTCCATCGGCGCGGGTTTGTTGTTATGGCTCATCTCGCCCTTGTTGCAGCGATTGATGACAAAAAAACCGTAACTCGCACACACGCCAACGGAACAGGCATACCCACGTGATCACCTTATATCGTTTCGCCTACAGTTGTTATGCCCGCAAGGTGCAAGCCGTCCTCGACTTGATGAAGGCGGAGTATCAAATTCGTGAAGTGCCGTTCGGCGACCGCACCGAACTGGTAACGATCACTAACGGCTATGTTCAAGTACCGGTCATGGTCGATGACAACGATTCAGTGGTCGTCGATTCACGTGCTATTTGCCAGCGACTCACACTGGATCCCCGCGGCAAGTGGCTCGTACGCAACGACGCAGCCGGACCAATCTGGGCCTATTCCGATTGGTGCGATAGCCAGCTGGAAGATGTCATGTTTCGCTTGGCCTCACCTCACATTCGCTGCCAATTTTCGTCCGCAGCGGATCGCGCGATGTTCACTTTTATAAAAGAGCGGAAATACGGCAAAGGCTGCGTCGAAGAATGGGAGCGTAACCACAAACAACTCATTGATCAGGCGAGTCAATTACTCGATCCAACCCGAACCACACTGGCCAGCCAAGGCTTCATTTTCGGCACGCGGCCCAGCTTAGCCGACGCCGCCCTGTTTGGGCAATTTGCCATGATCGAAACGGCCGGCAAGCAACTACCAACTAAGTTCGGCCCGGAATTTACCCAATGGCTACAACGACTAAGGAGCTGGACCACAACGCGGAATGCCTGACGACTCCCGCGTTGTGGTTAGGGAATTTCCAGACTTAAGTATTCCGTGATTAGGCAGATAACCCAACTACTGCCCATCGCGAGGAGGATTTCATGACAGAGTCAGATCAACGCCCCTCTGGTTTCGCGGTTTCACAACGCGCCGCGCGCATTCTTCTAGATTTAAAGACCAAATATCACAAGCAACTTAAATTTCGCGTCTTCATGGATGACAACGGCACATTTGAATTGCGGGTACATGACCGAGAATACGCCGGCGATTGGACCTTGAACGTTGCCAACGTCGGAATATCCTTTTGTCGCAGCGCACTGACTCAGGCACTACCACTCAAACTTGACGCGCTGCGCACGCGCGAAAATGAAAGCGGATTTTGCCTAGTACTCTTCGTTGACGACGACACCAACACAATTGTTGCCGAGCTCGACGGTGATTTGGTTGTTCGCCGTGTTCTTTCGGAAGAAATGGTCGTCTGCGATGCCTATGGCGAATTTTGCTACGCCAGCTTTACGTAACGCTTGCATTGAAATTATTGAGAACCGGTTGAGCGGAGTTCGGCGACTACCCAACTCTGCTCAATTGCTCGACACCACCGCCTACAACGTCCGCGCAATCTTAATGACACCGGGATCTTCGGCATGACGCTGAGTCACAAAACTCAGACTCGTCACCAACTCCAGCATATCGTGATTTTCCGCTAACACTTCGCCGTGCATCGATTTGAGTCCGCGCGATTTTGCTTCCTGCATGAGCTCCATCAGCAATTTTGTGCCGATGCCACGCCGATGCCATTGATCCGCCACCACGAGCGCGAACTCGCAGCTATCACCGTCGGGATTGATGATGTAACGCGCCACGCCCAGCTCGACGTCGTGATCGTGCTCGCGCGTCACCGCGATAAAAGCCATTTCGCGGTAGTAGTCGATTTGGGTGAAACGCACGAGCAAGGCTGGCGTTAATTCCGCCACGGTTTGCATAAAGCGAAAGTATTTCGACTCGGGCGACAAATGCTTGATGAACGTTTGTTCGATATTGGCATCCTCTGGACGAATCGGTCGAATGACAATTTGCGTTCCATCGGTGAGCTGCCACTGACGCACTAAATGGTTGGGATAAGGATGAATGGCCATATGCGAGTAACGTGCCGCAGCAGGCGGCACCGCACGCACGAGCACGCGCGCATCAACCGCCACGGCTCCCTGTTCGTCGGCAATGAGTGGATTGATGTCCAACTCCTGAATTTGCGGCAGTTCGCAAACTAAATCGGAAAGACGCAACAACACGTTTTCGATCGCGTCCATATTCACCGCGGGAAGATGACGGAACTTGCCAAGCATTTTTGCAACGCGTGTTTGATTGATCAATTGGCGTGCAATAAAGCTGTTCAACGGCGGCAAGGTTACGGCACGATCACGCAACACTTCTACCGCAATGCCGCCGGCACCGAATGTGATGGCGGGGCCGAACACCTCATCATTGATCACTCCCACCAACAATTCACGACCGTTGCGTACCGCCGCCATCGGTTCCACGGTCACGCTGTTTAGTGTCAAGTCAGGGCGCGCAGCGCGCACCGTAGCAAGTAATTCGTGATAAGCCTGCTGCACAGCTTGCGCATTGGCAATATTCAATCGGACACCGCCCACATCGCTTTTGTGCGTGATCTCACTCGCATGAATTTTCATCACCACGGGAAAGCCAACTGATTCGGCGGCCACTAACGCATCGACGGCGGAATGCGCCACCATGGTCGGCGTCACCGGAATACCAAACGCGGACAACACCGCTTTAGTCTCCGGTGTCGTCAACACTTTGCGGCCCTCCGCCAACGCCGACTCAATAATCAAACGCGCGCCATCCACATCCGGCGGTTTATGAGCGGAAAGCGGATCGGGAACCTGCAATAACAACGCTTGATTTTGATGAAACGCGCACAAGCAAGCGAACGCCTCAATGCAAGCCTCGGGCGTGCGAAAATGCGGCACGCCATTTTTAGCAAAAACGTCCCAGGCCGGGCGCACTTGTTGACCACCCATCCAACACGTCAACACAGGTTTGTCTGTTTTATTGACCGCATCGACCACCGCTTGCGCTGCGGCCACGGGCTGTGTCATCGCTTGCGGCGTCAACATCACCACCAAACCATCAACATTGGCATCTTGCAAACATGCGCTCACCGCTGCACCGAAACGTTCGGGCGTTGCATCGCCAATGATGTCGACAGGATTAGCGTGGGACCACTGGGGCGGCAACACAGAATCGAGTCGTTCACAGGTGCTCTTTTCTAATTCCGCCAGCGCGACGGCAAGATCAACCGCCCTGTCGGTAGCCATCACTGCAGGTCCGCCACCGTTGCTGACGATCGCCAAACGATTGCCGCGCGCACGCTGCCGCGCCGCCAATACCGCAGCAACGGAAAACAACTGACCGATCGTCATCGCGCGCACCGCGCCCGCGCGCTGCAAGGCAGCGGCAAACACATCATCAGAACCGACCAACGCAGCAGTATGCGAAACAGCCGCGCGCGTCGCTGCACCATGACGCCCGGCTTTCAACACAATGACCGGTTTGAGTCGAGAGGCAGCGCGCAAACCGCTCATGAATTTACGCGCGTCGCGCACGCCTTCGATGTACAGCAAAATACTTTCTGTCTGCGCATCGAAAGTTAAATAATCCAGAATCTCACCGAAATCTAAATCTGCCGCATTGCCCAACGACACAATGCTGGAAAATCCAATCTGCCGCTCTGCCGCCCAATCCAATATCGCCGTGCACAACGCACCCGACTGCGACACCAGTGCAAGCCCCCCCGCACAAGCACCGATGCGACTGAAACTAGCGTTCATACCGATACTGGGACGCAACACGCCCAAACAATTAGGCCCCATCAAACGCACACCAAATTGCTGCGCTGTATCGGTGAGTTGCTTGGCCAACTGACGCCCAGTCGTCGGCGTTTCGCCAAATCCTGCAGTCAACACGACCGCCGCACGCACTCCCGCCTCACCACATTGCCGAATAATGTCCGGCACTGTCGCCGCCGGCGTGCAGATCACGGCAAGATCCACCGCGTGACCGATAGCAAGCAAACTGGGGTAACAACGCTGTCCCCGCAGGAGTTCATGCTTGGGATTGATTGGATAAACGTGGCCTTTGTAGGTCCCGCCTACCAAATTTTCGAAGACAATGGACCCCACCGCATTCGGCCGTTCACTTGCGCCAAATACTGCAATGCTGCTAGGTTGAAAAAAATGTTCGAGGTAATGTCGAGTCATAGCTCATCCTAAGCTAGTGATTTTTCGACCTGACGTGATCGAAAAATTACGGTAAATCCATGCACGCCGCAATGGCATGCTGTAATCACGATCTCAGTGTGCGCGATCGACATTGAATCCAGGCTTCCGCCGGGATGACGGACGATGCCATTGCAATGATACTCGCTCAACGACAGAAACATCATCGTTCCGGCGAACACCGGAATCCAGCTTTACTTGCTACACTGACTTACTACACTGGCGACTTGGAAGCGCTCCCACCATCAAGACATATTTAAACTATGTTAGCGATTATCAGCCATCCCGATTGTTTGTTGCACGATGCCGGGGCGGGACATCCAGAATGCCCTGAGCGAATCTCCGCCATCAATGACCAATTGCTTTCCAGCGGCTTCGACGTCTTTTGCCGCCACTATGACGCACCGCTGGCGAGTCAAAAGCAAATTGGGTTAGCCCATGATCCGAATTACGTGGCCGCCGTATTTTCGGCAGCGCCAACAATCGGCGCGATCATGCTGGACCCCGATACGCGAATGAGCGCACACAGCTTAGCCGCCGCCCAGCGGGCCGCCGGCGCCGTGATTCACGCTGTCGATCTCGTATTAAGTGGCGCGCACAGCGCTGCTTTTTGCAATGTTCGGCCACCGGGTCATCATGCCACTGCCGATCAGGCGATGGGTTTTTGTATTTTCAACAATGTCGCAATTGGTGCCGCACACGCGCTAGCCACGGGGAAAATTTCCCGCCTCGCCATCGTCGATTTCGATATACATCACGGCAATGGCACCGAAGCCATTGTTAACAACGATGCGCGCATTTTATTTTGCTCCAGTTTTGAGAGCGATAACTACGCTTCGTGGTTTGCCAAGGAAAATAACGCGCGACGCATCAATGTCTCGCTCCCCGGCATGCCAACGGGAGCCGACCTACGCCAAGCCTTTGCAAGTAAAGTTTTGTCAGCCCTTAACCAGTTTGCGCCGGAATTAATCATTCTTTCGGCGGGCTTTGACGGTCATTGTGATGACGAATTGTCGCGCGCCTGCTTCCGCGAAGCGGATTTCGCCTGGATCACGGCTAGAATAAAAGAGATCGCCGACCGGCATGCGGGCGGGCGTATGATCTCTGTATTGGAAGGCGGCTATGCGCTACATGCACTGGGCCGGTCCGTTGTCGCGCATCTGCGCGCCCTGATGGGTGAGCACGCCGGCGACATGACATAGCCACGGCGACGAAACCAAACGACTTTGCCCGAGTCGAACTCAATATCTAGCCAAGGAAAGTTAGAAAACCTCATGTCCTTTTCGCGTAACGCAAGCTGGATTATTGCCAGCGCAGTGATCGGGGCCACCGCGGTCGCGTCGCCTGACGATCCACTTAACGTGTACCCGCTTGTTACGCCGACGCAACTTGGCAAGCACAACACCAGCATCGTCACGTCCGGCTGCCAAGCGCCCAAGACCACCGAGCTGACTTTGCTCGACGTGGTCGATTCCGCTTTGTGCAACAATCCGCAAACCCATGAAGTATGGGCCGCCGCACGCGCACAAGCAGCGCAAGTGGGAATCGCACAGGCAAGTTTCTTGCCCGCCGTCACCGCGGCAGGATCGATCGCGCACCATTCGACTGCCGGCAGTTCAACAACTAATCGAGACAGCGCTTACAACCAAGAATCGCTTGGCATTTCGTTGAGCTATTTGCTTTATGATTTCGGTGCGCGCGATGCAACTCTGGAATCGGCGCGACAAGTGCTCATTGCGGCAAATGCCAACCAAGAAACGACCCTGCAAGCCGTATTGTTCGACGCTGTGCAAGCCTACTATCAAGTCTTCGCCACGCGCAGCGCGCTGACTGCCGCGCAAGAATCCGAACGCGTCGCGCAAGCCAGTCTGGATGCCGCCACAGCGCGCTACAAGGCCGGCACCAGCACCCCCACCGACTCCTTACAAGCCCGCACCGCGCACTCGCAAGCGGTGTTAACGCGCATTCGCGCCGAAGGCGCCACGCACACGGCGACAGGAACTCTTTCGAGCACCATCGGCTTGGATGCCAATCAACCAGTAACGCTCGCGCAACCCAACGAACAAGTAAGCGCTACCGATTTTGCCGCTCACTTAGATGATCTGATCAACACAGCGCGACAGCAACGACCCGAACTTGCCGCCGCAGAAGCGCAATTGCAAGCGGCATCCGCCACCGCGAAAGCAACGTCCGCCGCCGACAAACCAACGATTTCCCTCGGCACGGGTTTAACAGAATCCTTCACCGACGAGCAACACCCGGCTCGTGACGCAAACATTGGCATCTCCATCGCCATTCCCTTGTTCAGTGGCTACAACTCCACCTACAAAATTAAAGCCGCGCAGGAACAAGTCGCGTTACGCGCCGCCCAACGTGACCGCATTCGCCAACAAATCAGTCTTGATGTTTGGAAAGCCTATTACAACATCATCACCGAAGCCCAAGCGATGCGCAGCAGCGAAGATTTAGTTGCCAGCGCAGAACAAGCGGAAAAAATGACGTCCGGTCGCTATCGCGCGGGTTTGGGAAACATTTTGGATGTACTCACCGCTCAATCGGCATTGGCGAGCGCGCGACAACAAGCAATACAAGCCCGCTATAACTGGCTCATCGCACGAGCCGCCATGGCACAAGCCTTGGGTCGCATGGACATCGCAAGCTTTGAGACAGCAAACAATGCGCGTGGACAGACAAACAAATAGCAACAACAAAGGCTTTGTTCGATGAATAATCGGAATTCGAGGATCAGAAACTTCTTAGTGTTGGTACTGCTGGCCGCCGCGCTTGCTGGCGCAGGCATTTGGTATTACCAGCAAAATACGACGCGCAAAACTGAAGACCGCTACCGCACGCAAAATATTGAGAAGGGCACTGTTACGCAAACTGTGTCGGCCAACGGCACCCTCAACCCAGTCGTGTTAGTGAACGTGGGCACGCAAGTATCCGGCACCGCAAAAAAACTCTACGCGGATTTCAACGACAAAGTCGAAGCGGGTCAAGTTTTGGTTCAACTCGATGACTCTTTGTTTCGCGCGCAATTGGGCCAGAGTGAAGCCAATGTCGCCAACGCCATGGCAAGCATTGAATTGGCCCAAGCCAACGAAGCGCGCATGCAGGATCTTTTCAAACAGGAGTATGTTTCGCGGCAGGAACTCGACCAAGCCGTGCAGGCGCTAAAAGCGGCGCGTGCGCAATTGGCTTTGGCTCAAGCGCAGCGCGAAAAAGACGCAACGAACGTGGCCTATACCACCATTCGCTCGCCGGTGTCGGGCGTCGTTGTCGCACGCGAAGTGGATGTAGGCCAAACGGTCGCCGCCAGTTTCCAAACGCCCACGTTATTCAAAATTGCGCAGGATCTGCGGCAAATGCAAATCGATTCGAGCTTCGCCGAAGCCGATATTGGCAACATCAAAGTCGGTCAAACAGCGCGCTTTACTGTCGATGCCTTTCCAGATCGCGCGTTCAACGGCACAGTAAAACAGCTGCGCTTGAATCCGACCACTCAACAAAATGTCGTCACCTACAACGTCGTTGTCAGCGTCGACAATCCCGAGCAACTGCTGCTGCCCGGGATGACGGCCTACGTCAATATCGTCATCGCCCAACACGAAAATGTTTTACTGGTTCCCAATGCTGCATTGCGTTTTCGTCCGCAAGATGGCGAACGCAAAGCGCGCGGACCAAAAGCTAAAGACGAAAAACGTGAGGCCGGCGGCGCCACCGTGTACATACAAGAAGCCGGACAAGCCAAGCCCGTGCGAATTAAAACTGGAATCACCGACAACCGCGTGACAGAAATGCTAAGCGGCGAAATTCACGAAGGCGATGCGGTCATCGTCGAAGAACGCGGCGCAACAGACACTGCCGGATCCGGACCTGGGTCCAGCTCGTTTCGCGTGAGAATGTTTTAAATGACAGCCGCAGGCGAAGTTATTCGCACCGAACACATCTACAAAAGCTATGCTACCGCAGCAGGCGCCGTTGACGTGCTAAAAGACGTGAACTTAACGATTCGTGGCGGTGAATTCGTCGCTGTGATGGGCCCTTCAGGATCTGGCAAATCCACCTTTATGAATATCATTGGCTGCCTAGATGTACCCAGCCGTGGCCAGTACTGGCTCAATGGTCACGCCGTGAATGAATTGCCCAAAGACGAAGTCGCACGCTTGCGCAATGAAGTCATCGGTTTTGTCTTTCAAGGTTTCAATTTATTACCGCGCGCCAATCTGCTGGATAACATTTCTTTGCCACTGGTCTATGCCAATGTGAGTCGGCGCGAACGACTTACTCGCGCGCAAACCTTGTTGGAAAAAGTTGGCCTTCCAAGTTACGGTCGTTCGTTGCCAAACCAAATTTCCGGCGGACAACAACAACGCGTTGCCATAGCACGCGCACTGGTGAACCATCCGAGCTTAATTCTGGCAGACGAACCCACGGGCAACCTGGACAGCAAAACAAGCAAAGAAATCATGGAGCTTTTTGCTGAGCTGAATCGCAACGACAAAATCACGATAGTGTTGGTCACGCACGAAGCTGACATTGCCGCGTACGCACAACGACTCGTGCATTTTGTCGATGGCCGCATTGCATCGGACGCACCCGTCGCAGCCGAACAGCGAGCCATCCCATGATGCGGCCTATGCTCAACGAAGCCTGGCGCGCCATTGGTGCCAATCGTTTGCGCACGCTGTTGACGATGCTCGGCATGGTGATCGGCGTTGGCGCGGTGATTCTCATGCTTGCCATCGGCCAAGGCGCTCAATACATGGTGGATCAATCAATCGCCGCAATGGGCAGCAATTTATTTATTGTACTGTCGGGCTCGTCGACATCGGGTGGCTTGCGTCTCGGCTCTGGCGCAACACCCACGCTCACCGTCGGTGACGCACAGGCCATTGGTGAATTGACAGATGTCGAGGCCGTCGCACCAACCGTCCCTGGCAGCGCGCAATTGGTATATGGCCCGACCAATTGGAGCTCGGCCATCATTGGTACGACGCCGCAATACTTAAAGGTTCGCGATTGGCCATTGGTCAGCGGCACGCCTTTTCTCGATTCCGATGTGCGCTCCGCCACCCGCGTGGCATTGCTGGGACAAACGGTTTTGCGCAATTTGTTTCCCGAAGAAAATCCTATCGGCAAAACCATACGCATCAATCGCAGTCCGTTTCTCGTTACTGGCGTACTCGCGGCAAAAGGACAAAGTTTCGATGGCCGCGATCAAGATGACACGGTGTTGATTCCTATCACTACGGCGCAACGAAAATTGTTTGGCTCGCAATTTCAAGGAACCGTGCGTTTCATCATGGTGCAAGCCTCCGAGCGCGAACGCATGCCGAATGTCAATCGCGCCATGGAGCAACTGCTGCGCCAACGTCATCATCTCAACGATGGCGCTGACAATGACTTCACTGTTCGCAATCTTACCGCCGTTGCCAATGCCGCCGCCGAGACGACTCGTGCCATGTCGCTCATGCTCGGCGCAATTGCGTCGATCTCGTTGCTGGTCGGCGGAATAGGAATAATGAACATCATGCTGGTATCCGTCACCGAACGTACGCGGGAAATCGGTATTCGCATCGCCATCGGCGCACGCGAATGGGATATCCGAATGCAATTTCTACTCGAAGCGGTAATTATTTCGATCGTCGGCTGTATTTTCGGCGTCCTGATCGGTGTGGGTGGCGCCTACCTTGTCAACCAGATAGCCGATACGGCCGTTGTCATTACGATGGGTTCGGTACTGATGGCTTTTGTTGTTGCGGCCGCGGTCGGAATATTTTTCGGCTTCTATCCCGCTAACAAG
>Ga0315270_10001174_pt1 | contig 13927 bp, 17 predicted proteins | sample C1_bottom_MG_FD_204932 | JGI IMG/M metagenome (GOLD analysis project Ga0315270, IMG submission 204932) | Sediment microbial communities from Yellowstone Lake, YNP, Wyoming, USA - C1_bottom | ecosystem: Environmental > Aquatic > Freshwater > Lake > Sediment | place: USA: Wyoming | collected... | reverse complement strand
GAATAACCTGCTTGCGCAGTTCGTATTGCGCGGCCGGCTCCAGTTTCCTTGCGTCTTGTTTGTCCATGTGAAGTTCGACCTGGCTGCCGCTGGATAGTTCATACTATTTGCGTGCCTTATCTATAGCAAGCCTGCAAATTGGAGACATTGATTTCAGGAACCGGGTGATTCGCGTTTGCGGAAAAGGAAATAAGCAAAGGTTGGTGGTGTTTGGGGAAGAAGCTTCATTCTGGCTAGACCTTTACCTGAGCAGATCAAGACCCGCCATGCGACGTGATTACCGCTGCAATTATGTGTTTCTCTCGGTTCGCGGTCGGCAAATTAGCACAGGCGCACTCCGCCTGGTGGTGAAGAAACATGCGCTCAACAACAAGCTTGAAAAGCCTATGAGCACTCACAGCCTACGACACGCCTTTGCGACACACCTGCTCGATGCCGGCGCTGACTTGAGCACCATTCAAAAGCTGCTCGGCCATGCGAGCATCACCACGACCCAGATTTACACTTTCGTGGCCACCAAGCGCGTGAGAAAGCTTCACGCAAACTGCCACCCGAGGGAGCGGGTGGCAGTTGCGCGTAAACGTGAATAACTGGTATCGACCCACAAGAGCCACACGGCCTTCGATGCTTTGACGGTCGGCTATCTGGTGTTGAGCCGTAAGCGTCCAACCGCTCCACCTGTAGTTTCCCGCTAATCCCATGCACTCTTGATTCTTTTTCGGAGGGACGCCAAATGGCGGAGCGGCATGGGCATGGGCATGAATTCTGGCGAGCGCATCTTGAAGCCTGGCATCGGAGTGAACTGACGAGCCCATCATCGTCACCGGGGCGAATCAGTTCATGAAACCGCTGCACGACAGGATGCCGGCGATTCTGGACTCGACCTCTTGCCGATCGAAGCGGGCGCGTTTTACGTGATGGATCGGGGCTATCTGGACTTCAGCAGACTCTTCAAGCTGCATCAGGCGGGCGCTTTCTTTGTGACCCGCGCCAAGCGCGGTATGAACGCCCGGCGTGTGTATTCGACCCAGACCGACCGCAGCACGGGCGTGATCTGCGATCAGGCGGCTCGCCTCAACGGTTTTTACGTGGGCAAAGACTATCCTGAACACCTGCGGCGCATCCGTTTCAAAGACCCCGAGTCGGGCAAGACGCTGGTGTTTCTGACCAACAACACGACGCTGCCACCCTTGACCATTGCCGCGCTGTACAACTTTAGCGCCGTATGTTTAAACGCACCTAACCATGTATCTGTTATCCTGTCAAGATTATCTACAGTTTTGCAAAGAAAGTAGACATGCAACGAAATGATGAGTGGAGGATTTTACTGGCTGGGCCAAGGTTGGCTGTTGATAAAGCCTTGCGAAAAAGGCTGTCCGTTGACTATGACCTGTCTTCCGCCAAGACTTTAGCCCAGGCCATTCAGGTAATGGAAGTGGGCGATATCGACGTTGTGGTGACCGAGCAACAATATGCCGATGGGCGCGGGGTTGATTTTCTAAAAAAAATGCGGGTAGTTCAGCCGAATACGATTCGTATTTTGGCATTGGATAAAGTGCGTCGTGATGAAATCGTCCAATTGATTAACGATGCGGCGATCTATCAGGTGCTTGGTGTGCCATGGGAGCCCGAGCAAACCAGTTTGATGCTCAAGCGCGCATTGGAAAGTCGCGAATTGGCGCGCAGACATCGCTATCTTAGCCACGAATTTAAATTTTCCGATGCCGTGTTACACCGTCAGAACAAGAGCATGACGCTTGCACTACAAGAGACTTATGAGTTTGATAAATTAGTGTTTTGCAGCAACGCCATGGCCGAGGTATGCAACTTAGCCAGAAAAGCCGCCGTGACGGATTTACCCGTGTTAATTGTAGGTGAAACCGGAACGGGTAAAGAGCTCATGGCGCGTGCTGTACATTTGTTTAGCGAGCGAAGCAAGCATATATTTCTGGCGCAAAATTGTGGTGCATTGACAGACAGCTTGTTACAGTCTGAATTATTTGGCCATAAACGTGGCGCTTTTACTGGTGCTGTGGGCGACCGTCTTGGTCTGTTCCCCGCAGCCGATGGCGGAACTGTTTTTTTAGATGAAATTTCAGATATTTCACCTGCTATGCAAGTTAGCCTGCTGCGTTTTTTGCAAGAAGGTGAGTTCAAGGCAGTCGGATCTGACCAGCCTCGCCACAGCAATGTGCGCATCATTGCTGCCAGCAATCGCCCATTAAGCCAGATAGTTGAAGAAGGCAAGTTTCGCCGTGATCTATATTATCGCCTGCGTGGTTTCGAGTTAAAAATACCACTATTGCGTGAGCGACCTGAAGACATTCCAGTATTAACCGATTACTTGATCAAGAAATATGCCGGGAACATTGGCAGACACGTGGCTGGCGTTTCCGCAGAAGTGAGACAGAAACTCAAGTTTTATGCTTTTCCCGGCAATGTGCGCGAGCTCGAAAATGAAGTGCGGCGTATGGTTTCGATGACCGAGAATGGCGCAATCATTACAGTGAATCAACTTTCCAGCGAAATTGCCAATTGTCGCCCCCAACCGCACAGCCCATTGAATAATGCATTGCCCCGAGCCTTACTTGAGCATGTCGGCATGACCCTCAAAACAACCGTCGAATTAGTAGAAGCGCAATTGGTGCATCAGGCCTTGCAGCGTCATCACTGGAACCAGTCGCGCGCTGCGCGTGAACTGGGTCTGTCGCGTGTGGGTTTAGATAATAAAATTAAACGCTATGGTATCGAACGCGATTCAGCAGGGTCGATCAGTACAAATAGCGCGACCAATCATGGCAGATAACAAAAAGCCTGCGGTATTAGCCGCATTTCCATTTTCACGGGTGCCGCCGCAACACACCCCTGGAGGTTATCGCGAACTAGGTATCACTCCACTCGCAAAGCAGCTAGTGTTGCAAGAAGGGCAGCTTAACGGTCATTGGTGCAGGCGCTGCCAGGGAATATGGTACGGCTACACACTGGAAGCAGAATGTCCCTGCTGCGGCAATCGCAATGGCTAAATTTCCACAATCAGTTTTTTGATTTTTCAATCTTACGGGTTGCCAGACCCGCTAATTTTATAAGCCCATAAACTGCCAAGAAAGCTTACGCTTTAATTGCAAGTGCTAAGTAAATATGCACAATACTTACGAATCAACCAATATTTTATTTCAATAATTTGCAATATAAACAATATATTGTAAGCATGCTTACCCATTAATAATCTCTGGCATGTCTATTGCTTACTGTGTTATTGAGGCTGATGTTCTGACTGATTAAGCACCCGCCCAATACTTACACACTTAAGGAGTTTAGAACATGGCAAATCTCTTATGGTTACAAGGCGGCGCTTGCTCTGGCAACACCATGTCCTTTCTTAATGCCGAAGAACCCAGTGCTTGCGATCTGGTGACCGATTTCGGCATCAACATCTTGTGGCATCCGTCGCTGGGCGTGGAGCTCGGTGATAACCTGAAAAAAATCCTAAATGATTGCGTGTCAGGCAAGATTCCGCTGGATATTTTTGTATTTGAAGGCACAGTGGTAACGGCACCCAATGGTACCGGCGAATGGAATCGTTTTGCCGGTAAGCCCATGCAGGAATGGGTCAAAGCCCTGTCAGATGCCGCAACTTACGTGGTTGCCGTTGGCGATTGCGCAACTTGGGGGGGCATCCCAGCGATGGCACCTAATCCTAGCGAGTCCAAGGGTTTACAGTTCCTTAAGCGCGAAGCTGGGGGTTACCTCGGCAGCGGCTTCAAATCAAAATCTGGTCTGCCAGTGGTGAATATTCCGGGTTGTCCTGCCCATCCTGATTGGATCACACAGATTGTGGTGGCCATCGCCACCGGGCGCGGCAAGGACATTGCAGTCGACGAATTTCATCGTCCCAAAACCTTCTTCAGTAGCTTCACCCAAACTGGCTGCACCCGCAACATGCACTTTGCCTACAAAGTCTCGACCACTGAGTTTGGTCAGCGCAAAGGCTGCCTGTTCTACGATTTGGGTTGTCGCGGGCCGATGACGCATTCGCCATGCAACCGTATTCTGTGGAACAGACAATCATCTAAAACCCGCGCTGGCATGCCCTGCTTGGGTTGCACCGAACCAGAGTTTCCGTTCTTCGATCTGGCGCCGGGTACCGTATTCAAAACCCAAACTATGATGGGTGTACCTAAAGATCTGCCGTTGGGAGTTAACAAAGCTGGGTACATCGCTCTTACAGCAGCAGCTAAAAAAGCCGCTCCCGCATGGGCAGAACAAGACATTTTTGTGGTTTAAGTGCCGACTTAAATGTCAGCTCAAAATATAGAACATAACGCGAAAAGTTAAATTAAGGAGTTACATAATGAGTACCATACAAACATTAGATATTTCCCCGGTGGGTCGTGTTGAAGGCGACCTGGATATTCGCGTTGATATTCAAGATGGCGTGGTGGTAAACGCTTGGACGCAGGCTGAGCTATTTCGAGGCTTCGAAATTATTCTGCGCGACAAAGACCCGCAGGCCGGGCTTGTTGTTACACCTCGCGCCTGCGGCATCTGTGGCGCCTCGCATCTGACCTGCGCAGCCTGGGCTCTCGACACGGCTTGGGGAACTGAGGTTCCTCGCAACGCGATACTCGCGCGCAATCTCGGACAGCTTGTAGAAAGCTTACAAAGCCAACCGCGCTATTTTTATGGCCTTTACGCTATTGACTTGACCAACAAGAAATACCGCAAAAGCAAGTACTACGAAGAAGCGGTCAAGCGTTTTGCGCCATTCACAGGGACATCATACGAACTCGGCGTTACGATTTCTGGCAAGCCAGTGGAAATCTATGCCCTGCTGGGTGGCCAGTGGCCACACTCAAGCTTCATGGTGCCCGGTGGCGTAATGTGCGCGCCGACCTTGACGGACGTGACGCGTTCATGGTCGCTGCTTGAGTACTTCAAGAAAAACTGGCTGGAGTCGTGCTGGCTGGGCTGCACTCTGGAGCGCTATGAACAAATCAAAACTTACGACGACTTCATGGCCTGGCTCGACGAAAGCCCGGCACACGCCAACTCCGATCTCGGCTTCTATTGGCGCATGGGTCTGGACATCGGCTTGGACAAATACGGCGGCGGTGTCGACAAGTTCATCTCGTGGGGCTATTTACCGCACGAGGACAAGTATCAGAAGCCAACCATCGACGGGCGCAATGCTGCTCTCATCATGAAAAGTGGGGTCTATGATGGCAAGACCGATACCCATGTGCTCATGGATCAGAAATATGCGCGGGAAAACGTCAGCCACGCCTGGTATGACGAGGGCACGGCCGATATGCATCCTTTTGACCGCACAACCAAGGCGACGCAGAAGAACACTACCGATTTTGCCGGAGCGTACTCTTGGTCAACAGCCGTGTCACATGCGGACTCGGGCCGTCTGGAAGCCGGACCGTTCGCGCGGCAACTGATTGCTGGCGGAAAGCATGGTGAATCCTGGCAGCATTATGATGGCTTAATTCTCGATATGTACAAGAAAATGGGTGGCTCTAATTTGCATTTACGCCAAATTGCCCGCATGCACGAGACGGTTAAACTTTATCGTCAAGCTGAGCGTTGCCTACGCGAATTCAAGCTGAACGACCCTTGGTACATCAAACCAACAGAGAGAGATGGCCGTGGCTGGGGTGCAACTGAAGCGGCTCGCGGTGCATTGGCTCACTGGATTGAGGTTAAAGATGGCAAGATTAAAAACTACCAAATCATCGCACCAACTACTTGGAACGTCGGTCCTCGTGACGGTAAAAATGTCCGCGGACCAATCGAAGAAGCCTTGATGGGCGCACCCATTGCGGATGCCACTGATCCAGTCGAAGTTGGCCACGTTGCACGCTCTTTCGACTCGTGTCTGGTGTGTACTGTGCACGCACATGATGCCAAGACGGGCAAAGAACTGGCGCGTTTCCGTACTGCCTAAGTTACGTGCTGCCGATTTATCCCCTCTTTTGGCGCAGAAAAGGTACATTCTGCGAGTCGATTGACAATACAAGTTTAGTGTCTGGAGAGTTGCCGGAATGCATAACCACGAAGATAATGAGTTGCGTGAAAAAATAGGGCGAATACTCGGTGATGGGTTGCAAACCCAGACCGAGCCTTTCCCAGAGACTGATAAAGAATTTGCACGGTTGTTGACGCAGTTACGTGAGCTGCCAGCAAATGATTTGACCGCCAAGTTGGTTATATCAGGCTTCACCGATAAACCTTACGGGCCAGATCAAATGCGCTGTCAAGAGTGCATGTATTACTTGGTACATCGCAAGTGGTGTGATTTACCCGAACTGGCAGTTCCGGTCGAACCTGATTGGTGGTGTCGTCTGTGGCGCATCTAGTTTGATTGGGTGCGTCTAATGTAACAAATCAGGGAGGATATCAACATGAACAAATTACCTCGCATTTCGCCTTTGCTTGCTACTACAGTTTTGGTGTTTTCGACGATGTCATCATCCTTCGCGGAAACAGGCGATGTGCTGATACGAAGCACGGCGATTACCACATCTAACAACGCTAGTTCCGACACCCTGGGATTGGACGTCGGCAATGCCACTTCGATTGCGGTAGACGGGACATATTTCGTGACCCCGAATATCGGGGTCAATCTGCTAGCCACGATTCTCAACGTCGAAGTCAAGGCAAAAGGTCTCGGCTCACTGGGCTCGGTTGACCTACTGCCACCTATCCTGACGGTGCAATATCATTTTTCCCCGGATGACCAAGTCAGGCCTTACGTGGGTGTGGGCATCAACTACAACCATTTCTACCATTACAGCGGCACGCTGAAGGCAGTCAACGCCGAAATAGATGACACAGTTGGATTTGTTGCACAGGCGGGTCTGGACTACATGCTAACCAAGACACTTTCGCTGAACGTCGATCTGAAATATCTGGCTGTCAGACCGGATGTTAAAACCACTTTGGGCAACGACAAGTTGAACCTGAAGGCGACCATCTTTGGCGTGGGGCTGGGCTATCGCTTCTAAGGGTAGAATGGCCTCTATTTTTGACTCGGCAGGATGCCCCCTAGCTTCTACGTAGGCTTGCCTTAACATCAGCGTTGCGACGGACAAGGATGGAAGAGACCGATCTCAATCTCCTCAGAGATAGCCTCGCCAAACTAATAGAAGAGGGTTTGGAAACCGAATGGCAGGAGCGCGCTTACACCAGCGAGGCGGTGAACGCCGTCGTTGCACGGTTGCAGGCACTACTTCCCGACGACAAGTCAGGCAAACTTCGGGTTGCCGGGTTCACGTTACAGCCTTACAAAAATATCGAAGAAGAAATCTCCCAAGCCTGCGAGACGTGCATGTACTACGTGACGCATCGCCAGTTCTGCGACCTGCCTGAACTGAAGTTGCCGGTGTTGCCAGAATGGTCGTGTCGGCTGTGGCGCATTTAATTATTTTCGAAAGCAGACAACCATGTTGACCATTATTGGTTGTGGCAACCTCAATCGTAGCGACGACGGTGTCGGTGTGATTGTGGCGCAACGTCTGATTGAGTGGGTCGATGCACGCGGCATCAGCGATGTTTCGGTGTTTGACGCAGGCACTGCGGGTATGGATGTGATGTTTCGCGCTCGTGGTGCAAAACGCCTGATTCTGGTTGACGCCAGTAATAGCGGCGCGGAACCAGGCGCAGTGTTCCAGGTGCCGGGCGCCGAACTCGAACAAGGCCATGACCCCACCTACAGCCTGCATGATTTTCGTTGGGATCATGCGCTTTACGCTGGACGGCGTATTTTTGGCGCAGAATTTCCCACCGATGTAACGGTATTTCTGATTGAAGCTGCCGAACTGGGTTTGGGTCTGGAATTGAGTGAGCCGGTGCGCCATGCAGCGGATATTGTCGTTGCTGATATACAAGCCATCATTACGCAGCATACTACCCATGCTGTTGCCTGAGCAAGTAAAAGTATTTGATCAGCACCATATACGTATCGCCAGCGGCAGTCTTTATTTGAGTCGTGAGCTGTGTGATTTATATCTACCTGATATTAGTGCAATCGCGCTGCTGAATAGAGATGGCTGCGTGTATTTGTTGCCATTGCATGGCGCCAGCGCAGGTGGCATGTTACTCAAAATCCATAACGCGCACGGCGACCGTGTCGCCCATGCACTCGAATTTCTGCGCACCCTTGGTATTGATGCAGATACCCCAGAACTGAGCTACCCAGTATGTTGGATTCCAGATATTGCTGGCTTGTTGCTACAAGGACTGGATGCCACAGGCGGTTAGTCAGCGTTCCCTGCATCCCTAAATATGCATACTAAATTAACATAGTGAAAATGTAATTGACTTTAAAATTTGGCGGCATATACTCCATCTGAGCATCAAAAAAACCATAAAAAATTATAAAAAATTAATCACTCATCGTGGTGATTAACCGAGGAGCAGCGCAATGGAAACACAGGCAGAATTACAATATGCCGAAGCTAATCGTGCGGTTGACAGCCCTGATACCAGCCCCGAAGAACGCGCAGAAATGCTCATGGAAATTGCCATGAGCTTGCAAAGCAAACCCAAATCTCCCAATCAATTGCGTGACGCTGTGAAGCTCTATCAACGTGCGCTTACCGAACTACCTGAAGCTGCAATTTTGTTAAACGCGCGCATCCGGGCGCGCATGGGTACTGCTCTACAGGCCATTCCTGACGGCGGTACTGAGACATTGAAATCAGCATGTGAATGCTATGAAAGAGTGCTACCGACGCTGTATGCGCAAGGCAAACCTGAAGAAACTGCCGAGGTCGAACTCAATCATGGCTTGGCAATTCAGGGGCTAGCTAGCATGGGGGCAGGTCTCATCCAGGATGCTATTCATTGCTATCACCGCGCCTTGCGTGTCTTCACCAAAGAAGCCTATCCACAAGAGTTCGCCGTGCTGCACAACAACCTAGCGATTGTTTACCTTTCCCTTCCGGCCACCGACGAGCGCGGCAAAATGCGCGAAGCACTGGCGGTGCAGTCTTTCGAGGAAGTGCTCAAAGTGATCAATCTGGTTGATCACCCGACTGAATACGCAATGATTCAGAACAATTTGGGTAACGCGCTGCAATACGTCTCCAGCAGTCACGCGCTGGAAAATAATCTACGCGCGCTCGATGCCTATGATGAAGCACTGAAAGTACGCAACCCACGCGATACGCCAGTGGAATATGCCAATACCATTGCCAACAAAGCGAATGTGCTGAGCAACCTGCCCGCCGACTCGAAGAACGGTGCAGGCGTGCCTACCCACACACAGGCTATTGCACTGTATCGTGAAGCAATCGAGCTATTCAAACAATTTAGCCTGCATGATCGAGTTGAATTACTCACCGCAAGCCTTAGAGAAATTGAACCAATAAAAGGAATGGTATGAACCTATTAACTGCAATTGAATTAATCATCCTTGCTGTGCTACTTTCGATTGCTGCGGGTGCCTTAACGGGTGTCAAGATAGGTGGCGAATTTCTCGGCAAAGAACTAGCGGCGATGATGGGTGGCTTTTATGGGCCCGTTGCAGCCGTGCCTGCGGTGCTACTCGGCATCATCCTTTTGGTTTACCTAAAATAGCCTACTGAAATAGCTTATTGAAATAGGAGATTGTCATGTTGGAAATGTTCAAAAGTTCGGTAGCATTGTTTTTCAAAGGCAAGTTGTTTCGCGACCATAAAGCGGTATTCAGGCAGTGGCTGATCGGCTTCGTAATTACGCTGCTGTTATTGCTGGTGATAGCTTACTTCGTCAGTCCGTTGGTCGGTGTAATCGTCGCCAGCGTGGTCGGCGGTGGGCTACAACCCTATCTGTTCAAAGACCTCAAGTACAACTGAGTTCAGAAAACTACAACCCTATCTGTTCAAAGACCTCAAGTACAACTGAGTTCAGAAAAAATGAACGCGCCCCTTACCAATTCAAAACATGCTAACTTTGAACTTGCTAGCGATGATCTGACGCGGCTCTCCAGTCAAATCACACGACTGGAAGAAATCGCACAAAACTGGGACGAGCATCACGCTGGCACCTTGTCAGCGATCAAGGCTGCAATTGAAGAGTTAAATCGTGAGGCATTCAAGCGACTGATTATTTTTATGCGCGAAGACCCCGCTTGTGTCGCACGCCTCAATGCCGCAGTGCATGACCCTTTTGTGTTTGGCGTGCTCCGTTTTCATGGACTGGTAAAAGACCCGATTGAACATCGCATCGAGCGAGCGCTGGAAGAAGTGCGACCGATGCTGCACGAGCATGGTGGCGATGTTGAATTGGTGGCATACAAAGCACCGGATACGGTAGAAGTACGTCTTGTTGGTGCCTGTCATGGCTGTCCGGCCTCAGGTCAAACCCTGACCGAAGGTGTGGAGCGCTCTATCAAGCAGCACTGCCCGGAAATACAACATATCCATCAAGTGAGTCGCCCACCGTCGCAACCTACCAGTCCAAGCACCAGCCATGTGGTGCATTTCATTAGCCCGTTTGCCAAAAATAAAGATAGCGGCTGGGAGCAAGTTTGCACCTTGGCAGAGCTGCCTGACGGCGGCATCCTCGCACGCAGCCATAAAGGTCACGAGTTGCTATTCTATCGCCGTGGTGCGGTGGTCAGCTGCATGAACAACGCCTGCGCTCACCTCGGCATGCCACTGGATGGTGGTGAGCTTATCGATGGCACCTTGCGCTGTCCTTATCATAATTTCACTTACCTACTGGAAACCGGTGAATGCCTCACTGTGCCGGAAGTGCAATTGACCATGCACGCGGTCAAGGTGACCAATAACGATGTTTCGGTTCGCCTAACCTGATAACCATTAGCCAGCCATCATGAACACTACGCTACGTGTCTCACTCGCCCCCGCACAAAAACGCCATGCCATTGCCATGCCTCCCTTGCCATTGCTGGTCGAGCAAGGTGCTAGCGTGATTTTGGGTGAGGCTAATAACGTAGGTCAGGATATCAATACCTCGCTCACCCCCAGCGCCAACACCCTGTTTGGTCCGCGCGGCGTATGTTTAGCTGGAGACGGCAGCCTGTGGGTGGCCGACACCGGTCATCATCGTTTACTGGGCTGGCGTAGTTTGCCTACTGAAGACAATGCTGCTGCGCAAATACTCATCGGTCAGCCTGATTTTTCTCACGAAGGTCGCAACGCCAAAGGCGCACCTAACGCCAGCAGCCTGAATGTGCCGACCGGCATTGCCGCGTGTGGTAAGGGTATTGCCGTTGCTGATGGCTGGAATCACCGCGTGCTGATTTGGCACGAGCCGCCGCATCAACACAACCAAGCCGCCGACTTGGTGTTGGGTCAAGCAGATTTTGCTGCGGCATTAGGCAACCGTGGCAGCGACAAGCCCAGCGCAGAATCATTATTTTGGCCATTCGGCGTCGCGTGGGATGGTGCGCGATTGTGGGTGACTGATACCGGCAACCGCCGCGTGCTGATGTGGGACGGATTGCCGGCGCGCAACGGACAGCCCGCCGACTTGGTGCTGGGTCAACACAGCTTCGATTGTCGCGACGAAAACGCCGGCGGCACCCCAGATGCGAGCAGCATGCGCTGGCCGCATGGCATCGCATTTCTTGGTAATCGTTTATGTGTGACCGATGCGGGCAACAACCGCGTTATGGTCTGGCGCATGACACCCACCGCCAACGGTCAGGCCTGCGATGCTTTGCTCGGCCAGCAAACTGCCTCTGGCGTCGATCATAATCAGGGCGACTACTGGCCCACCGCGCCCGCGCTCAATATGCCGTATGCCGTAACCACCCTAGGCGATTGGCTGGTGGTGACAGACACCGCCAGTTCCCGTTTGTTGGCATGGCACAATCAGGACATCAGCGGCTATGGCGTGCCGCCGCGCTTACTCGCCGCGCAACCCGACTGGGAAGCTAAAGGCGACAATCGCTGGCTGGCGGCGGCGCGTGACAGTCTGTGTTGGCCGTTCGGTCTGTGCAGCAACAATGAATACGCCATCATCGCCGACGCGGGCAATAACCGCGTCATGTTGTGGCGCTGGAGCCAGGAGGCACGGGCATGAACGCGCCGCTACAACGCGCACCTGTCGACCTTGAGCAAATAGCCGAGCGCATCCGTGTGCGTGGCATTGTACAAGGCGTAGGATTTCGTCCCACTGTGTGGCGTATCGCCAACGATTTAGGTCTGCGCGGCACGATAATGAATGACAGCGAAGGCGTGCTGATTAGCGTCTGGGGTAGCGCCGAATTACTGAATACACTGGTCGAACGTATCCGCACAGAAGCCCCGCCCTTAGCGCGCATTGAGGCGATTGAACGCAACGCAGGCATGACTGAAACTGCCCCAGACGACTTCCGCATTCTGACCAGCCGTGCTGGTATGGCACTCACTCAAGTAGCGCCCGATGCAGCAACTTGCCCCGCGTGTGTCGCCGAAATTTTCGACCCATTCGGGCGGCGCTTCCGCTACCCGTTTACCAACTGCACCCATTGCGGTCCACGTCTGAGCATCATTCAGCACATCCCCTATGATCGCAGCAACACCAGCATGGCAGATTTTGCGATGTGTCCAAGCTGCGCGGCAGAATATGCCAATCCGGCTGATCGGCGCTTTCACGCGCAGCCCATTGCTTGTTACGTATGCGGTCCGCGCGCCTGGTTAGAACGCAGCGACGGCGCGGCGATTGCATTGGATAGCCTGACCACCTTAGATGACGTCGATGCGGCATGTAGCCTGTTACAAAAGGGGCATATCGTCGCCATCAAAGGTCTGGGCGGCTATCAACTGGCGTGTGACGCAACTAACCATGCAGCGGTGGCAAGATTGCGCAGCAGCAAGCAGCGTGAGCGCAAACCGTTTGCGCTGATGGCGCGCGACATGAAAGTCATCCATCGCTACGCGCAAGTTAGTGAACAGGAAGCAGCATTGTTAATTAGTGCGGCTGCACCCATCGTGTTGTTGCAAAGTCAGACCAGTACGCCAGCTATATCTGCGCATGTCGCGCCCGGCATACACACGCTGGGTTTTATGCTACCTAATACGCCCTTGCATCATCTGATGTTGCGGCGCATGGAGCGCCCCATCGTGATGACTAGCGGCAATCTGTCTGACGAGCCGCAGGCGATTACTGCCGAAGATGCGCGTGAACGACTGGGGCAGATTGCGGAATATTTTCTCGAACACAACCGGCCCATCGCGCGACGCGTTGACGATTCTGTGGTCAGGGTAGTGGCCGGGCAGACGCGACTGCTACGACGCGCGCGCGGCTATGCCCCTGCCCCGCTGAGTTTGCCGCCTGGCTTTGAGCACGCACCTCGCGCGCTGGCCTATGGCAGCGAATTAAAAAATACTTTTTGCCTGCTACGTGATGGCATGGCAATACTCTCCCCGCACATAGGCGATTTGCAGGATGCGCTGACGCTTGATGATTACCACAAGGCGCTGGCTGATTTTCGTGATTTCTATGAATTCGAGCCACAGCTACTCGCTTGCGATCTGCACCCGGACTATGCGGCAACGCAACTGGCTAGAGCGCAGTCAGAGAAATTAAATCTACCGCTAGAAATGAGTCAGCATCATCACGCACACATCGCTGCCTGCATGGCTGAGAACGGTGTGCCGTTGAATGCAGCGCCAGTGCTTGGTATCGCGCTGGACGGCATCGGCTATGGCGCAGACGGCATATTGTGGGGCGGTGAATTCATGCTGGCCGACTACCATGATTTTCAGCGTCTTGGCACCTTCAAACCAGTTGCGCTGCTGGGCGGTGATGCCGCCGCGCGTGAACCGTGGCGCAACACCTATGCGCACCTCATGGCAGAAATGGGTTGGCCCGCGTTTGCCATGAATTACAGCGAGCTGGGGCTATTCAGCTTTCTCGACAAACAACCACGCACACTGCTCGATGGCATGTTGGAAAAAGCCATAAATGCGCCGCTGGCTAGCTCCTG
>Ga0315270_10001171_pt1 | contig 13973 bp, 9 predicted proteins | sample C1_bottom_MG_FD_204932 | JGI IMG/M metagenome (GOLD analysis project Ga0315270, IMG submission 204932) | Sediment microbial communities from Yellowstone Lake, YNP, Wyoming, USA - C1_bottom | ecosystem: Environmental > Aquatic > Freshwater > Lake > Sediment | place: USA: Wyoming | collected... | reverse complement strand
GCGGGACTTGGTCATGCGGACATCGCGCTGGGTCACCAGGTGAAGGTCATGGCCCTTGATGAAAGCTGTTGGTTCTTCGTCCATGACATTCACGATGGGAACGAAGCGGGCCATACCGAAGTTGTGCTTGCCCGTGAAGGCATCCTTCGCCTTCCAGGTCTTCTCCTGATACATGTTCACCTGCTTGCCCCACTTGTTGGCCACCAGGTCGCCCTTGAAGCTGGCCTCCTGGGTGTCGAAGCGGCCGCCCCGGTTGAGCACGTAGACCACCTTCTTCCAGCTGGTGCCGGCGATGGCCTGCCAACGGTCGGCATCGAACACGGCCTTGGGCAGGTGCTTGCGGCCCTTGAGGAAGATGTCCACTTCCTTGTCCGAGGCATCCGGTACCGACTCCTTCCCGTCATGGGCCAGGTTGGTGACCATGCGGAGGTAGAAGTCATCGGGGCGGCGCAGATCCTGGCCGGGGGCGAAGGCGTCCTTGCCGAAGCCGGGGAGCCCCAGGCGCTCGGCCAGGGCGAGCCAGGTGGTTTCGATGGAGAGGGGCTGTTCCTCGCCGAAGACCTTTACCACTTCATTCGCGGAGGCAATCACCGGCTGACGCACGGGCTGCACCTTCACAGGCATGTTCGGGTGAGAACCCTGGAACTCCCACCGTTCCATGTAGTGGAGATCGGGAATGATGTAGTCCGCGTACATCGAGGTGGTGCCGATGAGGATATCGCTGGCGAAGTAGAGCGGGATGCGCTCGAGATTCATCAGGCCCTCGATTTGCGTCTGCCCGGCGGGTAGCGCATAGACGGGCGTGCCCATGTAGCTGAACAAAGCCTTGATGGGATAGGGGTAGGCGTCCGCGCAACTCGGGATGATCTCCTCGTAAACATCGGAAGCCAGGGGCCACCAGTTCCGTTTGGCGGGGTAGTTCGCGAAGAGGGTGGATTCCTCGTACTTCGCGTCGTGGCGGATGATGGACAGCCCGAAGGCCTTGCCGGTTTTGGGCGTGAGCTTGGCCATGGGGAAGGGCTGCCGCTCGTTCTTGCTGCCCGTGGCATCGAAGGTGGAAGCCGCGATCATGCCGCCCTTCCAATCGAAACTGCCGATGAGCATGTTGAGGTGCATCAGGACGGAAATGTTGTAGAACCCGTTGGTGTGCTGGGCCGGGCCCCGGTGCATGTCCACGCCCGCTTTCTTGCCGTGGGAGGTGAACTCCTTGGCCACATCCTGGATGACCTTGGCGGTGCTGCCGCAGACCTCCGCCCACTGGGCGAGGGTCTTCTCCTTGGCAGCTTCCAGCATGATCTGGAGCGAGGTTTTCACCTTCACAGGTTCCTTGCCGCCTTCAAGGGTGGCGCCGTTCACGAACAGTTCGCCGATCACGGGGTTCTTGTCGTCATTGGGATCGAAAGCCACGGGCTTGCCATCGACCATGGCGACCAGGTATTCGAAGGCGAATTCTTTCCCGTCCTTGTCCTTCCGCATCTCCTTGGGCTTGAGGCCGATCTCGGAAGCGCGCAGGAAGGCCCCGGGAGTGCCGTCCTTCTCCAGCTTCACCAGCCAGGCCGCGTTGGACCAGGTGGTTTCCTTGTTCACGGCGGCCCCGGCCTTGTTGCAGCCGGAGAGATATTTGGCATCGTAGCGGTTGTTCTCCAGGATCCAGCGGATCATGCCCTGGGCAAAGGCCGCGTCGGTGCCGGGCTTTACAGGGATCCAGCGGCCGCCCTTCGAGGCCAGCTTCGTGTAGCGAGGATCCATCACGGCGATCTTCAGCTCGCCGTCCACCATGCGCTGCGTCATGCGGGGAGTCCGGTTCGAGGGGCCGTAGTTGGCGTCGAAGAGGTTCGCCCCCACGAATAACACGAACTCGGCATGCTCCACATCCACCTGCCAATAGAACTTCTGGCCGTCCTTGAAGGTGTCGCCCACGTACTGCTCGCTGATGGCCTTGGAGGCGAAATAGAGCGAGCCCTGGCAGACCGTCGTGTGGCCGTGGGTGTTGGCGGTGCCGAAGGCGCCCGTGAAGCGGGCGTCGAAGTCAGACCGGCCGCCCTTCTTGCGGCCCCACATGTACACGAACTGGTTGTTTTTTGGTCCGAAGTCAGGGTGCTCAGGATCGATAAGGTGATGCAGATTCGCGACATGCTTAGTCTTGAATTCGGCCACCGTCATCTTCTTCTTGCGGATCAGTTCCACATCCGCACCCATGTCGGCGAAAACCTTGGGATCCCGCAGGCTCCAGATCTCCTTCATGCCCGTCACCACGCGATTCTCTTCGCCCGGAACATGTGCGAAGAGCTTGCCGCCGTTGGCGATCTCGTCCATGGCCTGGTCGAACGGGATCGATTTCCACTTGCCTTCGCCGCGCTTGCCGTCCCGCTTCAGGACCTTCCGGATGCGCCAGGGATCATAGGCGCCCGTATGCCCCGCCTGCCCCTTGGGGCAGATGCCGGTATCGAACTTGGCAGCCCGGTCGAGCCCTTCCGACATGGGGAAGTGGGGGTTCAGTGTGAAGGGGTTGTAGGGGCTGCCGTCGATCTTCACGGCCACGCCGTTGATCACCTTCACCTTGAGGCCGCAGCCCGTGTTGCAGTTCAGGCAGGTGGTGTAGAGCATGTTCTCGGCCATGCCCAGTTCGTAGAGTTCCTTCTCGCCGAGTTGTCCGGCTTCGGCCTTGGAGATCAGGTCCTGGGCAAAGGACATCTTCGAGGCGGCGAAGGCGCTGCACCCAGCGATGGCGCTGAGGTTCATGAACCCCCGGCGGGACAGCCCTTCCGGGGCCGTCAGTGGCATGGTCTTCTTAGCCATAGATCACCTCCAGATTCTTGTCTGATATGTAGTAGACGCGAGGCTTCGTCCCCTTCTTTTCCTTGAGGAACTGGGTCTTGTTGGCCTTGATCACCTGGGCGATGAGGCTCGTGGGGTCGTTCGCATCCCCGAAGTAGGTGGCCCGCCCGATGCAGGTGGTCACGCATTCCGGCAGCATGCCGCTGCCCAGCCGGTGAATGCAGAAGTGGCATTTCCGGGCCCTGCTGATGGGCGCGTCGTCCCCTTTTCGGTATCGCTTCACGCCGTATTCGTATGCAGCGGCAGTTTCGTAGGCCTGGGGTGAAGACTCATAGAACTTGCCTTCGTCCATGGTGCGGGCCGTATATGGGCAGGCTGGCACGCAGGAGCCGCACCCGATGCAATTGTCGTAGTTGATTTTCACCAACCCGGTACCGAGGCCCTCGGTCTCCTTCCAGGTTGCGCGTTCCGCCGGAGTCTGTGGCACCGGGCATGCCTTGACGCAGGGCGGATTGTCGCAGTGCATGCAGGGACGCGGCAGGAAGGTACGGCTGGGATTCGGGTACTTACCGGTCTCGTATTCGTGGACCGGTCTGTAGTAGAGCTGTGGCGGGAGCTTGTTCTCGCTCTGGCAGGCGATGGTGCAGCCGTGGCATCCCACGCACTTCCGCAGATCGATGAGCATCACCCATCGGCGGGCCTTGTCCGGCCGCCGGAGTGAGCGCTCCAGGTCTTGCTGCAGGGTGACGAGAATGTCCTGTGCCATAGAAATCCCCCGAGATACGCCATGAGCTCCGAATGGGAGTCATTGAATTGAGGATGCCGTAGGGTTTTATTGCGTCAAACGGGTTGTGATGGCCATCACCCGTCTTAAAACACTCATTATTTATATGGTTATTAAAAAACCATTTCTCAGTGATTCCAGTCACGCTTGAGTTGACGGAAGGTCAAAGAAGCCAAGGATCAGCCATATTCCGATCAAGAGGATGCCCTTGCTTCCACTTTCCCAATCCACCGGCTATGCGATCCAGGCCTTGAGCTGCCTGGAAGAGCCAGGCGGCCAGCCCTACCTCGTGCAGGTGGTGGCCCAGTGCTGCGGAATATCTCCCAGCTATCTATCGAAACTGATGCAGCGGTTGGCGCAGAAAGGTTTGATTGTCGCGCGGCGGGGTAAGAATGGTGGCGTAGTGCTCGCACGGCCTTCTACCGAGATCACGCTGTTCGATCTCGCCGAGGCCGTGGACGGCGCAACCTGGCGGGACCACTGCGTCATGGGGCTGAAGGATTGCTCGGACGAGCACCCCTGCGAACTTCACGAATTATGGACAACCACCAGGGAAACGATTTTGTCGCGGATGCGTATGCTCACCCTGGCCGACTTGGCTATGAAACATGATTTCAACGCCCAGCGATGCCACGCCATCCACAGAGGAACGGAAAACGATCAGCCCACGGCCAGCTGCGAGTGCCGCAACCAGGGAGAGCCCTGAGTCTCGTCTTAAGTTGTGTTCTCAGCACTGCCGATTGCCCAACAACAAGACGAGGAATTAGGCGTGGACAGCTTTCAAAGCCTTCACCACGTCTCCAAGACAGCAATTCCCCTGAGGGTTCATGACCTCGCAGCGACAGGTCCCAGCCTTCACAGCGGCTTGGATGGCAACGACCGCCGTGCTCTTCCCGGTACGGATCCACTCTTCGTGGAGGCTCTCTTCGCTGTGCCCAAAGCAGTAACAGAGTGGCCTCGGCGCGCTCACCTCCTTCACTCCCACCCGCACGGTGAGGTCCACGCGAACGAAGGTCTGGGAGGTGCCGGGAAGAAAATAGACCACCGGGCAGGTAGTGCTTTTACAGAAGCGATAAGTCTCGTCCCGCACCTGGCTCTGGAGGTTTGGCTGGAGCAGCGCCCGGAGGGTTTCCGGTTCAACAGGTTTTCCGTGCTCCCCGCAGGTCGGGCAAATGGCCTTCTCGTCCTGGCTGGCCGTGGGCGTACTGCAGCATGCGTGGATATTGTTCACCATTCAGCCCCTTCGAGCAGTAGCCAGAAACACGGAATAGTCCTTCCCTTCCTTGGGTGTCACGGTGGCGGTCTCCAGATGGATCTCCTGGAAGCCTGCGACCTCCAGCCAGGACTGGATTTGTTCCCGTAGGAAGCCGCGATGATGGATGCTCACGGTGGCTTCATGGAAGCTGCCATCCTCCTCATCCAAATCGGCCAGGGCCACCTGTCCGCCGGGGTGGAGGTGCTGCCTGAACTGGAGGAACAGGGCGGGCACGTCGGCAACGTGATGCAATGTCATGCTGCTCACGATGAGGTCGTAGGGTTCGCCAAGATCCCCTATCTCCGTGGTGTCCAGCGATAGTAAGTGCATGGGAATCCCGTGGGCTTCGGCCTTTTCCGCCAGGGTCTTCAGCATGCCGGGCGAGGTGTCAGCCCCAGTGATGGATCCGACCTGCGGTGCCAGCTCCAGGGTCACGAGCCCTGTACCGCAGCCGAAATCCAGGACAGATTGTTCCTTCGTCAGCGGCACTCGCGCCGCGATGGCCTGCGCCACCGCATGGGCCAGCGCCACGCGCCGGTCCGCGAGATCCCAGGTCGCCGCGGCCTGATCAAAATGTTCGGTCCCCGACATGGAGCCTCCTCAAAACCTTGGATGCCGCAAGTTCATTTAATCCATCCTGCCACACCCACCAAGGCGCCCAACCCCAGCACGAAAGCCGGATGCCAGTGGAAGCGGAGCAGGAGAAGCAGGGCCACACCGAAGAGGGCGAAACCCGGCAGGCCGCGCAGGGCTCCCGGGGCCAGCAGCAAGGCTGCACCGAGGATCAGGCCCACGACAGTCGGGGTGAGTCCGGCCAGCAAATTCTGGGCATGGTCCAGGTCCTTCAGGCGGCCATAGAAGTGCGACAGCAGGCCCATCAGTACCAGGGCTGGGGCGAAAAGAGCCAAGGTAGCCACAAGGGCTCCCAACACGCCATGAACCCGGTAGCCCGCAAAGGTGGCCAGTACGGAGATGGGGCCGGGGGTGAGGTTGCTGATGGCCACGCCGTCCAGGAATTCCTGGGGGCTAAGCCAGCCCAGGGCCACCACCAGTTTCTGGTGAAGGATAGGCACCAACACAAAACCGCCGCCGAAGAACAGAAAGCCAACCTTCAGAAAGATCCAGGCCGTGCCCACCAGTGAAGATGCAACCGGTGCCGCCGCGACCGGGGCAGCGCCAAGGACCAACAGGGCCGGAAATTGTCCCTCTTTCGGCGGTAGAGAGGACTTTCCTGAAAGCACGTCCTTGCCGACCCACAGGCCCACCGCGGCGCCGACCAGCAGCGCCACGAGGCTGTTCACCTTGAAGAACGTCAGGCCCAAGGCGAGCACCACCAATAGCCCCGCGGTCCAAGAGCGCACAGCCTTGCGACCCATGGACCAGGCCGCGTTGAGGATGAGCGCGATGACCACAGGTCCCAATCCCAGCAGTGCCGTCCGGAGGGCTGGAATCGTGTGGAAGCTGAAGTAGAGCCAGGAGAGCAGGATAACCAAAGCCACGGAGGGAGCCAGGAATGCTGCGGCACAGGCCAGCCCGCCCAAGCTACCAAAGAGCCGATAACCCACGAAGAACGATGTGTTCACGGCGAACGGCCCCAGGATCTGACCCAAGGCCACCCCATGAAGAAATTCCTCGTGGTCCATCAACTTCCGTCGCTGGACCAGCTCATGCTCCAACAGCGCGATCACGGCCATCCCGCCGCCGAAACCAATGGCGCCAAGACGGAAAAACATCAACACCAGATCCCGAAGGCGGAGGGCAGTCTTGGCGACAGGATCGGCAGCTGGTGTCATGAAGGGCAAGGGATCTCGCTAAGGGAGCAGGAATTGAATCTCTGCGGTGATCATATGCCGGGCCTGGATGCGCCGCAGGGCGGCCATCTGCGCCTCCAGTAGTTGACGGCGTACGGGGAAGGCCTCGGAAGGCTGCTCCCGTCCTTCCTCCAAGCGCAAGCCCAGCTCCTCGATGGCGCGGGTGAAGTCCGGTACGGGTGAAACGGCGGAGGCCTTCTGAAATCTGTACACGACACCAAGAATCCGGGCATCCAGTTCAGCCAGAGCCTGCCGGTATTCCCCCTGGAGGACTCGGATCTGAGTCTCCGTGCTCTGATGGACGGTCATGGCTTCACCTGGCCGAGGCAGGCGCACGGCCACTCCGAGGCGACTGATCCGATCCTCGCCTTCGGTGGAATAGCTGCCCCGCAGGCTCCAACGACTAAGGGTCTGGGCCTGTTTCAAACGCAGGCTGCGCTCCTCCAGGTTCACCTGCGCAAGCAGGGCCTTTCGCAGGGGGCACTGGCGCAGGTTCTGCTCGATGTTCTCCTCGGAAATAGGCCGGATGGGGCCTGGATCTGCCAAGGGCACCGGCATCGCCGGAAGGTCAGCCAGGAAGATGAGGCCAGCCCAGGCCCGTGCCACCTGGTTGCGCGCCTCATCAAGTTCCTGCTGGGCCTTCAAGCGTTCGCCTTCCACCAGGGACACCTGGTAGCTAGGCTCGGTATCGGTCTTTGCGCGGGCTTGGGTCGCCTGCAGCCAGTGCTCCACCGTGGAGAGATCTGTCTCCCGCAGGGCAAGCAGACGCTGGGCCAGCCAAGCCTCCAGATAGCCGATCTTGATGCGCAATGCTGCTTCCCGGCGTGCCGACTCCACCATCAACGGATCGGCCACTCCCAGGCTTCGTTCCATGTCAGACCTGATCTTGGGGGACAGAAAGAGCGGCAACTCCAGTTCGACACCCTTGTCCGTTGATCGGGTCAATCCGGGTGATCGTCGTGCGCCTGCATCCAGGGACACCGTTGGCCCCTCCCGAAGGAAGCCCCGGGTCTCCTGGAGCTGGCCCCGCCATTCAGCGAACCGGGAGTCCATGCGCCACTGCTCCGTGGTGGGGCGGGCTTTGACCAGGATATCGTCGTAGGTCAGCGGTTTCTGGGGCGTCTGGGCTGCGGCCTGCGCCACCAGTAGAAAGAGAAATACGGCGAGTGCCGCGCGTCCGACGGAGATCAAACATTCACCTCGTTCACCAGGATGAAACCGTTCCGTTGGACCAGGTCACGGATGGGCGGTAGGAAGGCTTGGATATCCTCCTGGCTGGTTGATGTGACTTCAAAGCTCATGAAAGCTGGAGCGCCTTCCCGCAGGCCTTTCATGGTGGGAACCTGCATCTGCAGGTTCACGATGTCCACGGGATGTTCCGCGATCAGTTCCTCCAGTTGAACCAGAAAGCGCTTCTCGCCGAAGTCCCCGGCAATCTCGATCCGGGAGCGGGTGCTCAACTTCGCCACGGCTTGTTCGGCGGCGGCTCGGGCCTTGAGGGCGTCCTGCTTGCCCTTTTTGGTCTTGGCCTCTTCCCGGACGATTCTGAAGATCTTGTGCTCGCGCTCCACGCGCTGCACCACGGCCTTCTCTGGGAAACGGATCGCGTTGGTGGGACATACCATGCCGCAGGTGCTGCATCCCACCATGCACTCGTAGGGTTTGACGGCTTCGGCCTTGCGGTCCCGCAGCTCGTAAACGCCCCGACCGCAGGTGACAAAACAAAGCTCGCACCCGATGCAGGCATCCGCATCCACAGTGGGGAACCAGGGGATCTCCTTTCGAGGAATCCCATGCCAAAGGGATTGAGTCGTTTCAGCCATGATTCACCTCCATAGAAAATCGGTCCGGACGGTTCAGTGGGCCGTCGGCGCGTCGTTCGATACAGCCATCCGGCGCGCCTTCCAGCGAAGCAGCGCGTCCCCGCCCTGTTCAAAAAGCTCGTAGAACATGGGCACATAGACCAGGGTAAGGAAGGTGGAGACCATCAGACCACCGATGGCCACGATGGCCAGCGGGCTCAAGCGCTCAAGGCCGATGGCCCATTCCAGCGCGATGGGAAGCATTCCCACGGCCGTGCCGAAGGCCGTCATCAGGATGGGCCGGGTGCGGACCCGCACACTGCCCTCCAACGCGTCGCGCAGGCTCATGCCCTTGGCGCGAGACTCCTCGATGAAGTCAATGAGCAGAATGCTGTTCTTCACCACAATGCCCGCCAGCAGGATCATGCCCATGAAGCTCGGCATGCAGGAGTGCTTGCCCGTGGCCAGCAAGGCCCAGGACGCGCCGATGATGCCCAGGGGAATGGCCACCATGATGGTCAGCGGATGGATCCAGGAATTGAAGGCGGGCACCAGCGAGAAGTAGAGCAGCACCAGACCCAGGACCAGGGCGGCCATCAGGAGGGCGAAGGACTCGTCCATGGCCTTGCGCTCGCCCTCGTCGTTCAGGCTATAGCCCGGCGGGAGCTGAAGACCCTTCAGTGCTTCGGTCACGCGATCGTTCAGGTGGGTGACGGCCACGGTGTTCCGGTAGGCCAACACATCCACCGTTTCCTGAAGTCCCTGCCGGGTGTGCAGCGTGGGCACGGTGGCCTGGGTGATCCGGCCAAGAGCCGACAGTGGAACGATGCCCGAGGGCGTCGCCACCGGCAGGGTGGACAGGTCTTGATCGCTACCTCGGCGGTCGCCTTTGGCCTGGGTCCAGATGGCGAAGGAATCCTGTTGGGGCACCCGGAACAGGGTGGCCGGCATGCCCTTCACCTGGGCACTCACCTGCGCAGCGACGGAAGCCGCATCAATGCCGTATTGGGCCATGCGATCACCATCCGGAATGAAGCGGTATTCCAGACGGTCAAGGGTCCAGGTGCGGGTTACCGCCGTGAGACCGCCCACCTTCTCCAGCCGCGCCTTGACGTCGCTGGCCAGCTTGTCCAAGACGACCGGATCCGGTCCCGAGATCATGATGTCCACCGTGGAGCGCACCGTCGAAAGGGGCGTGGCTCCGTAGTCGAAAGCGGCCACTTGACGGATGCCCGGCAGGGCCCGGATGCGGGCTTGCAGATCGTGCTCGATCTCCCACATGGTCTGTTTGCGGTGGAAGCGGTCCTTGAGGTGGACGGTGAGCAGCATCTGCTGCGGGTTGCGACCCGAGCCGAAGGAGAGCACGCCTGGTTCCGAGCCAAGGGTGGAGGCGCTGCGGATCACGTCCGGGTTGGCCCACACGATGCCTTCCGCCTGCTTGAGCAAGCCTTCGCTGGCCGCAAGGGAGGCATTGGGATAGGCCTCGGCGGAAATTTTGAAAATTCCCGTGTCCATGGGCGGCATCAGATCCCGCCCAATGAGCGGCATGAGCACCCGCCCGGTGAAAGCCAGCATGACCAGGGCCACGGCGATGAAAGCCGCTTTATGGCGCAGGGCGATCCCCAGGATGCCTACGAAGAAGCTCTGCACCTGGTCCATCACGCGGGTGACGCGCCGATCCATGGCCAGCTCAAAGCGGGTGCGGCCGATGCGGCCGCCCAACCGAAGAATGACGGGCGCGAAGATGGGAATGATGGTGACGCTCACCAGGTAGGACGCCAGCAGGGCGATAGAAAGGGTGAGGGTGAGCGGCCTCAGCACGGTCTGGACATAACCGCCGATGAAGATCAGGGGCAGCAGCACCACCACCGTCGCATAGGTGCCCGACAGGATGGCCAGCATCACCTCCTCGGTGCCGCCAATGATGGAGGTTTCCAGGTCCTTGCCGATCTTGTGATAGTGGCGCTCGATGTTCTCCAGCACCACGATGGCGTCATCCAGCAGCATGCCCACGCCCAGGATCACGCCCGTGAGCGTGACCATGTTGAATTCAAACCCGAACAGCCACATGAAGGCGAAGGTCAGGAGATAGGTGAAGGGGATGGAGATCCCCGCCAGCAGCGTGCCCTTCAGATCCGCCAGGAACAGGAAGATGATCAGGACCGTCATGATGACGGCGTCCCGCAGGGCGTCCACCATGTTTGCAATGGAGTTGTGGATCAGCTCGCCCTGGGTATCCGCGACCTCGAAGGCGATGCCTGGATAGTCCCGCTGAAGCTTGGGCAGTTCCGCCATCACGGCCTGGATGGTGGGCATGGAATAGCCCGAGAGCGCACGCTGGATGTTGATGCCGATGGCAGGCTGCTGGTTGCCGTAAAAGGCCGACAGGCGCTCCTTCACGCCGCGCTCCACCTTGGCCACGTCGCGCAGGTACACCGGCGGCCCGGGACGGGAGGAGACCGAAAGGCCGCCGATGGCCTCGATGCTCCCGAACTGTCCCTGATTCTTGAGCAGGATGTGTGAGGCGTCTGAAATGATCAGGCCTTCCGGCGTGTTGCGGTTCCAGGTGCCCAGAGCCTTGGCCACATCCTGGGGCGTCAAGCCGAAGGACTGGAGGCGATCTGGGTCCAGGGTGACTGTCACCACCGGCTGGTAGCCGCCGAATACTTCCACATTGGAGACTTCCTTGGTGCGGAGAAGCCGCTCCTTGATGGCGTTGTCCGCGAGCTGCCGGATCATGGATAAATCCAGATGGCTGCCCTCCTTGGGGCGCAAGGCCAACGTCAGCACGGCGGGCGTTGCGCTGGATAGCTTGAAGACCTGGAAGGGCTGGAGATCCTGCGGCAGCGACGGACGGATCTTGCTCAGGCTGTTGCTCACATCCGTGGCGGCGGAATCCAAGCCCTTCTGATATTCAAATTCCGCGGTGACGACTGAGACCTCGTCGTTGGAGGTGGAAGTCACCCGGCGGACGCGCTCGATGGTGCTGAGTTCCTTTTCAATGACACGGGACACATCCCCGGAAACATCGTCGGCGGAAGCGCCGGGCCACACCGTGACCACGGCGATTTGGGGCCGTTCGCTATCGGGGAAAAGTGTGAGGGGCAGTTTGAAAAAGCCCACCACCCCCACAATGGCTAGCAGCAGCACCAGCGACAGCAGCAGGTGGGGCTTGCGAAAATAGGATTCAACCAGACTCATCGCGCACGCTCCACGGGACGCAAAGGTATCCCCTTCGTCAGGGCCATGAGTTCGCTGGGCAGCGCGACCACAACCTCGTCACCTGCGGCAAGAGATCCTGAAATCGTGGCTTGTTGATCGCCGCGGCTGAGCACTGTGACGGGCACCGGATCAGCCTTGCCCTCCCGCACCCGGATCACCAGCGTCTCGGAGAGCCCCTGCAACAGGGTGCCCGTGGGTACCACCAGGCCCTTGACCGAGCTGGCCTGATAGCGGGCATGGACCGTCGCGCCGGGCATGAGGCCGAAGGGGGATGCATTCAGCGCCGTCTCCACGCTGCCCAGGCGGGAGCTGTCCATGGCGGGAAAGATGCGAGTGATCTTGGCCTGAACAGTTTCCGCGCCGTTGGAAAAGGTCGCTTCACCGCCCACTTGGAGGCGCGGGAGATCGTCCTGGCTGACCTTGGAAATGAGCCTCACTTGCCCTGGCCCTTGAATCGCGAAGAGCGGCTTGCCGGGAGTTGCGAGATCCCCAGGTTCCACCATGCGGCTTCGCACCAGGCCTGAGAAGGGTGCTACCACGTGGGCGTAGCCCAGAGTCGTGCGGGCCGACTGGGTCGCCCGATCCGCAGCAATTTGCCCCGCCTTCACCGCTTCCAATTGCGCGGCGCTGATCTCCAAGGCCTGCTTCGAAACGGCCCCGCCTTCGAAGAGCACTTTGTCGCGATCGAAGATGGCCTGCTGCTTGGCGAGGTCCTGCCGGGCGGCCTGGGCGCGGGCCTGGGCTGTCTGGGAGGCATCCTCCAACGTCCGGGCGTCAATCAAAGCCAGAACCTGGCCCTTTTGGACCCGGTCGCCCTCTCGCACACGCACCTCCAGAACCAGTCCGGGGATCTGCGCTGAAAGGGTGGCGGAAAGATCCGATTGGATGAGGGCCACGGTCTCCAGACCGCGCGCCACCGTGCCGTCCTGGATGTGGACTGTGCGCACGGATTGAACCTCCGCGCCGGGAGCCTCCAGGTGCTGAAGTTGCAGCTTGCGCCGGGCGATGAGTCCACCACCCAGCACGATGACGCCTACCGTGACCCAAAGGCCGAGGGTTCGCTTAGTCATGGTTCACTCCTTTTCCTGTCACGAAGTTGCGGTAATCGGAGGCGCTTTGAAGGGCGTACAGGCCCTGCCAATAGGCCGTTTCCCCGGCCAGCTCCTGGGCTCGAGCCGCCAGGTAGTCCTCCACGCGGCCCGAACCTTGTTCGAGTTTCAGTCGTTCCACCCTCGCCACTTCGGCTCCGAGCTTGCGTTGGGCCCGCCCGGCCTCGAACTGGGCCTGAGATGCTTGCAGTCGTCCCAAGGCATCCTCTACCTGTGTTTCCACTTCCAGGGTCTTGGCGCGCTCCCGCTGTCTGGATGCCTCCAGATTGGCGCGGGCTTCCGACAGGGCGCGAATGCGGCGCCCTCCATCGAAAACAGGAATCTTGAGGGAAAGCGTCAGTTCATGGGTGTCAAAGGAACCCTGAACCGAGGGAGCCTCGTTCTTCAGATAACTGCCCGAAAGGCCCAGGCTGGGACCGAAGGACCACTGCGCTTGAGCCTTCTTCCGCTCTGCGATCGCCGTGGAGGCTTGGGTGGCCAGAAGGTCCTGACGTTCGCGGGTGGCCTCCTCCCTCAAGGCGGCTCCGGTCTGGGAAAGTGGTTGGGGTTGTTCCTCCACATCCTGGAGAAGGAAGGGTTCGGAGGGCGGATCCAAGCCCATCAGGGCAGCTAGCAGTGCCTGGGCGCTGTCCGCCTGACCCTGGAGCCCCGCCCGGCGGGCGTGGGCATCCTGGAGGGAGTAGTCCACCTTGGCGGCGTCCACGCTCGCCCATCGCCCGGTCTCCACCAGGAGTTGGGCCTGTTTATGGTCTTCCTCCAGCGCCTTCTCGAAGCCTTCAGCGGCGCTTACCGCGTGTCGTAGAACCAACACATTCCGATAGGCCGCTCGCACGTTGTAGCGGATCTCTTCTTGGGTGAAGAGGGCCATCTTTTCCGTGGCCTCCTGGGAAAGGCGTGCAATGCGATCGCCTTCCCGCAGGGCACCCCCCGCCAGGAGGGGAATTTGCCAGGTGATCCCGTAGTGGGTCTGGTTCCGATCAAAGGGTAAAACCGTGATGGGTAGCAATTCCTTCGCGATGGGGCGAAGGGTCCGGCTGTCGTTGAAGTGGTTGTACTGCCCCACCAGATCCAGGTCGCCGAAACGCCGGGCGACAGACTGCTGGGTGCGGTGCTGGGCTGCCACGGAATCCAGCTTGGCGGCCAGCAGGCGGGGATTCCCGGCCAGGGCCTTCTCCGTCGCGGTTTGGATGCTCAAGGGCTCCCCCGCAACCA
>Ga0315270_10001170_pt1 | contig 13985 bp, 11 predicted proteins | sample C1_bottom_MG_FD_204932 | JGI IMG/M metagenome (GOLD analysis project Ga0315270, IMG submission 204932) | Sediment microbial communities from Yellowstone Lake, YNP, Wyoming, USA - C1_bottom | ecosystem: Environmental > Aquatic > Freshwater > Lake > Sediment | place: USA: Wyoming | collected... | reverse complement strand
TAATACTCCATTGGAGCTGTAGTAGCCCGGTGAAGGTATTTGAGCTCAATCCCCTTGGTGGGAGCAGCTTTAAATTCGAGCCCGGCTCCCCATGAATATCCGCCCTTGATGGTTCCGTTAAAATAGCTGGTGTTACTGTAATACGAATCGACATCATCGTCGAAAACGTAAGAGGAATATACGTTTAAATGTACACCCTGTGCTAATGCCAGGCTGGTTATCCCAGCAAAAAAGATTATGCCTAGAATGATCTTCTTCATTTGGGTAGGTTTTTTTTTCATCTTTTTAGAATTAAATTAATGAGTGGATACAGCTAATTAAGGTCTTAGTATCTATGTTACCATCTTAACTATGTTGAGTATTGTTGCCCTTAACCGATTTCATATTTATAATCACAGTTGCAAGTAATTGGTTAAGTGTTAAATATCAAACAATCTTTTATCAGTCGTTATTATTATAACATTCCGATTTTATATTGCTAAATTATAACAAAAATTCGTTCAATTGGTAAATTTGTTTTCAGTACGGATAAATATTAGAAGTTGAAAGTGCAAAGTTTAATGTTTAAAAGGAGTCTGCTTGAGTCTTTTCCCGAAACACTGTTAATTTTATGAAGGGCCCTGGCAAAGAAAAATATTCAACTTACACAGTTTGTTGAAGAGTCCCCACAGTTCGTTGGATGGAATCACAAACATCTTCGGTAAGAGTACAAACGTCTTCGGTATGAGTTGAAACGTCTTCGGTATGAGTTGAAACATGTTCGGTATGAGTTGAAACATGTTCGGTATGAGTACAAACGTCTTCGGTATGAGTTGAAACATGTTCGTATGAGTTGAAACATGTTCGGTATGGATTGAAACATGTTCGGTATGAGTTGAAACATGTTCGGTATGGATTGAAACATGTTCGGTATGAGTTGAAACATCTTCGGTATGGATTGAAACATGTTCGGGATGAGTTGAAACATGTTCGGTAAGAGTACAAACGTCTTCGGTATGAGTTGAAACGTCTTCGGTATGAGTACAAACATGTTCGGTAAGAGTACAAACGTCTTCGGTTTGAGTTGAAACATGTTCGGTAAGAGTACAAACATCTTCGGTATGAGTACAAACATATTCGGTATGAGTACAAACGTCTTCGGTATGAGTTGAAACGTCTTCGGTATGAGTACAAACATGTTCGGTATGAGTACAAACGTGTTCGGTATGAGTACAAACATGTTCGGTATGAGTACAAACGTGTTCGGTATGAGTACAAACATGTTCGGTATGAGTATGAACATCTTCGGTATGAGTAGGATCGTCTTCAACATAAGTTGCAAAGCTAATAAGCAACCTCCTAAGTAATCATGATGTCCGCTAAACAACTTTTCATAGATCACAACTTATCATGGGGCAGTCACAACACGTGAGGGGCTATCACGACTGATCACTAGCAGTCACAAACTATTGTTTAGCTAATCGAATTCATCATGTGGCTGATCGAACTCATCATTTAGCTGATCGAACCCATCAAGTGGCTGATCGAACCCAACATGTGGCTGATCGAACTCATCATCTGGCTGATCAAACCCATCATGTGGCTGAACGAACCCATCATCTGGCTGATCGAACCCATCATGTGGCTGATCGAACTCATCATTTGGCTGATCAAACCCATCATGTGGCTGATCGAACCCATCATGTGGCTGATCGAACTCCCCATGTGGCTGATCGAACCCATTGTTTGGCAGTCACAACCCATAGTTTAGCAAATACAATGGTTTATATGGCAACCACGTGCAGCCGGATAGGTGCTATGCGAGCTGTATTTCGAATGTTCCGGTTATGTTTATTCACGGGGTGACTTTGAGTTACCCTGTTAATTTTACCGGCAGTATAAATTAACCTGTGTCATCTGTGTTTTTAATATACTTGTGCGATTTCTTCCGGTAATACAATTGCTGAACAAAACTTTTTAACTTTACCTGCCAATAAAATGATGACCCCATAATCCTATACGAATAACTGCAGAAAGCTTTCAGCGAAGTGGATGTTAAGGATGCAAATAAAGCGTTGAGCGAAAAATTGCAGCCGATGGTGTATGAGTTGGGGTTTCTAAAGGTTTAGCTAGTGACTAGTGCCGGGGTGACTCAAAAGTCACCCCGGCACTAAAAACCCGGAATTTGAGTCACCCCGGCACTAAAAACCCGGAATTTGAGTCACCTCGGCACTAAAAACCCGGAATTTGAGTTACCCCGTCACTAAATCCTCAACCAAATTAAATAGTTTACCAATGCATTTCGAATCCGGCGGCATATACCATATTTACAACCAGGGCAACAACCGGCAAACCATTTTTTATAATCGGGAGAACTACATATTTTTCCTGCAAAAAATCCGGGATTATGTTCAGCCTTATGGGAATATCCTGGCCTGGTGTTTAATGCCAAACCATTTTCATTTGATGATGGAGGTTGTCAACATTAGTGTCGGGGTGACTTTCCGGAATCATAGTGACGGGGTGACTCAAAGTCACCCCGTCACTAAAGAATTCCCGACTCAAAGTCACCCCGACACTAAAGAATTCCCGACTCAAAGTCACCCCTTCACTAAAATCCGGACTTTAAATGATAGCATTGGAATTATGCTTCGGTCCTATACCAGAGCCATAAATATTCAGGAGAATAGAACCGGTAATTTATTTCGTGAAGAAACTAAAGCCATCTGCCTTAACGAAATCAAAGGAATTTCTTCCAATTGGTTCACTTCATACGGAGTAACAATTATGAATGTACAAATACCGGAATATCAATATTCCCAGGTTTGCTTTAATTATATTCATGCCAATCCGGTGAAATCAGGTCTTGTAATAAATCCTGAAGATTGGGAGTTTTCATCCTATGCTGATCTGAAAGGTTTGCGAAACGGAAAAGTTGTAAACCGGGAAAGAGTAGCTGAACTTGGTTTGGTATTGTGAATTAGTGACGGGGTGACTTGAAGTCACCCCGTCACTAAAGTCGAGCATTTAAATGCAAGCTTACAATATCCTATTGAAACAACATAGGCAGAATAAAAAATTATAAGTAGCAACATACTCAGATGATTATAAAAATGTCAGGTTAATGTCACGCTAATGTCGGGATAAATACCACGAAATTCGTGGCTAGTTTTTAAGTTAATATGTAATCTTGCTCAAGATTTCAGAGAAGTATGAATCAACCGGATTTAGGCAAAAAGATAGCTGATCTTAGAAGAGCTAAAGGCTTTACTCAGGAGGAGCTTGTAGAAAAATGTAATTTAAGTGTAAGAACACTCCAAAGGATTGAATCCGGAGAAGTTTCACCCAGGAGTTACACATTAAAAGTAATTTTTGCTGCCCTGGATTATGATTTTTACGATTCATCTGAAGTCAAACTTAGTAAGTTCAGTAAAACCGGATTTATTATTTCCAATTGGCTCGGGCAAGCTTATGAATATGTATTTGATTTATTTAACCTAAAAACTAACAAGATGAAAAAGTTAATGATTTTATCCGTGCCTTTAATTGCCATTTGTACACTTCTGTTATTTTTATATGGCTCAAGTGTCAGAGCACAATCTAAAGTGGAAATTCGTGAAAGGTTTGAAATAGCAAGCTCAAACTCAAGATTCATGAATTTGAATAATTCCGGTCAGATTGATTCAATAGGTTTACTTTATTTTGATAATGCATGTTTAATGACTGACTTGCCTTCTACCATAAATGGAAGAAAAGCAATTGCAGATTATTACAAGCAATTATATAATCAGGGACTTCGTTTTTCAAAAATTAAAACAATATCAAGGAATATTTCAGATTCTTTTGCTGTCGAAAGAGGAGAATGGGCGCTCAGTTTAGCTTCGGTTCCCATTGCAACCGGTATTTTTATAACTCAATGGCATTATATTAATGGCGAATGGTTGATTGAAAATGCTATATCTAAAACAGATCAAACGATTAACCAGGAGGCATTTAAATAAAAGCCAGAGTAAATTAGGAGGCTATTTAGCTATTGACGGGGTGACTCGAAGGCACCCCGTCATTAAAAAGCAATGAGTAGGCGTTAGCCAGGGCGCGACATTGAGTCGCACTCTGACTTAGACTCCGGAATTAGTGAGGGCTTCATTTGAAGTGAAACGCTGATCACAAAAGATATCAGAAATCTTTAAGCAGTATCTTTCGTCCCGTCTCAGGATATTATTGGCAACGCTAGTGATCCTTTGGCATACTGACCAACTAATCATAAATCTTTAGGCGCTTTACTTTCCAGCTATTCTGGAATTGCAAATATAACGTATACAGCACGTTATACTGTGTGAATTATGTAATCCTTTCCAGAAATTGTGTAACTTTTTACTATGTGTATTACCGATCTTTGTATTCTTAAATACTCATCCTCAATAATAATACAAAGACAAAAAACTATGGAAGGCTGGAATGAGAAGAAAGGTGAATTAAAAAAGAAATTGATAGTTCTGTTGGAATCCGACAAAAGTCCTGTTGAAGACCAACAAGAAGATATAATTCCAAAACTTCAGGAGAATACTGGCAAAACAAACGAAGAAATGCTCAGGATCATTAATGAGCTTTGATAAATTATGGTTTCAAGCCTTTCGTAGATGCCTACAAAACATTAAGCGAAAAAATCAGAGCCGGTGTTGTATGAATCGGGGTTTTTGAAGGTTTAGTCAGTGCGTGACTTCGAGTTGCACTCGGGCAAAACTAGTCGCTCTCCGTTTATTAGCCTGCCTTATTTCGGGAAAACAAAAAACAATGCAGTCCGTACACCAAAATCGGCTTTGCTACCTTCGGCTGCTGCAACCTGGATACGAGGACCAATAACTATCGAAATAGTTTGCTTACCTATTTTCGTAACAGCGGTAACAATAGGATTTATAAATGCCGAAGTTGAATTTCCTATCCAGTTCTGGGTTATTTCAGCATTGATGCCAAGCCCGGCACCACTTTTCCAGTTGAACGAAAGAAATGGTTGTACAAACATTTGGCTTACATCGGCCCTGTCGGAAGCACCAGCCACTGACCAGATTTGATTGACGAGCGCGCCGAATGTCCAGCCATGGGTCTGTTTTAAAACCAGGGCAGTAGGACCTACGCCAAACTTCTTTGTTCCCAGTAAATCATTTGTTGCAATAGGGACAAGGAATACCGGGCCAACGCCCCACGTTAAGCCATTTTTTGCTTCTGCCGGTGAAACCCATGCACTCACAACTGCATCAGATAATCCGCTCTGGCTTGAACCTTCACCTGTGATATCATGTTGCGATACAATAGGAATGATAAACCTTGTTATAAGGTTATATTTAGCGGTCATGCTTATAGGAATAACCGGTTGAAAATTTAATGTGTTCTTTGAACCGTTGTAAGGACCTATTCCCACATCCATATTGTTCTGAAACGGAACACTGATAAGAGAGGCTACAGGGTTGCTGAGTTTTTTTGCCAGTTCTTCAGCGCTAACGGGAGGTTTGGTTTCCTGCGCTAATAAATTTCCTGAAAAAGAGGAAGAAATTATTAAGAGCAGTATTGAGAATTGGGTTTTGAGTTTCATAGTTTTTTGTTTACTAATTCTAAACTTATTGAGATAATAAAACTAACAGCCACCCTACGGATGACTGTTAGTTTCAAACATAATTATTGCATGTTATTAAAAATCAAAAGGAATAAGTCCTTATTCGGCAATTAATGCCCTGTTGGCATCATTTTGCAGATCAGAGTATTTTTCTTTCCCGGTACTCACTTTTACAAACGATATAGTACCCCCCTTAAATTCGCCCGGAGATTTATACTGTTTGCTTACAGGGTCTCCGCTGTCGAAACCAACACATAAACCATCTCCAACAAGGGTGAACTTACCAACCTGCGCTTTCATAGGGCCTTTTGCAACAGCCTTGTCGTTGATAAATAACTGCATGGTACCGATCGATTCGTTGTGCTCACCGGCTTTTTCCTTTTTGAATTCCATGCCGAAGGTGTATTTGCCAGGTTTAAGCACTGCTGATACTAACTGTTGTTCGGTAATACCCAGGAAGTTGTAAACATAGTAGAGTTTATGGTCCTTTATAAACAAGCTGTGACCGCCAAAACGTGAACCATGGGCAAAAATTACCCCGGAAGCATTGGCCGTAATTTCAACGTTAGCAACAATCTTGAACGATTTACCCCTGATATTTACTGCCACTGCTTCAGGTACGGCACTGGTATGAGGAAAATACGTGTAGAGGTCCCGTTCTGCTTCTTCTGTAGGACGTTCAGTAGTAATGATCTGCATGGTGGTGCGGTCATCCAATGGTAAAGCCATATTCTTGCTTGCTTCGTGATACCATTCTGTTTTTAGTGCTTCCAGTTTTTCAGGATTTTCTTTCGCCAAGTCTGTCGACTCCGAACGATCCACATCTACATGATACAATTCCCATTTATCCTGGTCGAAATGACCTTTATCTGTCAGTGGAGCATGCACAGCAACGGCTTTCCAGCCATCCTCCCAGATGGCACGGGTGCCGAGCATACTGTAATACTGCACATGTTTTTGTGTAGGATCATTGGGTTTGGCATCAAAAGTATATTTCATGGAAACTCCTGATAACGGGTATTGCTCCACACCTCTGTAAACCTTTGGCATTTCCAGCCCGCAGATTTCGAGAATGGTAGGAACAATATCCACCGCATGGTGATACTGGTTACGAACTTCGCCCCTGGCTTTGATGCCTTTTGGCCAGCATATTACCAATGGGTCGGCGGTACCGCCCGAATAATTGGAGTAGCGCTTGAACATTTTAAACGGGGTAGATGTAGCCGCTGCCCAACCTGTAGGGAAGTGTTCATAAGTGTTAGGACCGCCTAACTCATTAATCAGCTTCATATTCTCGGCCAGATCATCGGGGTAACCGTTAAAAAATTTATTCTCATTTACCGAGCCGTTTGGTGTGCCTTCGCCTGAAGCCCCGTTATCGGCAGCGTACATAATGATGGTATTGTCGTACTGTCCGCTTGCCTTCAGGTAATCAATCACTCGGCCGATCTGTACATCAGTATATTCAGAGAACGCGGCATATACCTCGCATAAACGGGAGAATAATTTCTTTTCGTCGGCATTAAGCGTATTCCATGGACGTACAAAATCTGCAGGATTTGCCTGGTCGCCAGGCATTGGATTAAATTCAGTGAGCTTGGTGTCTTTTGGTAAAATGCCTTTCTCAATCATACGTGGCAATACCCATTTGCGATAGGCATCATACCCGTCGTCAAATTTGCCTTTGTACTTGGCAATATAATCCTTTGGCGCCTGGTGCGGAGCATGGTTGGCACCGGGGCAATACCACATAAACCAGGGTTTTGAAGGATTTGCTGATTTTTGATCGGCAATCATCTTGATGGCCTGGTCAGCAAGGTCTTTCGACAAATGATATCCTTGTTCAGGTTGGTAAGGCTGTTCAATAGCATGATTATCTTCGGTAAGATCGGGATAGAATTGATTGGTTTCTCCACCGATAAAACCATAAAAACGGTCGTAACCCTGCTGAAGCGGCCACTGGCTTTTATTTGCACCAGCTGAAAGATCAGTTTCAGGAACGTTATGGTCTTTCCCTAACCAGAATGTGCTCCATCCGTTATCATTCAGTATCTGTGCCATGGTAGCCGCCTGGGGTGGCAGCTGGCAACTATATCCAGGGAATCCATTGGCACCTTCGGTAATAACTCCCATTCCATTGAGGTTATGGTTGCGGCCGGTATTGATACAGGAACGGGTAGGTGAACAGAGGGCAACGGTATGCCATTGTGTATAAGTTAATCCATCAGCAGCCAGTTTATCCAAAGTTGGCATACTTATTCTTCCGCCGTAAGGCGACCATGCTGCCAAACCAGTATCATCGTAAAGAATAAATAGAATATTGGGTGATCCTTCCGGTGCTTTTTTGCGGACGTAAGGTGCCCAGTCGGCTTTGGAATCGCGGACATCGAGTTTAATAACGCCTTTGTAATCTTTAGGCGGCAGGGGGTTTGCATACTGTTGTGCCCGGCTTAGCGGTGCAAACAACATGCCCAATGCAAATACCGCTATGACCAAAACGGTATTTGTGTACATGATTTTTCTTTTGTTCATAAAATTTGCTTTTAAAAAAATGTTAATGGATGATAATAGCCTTTAAATTTTCTGAGCTTTTTAATTTTTTTGAAGCGTTACATGTAAGTTTCATGTAATTTAAACTAACTGAAAACATGAAAATAACAAGAATTCATCTGCATTTATTAACAAATCTTAGTATACCAGGAATGGCAGATAACAATAATTATAACAAAGATAAGAATCGAATCCTTATTCGAAACGATTCTAAATAAATAAACTTCATAATCATGATAAATTAATGCCAAATATGATTTAAAGTACTGCCATTCTTATCATTGAATTTAATTTAAGTTTGTGCTGGAATAGATTTCAGGAGTAATTACCTTTGAAAACTAATTTTGTGCATCAATGCTTTATTCGGTTTCAGAGTTAATCAGCTATTTCGGGGGAATATTTGGGATTGTGCTTTCGGTAGTTTTGCTAACCAAAGCTAAAGGAGCGGCTTCCATCCGTATCAGCTTCGCCTCCTACCTCATCACAGGCTCACTGATGATTATCCTGGGAGCCATGATATACTCAGGTAAGATTTTATACTTTCCGCACCTGATCCGGGTTGATAGCCCAATACATTATCTTTTTCCACCCCTGGGATTTTTCTTTGTTTATTCCGTCTTTAAACCGGGTTTTAAATTCAGGTGGATACACCTGCTGAATTTCCTGCCTTTCCTGTTCAACCTGGCTGAGTTTACTCCTTTCTACATGCATGATGCCACATTTAAAATTGCATATTATAATGCGTATGTTTCCACACATGGCTCTGTAGTAATACCATGGCATTTATTTGCCAAAACCGTGAACGCTATGGTTTATTTCGGTTTACAGGTTTATGTTTTCTTTAAGTACAGACCTAAAGTAGTCGATACTTCTGGTATTCCTTCATCAACAGTAATCTGGTTCTGGATTTTCCTGGCAGGCCAGGCTATTATGCTCGGAGGATTGTTTGCCAACCAGTTGACAGGCCTGCAACTTGCCATGGATCCTTACCGGTTTTCGATAACTATGGTTACCTTTTTTATTTATGATATTGTGCTGGCATTGTTGTTCTTCCCTGATATGTTGTATGGCAACCAGGTTTCACCTGTTGTACTTCCCCTGGTGAAAGAGAAATATGTGTGGTCGAAGCTCACTTCGGATGAAAAATCCGGTATTATGGATAAGATGACAGAATATATTAAAGATGAGAAAAAACCCTATTTGAATCCCAAAATTTCCCTGCAGGAAGTATCGTTGGTACTTGATATTAATCCCAACCGCTTGTCGCAGGCGATAAATGAAAAAACCGGGCTTAATTTTAAGGATTTTATCAATTCGTACAGGGTGGAGGAAGCAAAATTGCTTCTGTCGTCGCAGGAGTTTCAGAAGCTCACCATAGAAGCCATAGCCGAAAAGGCCGGATTTTATTCGAAATCACCTTTTTATTCGGCATTTAAGAAACACGCAGGGATGACGCCCAAGGAATTTGTGGCGACGCAGCTTCAGAAAAACTAAAATAGCATGAAGCCTGGCTGAGCCTGGCATAAATCGCAGCCACAAAACCCGGATTATCGGACAAACGGCATATATTTCATTTCAAATTCTTTAGTTAGCCAGGGCTTGACTTAAAGTCAAACCCTGACTTTTGAATAGTACCGGGAGAGTTACTTTTTTAAAGCATTCATGGTTCAGACGTTAGCTCTTATCAAATCTTTTCTTCTTTAAAAAGTACTGGCTGCCAGCAGTCTGGCTGTATAGTCTGGCTCCAATGTTTGGAAGTTATGATTTTGATTCAAATTACGTCTGACATAGAAATATCTTGTTTTCACCATAAATTTTGACTAAATTAGTACCCGTTTTTATATCGGTATATCTTTTAACCATTATACTATGAAAAAGATATCGAAACAAACTATAGGGGGTTTATTATCAGAATATATCATTGATTACCTTGCAAAAGATCCTATAGGCAGAAGCGGGAGTTTGCTGCGGATGGCCACTTTTATGGATTTGCGGAATAAGCACGCTCAAATGATCGAAACCGCACGCCGGAAAATAAATGACCGCAATGGAAGGTGGTCGAAATATTATCTCTCTTTTTTCACCGATCTCGACAGGAAGGTTCTCAACAAGTTTGCCAGTAACCTGGTTCTGAAAAGCATCCTTACCAATTCTCAAAAAATAGAAAACAGGGAAAAACTTGGGATTCCCATTCCCTGGGCGGTTTTGATGGATCCAACATCAGCCTGCAATTTAAAATGTGCCGGGTGCTGGGCCGCTGATTACGGGAAAGTGTCATCTCTTGATTTTGATACACTTAACAGGATAATCTGCGAAAGCAAAGAGCTTGGTACATACTGTTTTATTTTCTCCGGAGGCGAGCCGTTGATGCGGAAAAAGGATATTATCAGGCTTTGCGAAAAACACCAGGATTGCTATTTTTTTTGCTTTACCAACGGAACGCTTATCGACAATGAGTTTGCAAGAGAACTACGCAGGGTAGGGAATTTCGCTTGTACACTCAGCATTGAAGGATTTGAGAACGAAACCGATTTCAGGCGTGGTACCGGCGTCTACCGGAAGGTAACTGAAGCTATGGATATCCTTCGGGAGAATGGCCTCTTTTTTGGTTGCAGCACCTGTTACCATTCCAAAAACACCGAAGTTATGGCTTCGGATGATTTCATTGAATTTTTAATCGAAAAAGGCTGCCGGTATGCCTGGTATTTCACCTATATGCCTGTGGGTTCAAGCGCAGTTCCCGAACTGATTGCAACTCCCGAGCAACGTAAATTCATGTTTCATCGAATCAGGGAGATGCGCAAAGACAAACCATTGTTTGTCATGGATTTCTGGAACGATGGCGAGTATACAGGTGGGTGTATCGCAGCCGGAAGGAGATTTTTGCATATCAATGCCAACGGGGATGTGGAACCCTGTGCTTTTATCCATTATTCTGGTGTCAACATCAAGAATGCATCGATGCTTGAGGCTTTAAGCCAGCCGCTTTTTATGGAATATCAGAAACGACAGCCTTTCAACCATAATATGCTGCAATCGTGCCCCTGCCTTGATAATCCACAGCAACTGAAAGAAATGGTGAATATGGCAAAGGCCCGGCCTACCCAGCTAAAAGACATGGAAAGTGTTGAAGAATTAACTGCCAAGTGCGAAAATGCCGCTGAAGCATGGGCACCGGTTGCCGAGAAACTTTGGATGGGGAAAACAGCAGAAATTACTTCGAAAGAGGAAGTTCTTTAAGCCTGGTTTTTATTCTTGTAACTCCTTCCATGCAAAGATACATCTTGCCTTATCCTTGAATTTTACCTATATTAGTATCGTGATTTTTTTGTATCGGAATAGTTTTAAAAAATTATCCAATGGAAAAGATTTTCAAACAAAAGATGACGGGTATCTTATCCGGAATTGTCATCGATTACCTGGCAAAAAATCCGGTCAGGAGAAGTGAGAATTTATTGAAGATGGCTACTTTCCTGGATACCCGGAAAAAGCATGTCCCAATGATAGAAACTACACGGAAAAAGATTAACGACCTTGAAAGCAGGTGGTCGAAATTATACATTTCATTATTCACAGAACTTGATCGGAACGTTTATAAAAAGTTTGTAAATAACCTGGTGCTGAACAGCATTATATACAACGCTCAAAGATTGGATAACAGGGAAAAGCTCGGAATACCTATTCCCTGGGCTGTTTTGATGGATCCAACCTCAGCCTGCAATTTAAAATGTACCGGATGCTGGGCTGCCGATTATGGAAAAGTTTCTTCGCTTGATTATGAAACACTTGACAGGATTATCTGCGAAAGCAAGGAACTGGGCACCTTCCTTTTTATTTTTTCAGGTGGTGAACCGCTGTTGCGAAAAAATGACATTATCAGGCTGTGTGAAAAGCACAACGAATGCTATTTCTCCTGTTTTACGAATGGGACGCTTATTGACCGTGAATTAGCCCGCGAAATCCGAAGAGTGGGGAACTTTGCTCCTGCCATCAGCATTGAAGGATTTGAGAACGATACAGATTTCAGACGCGGAAAAGGTACCTACCAGAAAGCGATAGAAGCCATGGATATCCTCAGGGAAAATGGCGTTCTTTTCGGATGCAGCACCTGTTATCACCGGGAGAATACTGCAGTGTTAGGATCGGATGAATTTGTAGAACTTTTAATAGAGAAGGGCTGCCTTTTTGCCTGGTATTTCACCTATATACCAATTGGTACAAGCGCTGTCCCGAATCTGATCGCCACACCCGATCAACGTGAATTTATGTATCACAGGCTTCGGGAGATGAGGGCCGACAAACCATTATTCTTAATAGATTTTTGGAACGACGGTGAATATTGTGATGGATGCATCGCTGCAGGAAGAAGGTTTTTACATATCAATTCCAACGGGGATGTTGAGCCATGTGCTTTTGTGCATTATTCCAATATTAATATAAAAAATGTATCCATGACTGAAGCTTTAAGCCAGCCAATTTTTATGGAATATAAAAAGCGGCAGCCTTTCAACCATAATATGTTGCAGCCATGTCCTTGCCTGGACAATCCGCAACAGCTGAGAGAAATTGTGAATGCTTCAAAAGCCCGGCCAACCCAGCTGAAAGATATGGAAAGTGTTGAAGAATTCACATCCAAGTGTGAAAATGCAGCTAAAGCATGGGCACCGGTTGCCGAAAAACTCTGGATGGGGAAAACAGAAGAAATCACTTCGAAAGAGAAAGCCTTATAAGTCCGGCCTTCGCTTTATTTTTATACAGATCGCTGTAGGGATTACTGGTTGCATCAAATTCGAGGCATTGATTGTAATATTTTTCTGCTTCAGAATTCAGGCCATTTTCCTCCATCATTAATCCTGCCTGTACCAGGGCTTTCTGAGCGATATGATTACCTGTACTTTTCCCTAAACTGACAGCAGCCAGGTATTCCGATTCTGCCTGTTTGTCAAGATTTCCCAACCTGTTGCATTCCGCTTTCAGGTAATGATATCCGACCCTTTCATCGGGAGAAAGAGTATTACTCAGAGCTTTTGATAATTCACTGCTTGCCTTGCTGTAATACCCTCCCTTTACCAGGAAATCAGCTTTCATAAGGTTAATATCGGGCAGCCCAGGTTGCCTGGCTTCGAATGCAGCTTCCATGTCACGGCTCAGGAATTCCCTGCCTTTTGTTTTTACCTGTTCAATGTAAGACCTGTATTTAGTGGTATTCCCCGAAATATAATAAAAGCAAGCCAGGTTATAAAGTGTGGCTTTCATGTAATCCGGGCCATTTGACTTTTTCAGGTAGGCAATCAACGGGATATCAGTATCCGGATCGAGCCGTAACAATTTTGCTTTCCCGGTCAGGTATAAAAGCTGGGGCAAGTCAAGCTCCATTTTTCCAGGCTCAATACGTGAAAGTAGCAATAAAGCAGTTTCAGCGTCATTTGCATCAAGACACACTGTGGCTGCAATAAAATTTAATACTACGATCTCTTTAAACCCATCCATATTATCTTTAATCATTTTCATGGCAGCTTCCGGGCGGTTCATCAGCTTATATGCTGCCATCATAAACAGTAATGATTCCTGTTCATACCCCTGCTTACCCTTGGCAAATCCGGCAAAGTCAGAAAGGTCTTTCAGGCCCTCCTGCGGATTGCTTTTAATTCCGAATAATTTACTACCCCATCTTAACATGGGTGGCATAAAAGCTACGCCAATCTTGATAATACCTGGAATCTTTTCGTCAGGTCTGAACTGCGGATATTTTTTAATGTTGTCTTCCAGCAGATTGTAGCCTTTAAGACAATCAATCAATCCCGCGAACTTATTGTTATATTTTACATTGAGTAGCCCGGTAAGA
>Ga0315270_10001167_pt1 | contig 13994 bp, 12 predicted proteins | sample C1_bottom_MG_FD_204932 | JGI IMG/M metagenome (GOLD analysis project Ga0315270, IMG submission 204932) | Sediment microbial communities from Yellowstone Lake, YNP, Wyoming, USA - C1_bottom | ecosystem: Environmental > Aquatic > Freshwater > Lake > Sediment | place: USA: Wyoming | collected... | reverse complement strand
AAGTGTTGACTTTCGATTTTAAGGCGCAGGCATATGCGGTGCTGCACGTTTATCCGATGTACGCCTACAAAGCCTGGCGGCGCGAAGCGTGGGTTGAGCTGGCTGGCTGGCTTAATAGTCAAGGCATGCGAGTGGTGCTGACCGGAGGAAAAAGCGCGGAAGAAGTTGCCTATGTGCAGAGCTTGATGAGTCTTCTACCGAGCGATACGGTCGATGTCGCCGGAAAATTAAACCTTGGTGGAGTGGCGTATTTGTTGAGCAAAGCGCGCGCCTACGTCGGCCCGGATACCGTCGTCACTCACCTTGCTGCAGCGTCAGGTGTACCTACTGTCGCATTATTCGGGCCGTCCAATCCTGTAAAGTGGGGGCCTTGGCCCAAGGGCTATGACGAAGACCTCAACCCATACAACTTGCGCGGCACGCAGCGAGTAAACAATGTGGTGCTGTTGCAAGGAAGCGGAGACTGCGTGCCATGCATGGAGGAAGGCTGCGATCGTAATATCGCCAGCTTGAGTGCATGCTTGCAGAATTTGCCTGCTAAAAGCGCGATTGACGCACTGCGTGAATTATTGAATTTGCCTAGTATTTAAATTGGAGAGTAATATCGAATCCAAGTGCAAGGCCAGTCAACCAATGTAATATACAAAATAATTTTAGATCCTGTGAATGTATAAATTGCCAAACCTGCGAACAGTTGTAATTTCCCTGCTCAGATCACCCCATCGTCGCGAAAAGGTACAGTCTGAACTTTCAAAAACTAACCTGGATTGGTCATTTCTTGATGCGGTCGATGGATCGCAATTGCAATTTCCCCTGCCTGAATATCAGTCACGTAAAGTAAAGCGACTGCTGGGCTTTGATTTGACCAAAAATGAAATTGGATGCTTTATATCCCACAAAAAGGCATGGCAAACCTGTTTGGAGAGCAATCAAGTAACGCTGATTTTTGAAGACGATTTCATACTGTTACCCCATTTCGAAAATACAATTGAAATACTCCTTACAGAATTCCATGATTGGAACCTAATTAGGTTGCAGTCACTGGCAAATTCATCTCACGTTGTTATCAAAGCGATCGGGGATATTTCAATCGTCAAGAATCTGAGTGATGAGGTTGGTGCAACGGCATACATTATTAAGCCAGAAGCAGCCAAGATTCTTGTCGAGCATTCAAAGGAAATTTATGAACCTTTGGACCACTTCATGGAACATAAAACAAAGCATGGAGTTGAAATGCTGGCCGTTAAGCCCTATCCAGTTGACATCACGAAGGCCCAATCGACGATAAGCGATCGTCCCAACGACCGAAAACCAATTCAAGGTTTAAGAAAAAGAATGAGGTCGATATATCGTATGCTGGATAGAACCTTTAGTAGAGACCCGTGGTTTCCAAAGTAACTAGCTAAGCGCCTGCCTTACGATTTCCCGCATAAAGTCTTTCATGGGTTCTATCGATGGGGCAGTTAGCAATAATGGTTGGTCTGAGTAAGCTTCCAATTGAGAGGGTGAATTGACAATATCCTTTAGTGGCTCAAAGTTCTGCCATGTCATAGGCTCAAGATTTATGAATGCTTTAGGGTTGAAATCGGCGCAGACATTGGTGTCCGCCCAGGTTAACGGCAGACATCCTGCAACGAATGCTTCCGGGATCTTCTCGGTATAGTAGCCCGGATATAGCCCATTTTCCGGGCAAAGATTGAAGGCGAAATCACGCAAGACATCAACCTTGTTAAAGCCGCTCTGGTGATGGGAGTGGATGTTTCTGTCGAAATGAGGGCCGAACCCCTTTACGGGAATATGGAGTTCGACCGCCCTGACCAGCGTGGCTCTCGGCTCGCGTAAGTGCGAACTGAAAATGGCGGCGCGGCGCGGCCGCTTTAAAAAATCCTTCCCCAGTGGCTGCCTCATCCTTGAGATGCTCAACAACTGTCCGAAGCGCGGGTTCTGGTTACCGAGCAGACCCTCATGGGACCAGTCGACTATCTCCATCCAGTAAGGAAAGCGAAGATGCCTGCCGCTCTCAATCGACAGGTCGAAGGTTATGGCGTAATCGGCACCCACGGCATCGTGCCGGATGTTCTCGGCGGTATGGAATAACGTCAAAGGCTCGCTTGACCTGGGATTCAAGCCGCTTTTCAGGGCATGCTCGATGCTCGATGCGAAAGGCCGGGCCGGTCTGGGAAGCCAGCGATAACGTTTTTTGTCCGGTTTGAAAAATGCTCCGCAGATCTGAAGGTCGCACAGCGCGGGCTTGACCCACTGAATCTGGTATCCAAGGATCTGGATTATCAGTGGCAATAGCCCTTGCCTGTAATCATGCGGGGTGCCAATAAGCGAAATTTTTATAGTTTTCAACTGAGGAAGTAATAATAATTTTCGCTTTGAATATAGCCATTCACATCGAATAATCAACTATAAAGATTGCTTAAATTGAAAGCGCGTTAATTTTCTAAAAGACCATTAAAAAATGTATTGCCCCATTAAGCGTGGCCAATACTCTGTCAAAGTTAAATATTTATGCGAGCTATTCAATTTGCTTGCCATTAACAAATCCGAGGCGTTCGTAGCAAACCATGGTTTGATCACAATCGATTACGGGTTTCCTCGGCTATTTTTTACCACCTTTCACCTGATCCTTCAGGTTGTTGAGCCGGGTTGCGTAGCGATTAATGACCTGCGGATTGGCGCTGTGTAATTCCAGCAGCCCGATGGCCGTTTCCATCTCCATGATGGCGCTCGGAAGATTGCCGTCCTTCTCGTCAATCTCTGAGGCGCGGTAGAGGGAGGCAGGGTTATTAATAAAGCTTAGCAACAAGATCCGGGTCTTTTCGTCCTTGGCAGCCTTTCTGATCGAAGCCGCCAAATCCCTCGGGTCTGGCATGAACGTGGAAACGGCTATGGTGAACAGAAAAAATGCAATGGCGGCCTTGATGCTGAACTCTGAAATTTTCCTTTTAAAGGAATCGCCGGTAGGTTGCTGGGCCATTAATTACTCCTATTGAGATCGAACATGAAAAATTGAATGCGTAGGAACGCCTTGCCTGACCATTCAGTAAGCCGCTTGATTCAACGAGACGAGACTGCCCGGCACATCTATTGCCCCAACCAGTAGATCGCAGGAACGTCCTTTTGCTCATTGGGATCCAATGCGATTTCAACGGGCGAGTCAAAAATAAATTTTATCAAAGAAATGTTCCTGATGGGGATGTTTTCCGTTCCAGTCAGCTGTATAAGCCCCCCAGTATCCGCGAGGCTCCGGCTCCCCGAATAAAATTTACTGCTTCCGTCATTCATCTGGATGAGGGCCTTCACGGCTACCCGGGAGGGCTCTTCAGACAATGTCTTGGCCAAAACGGCGAGCGAGACCAGCGTATTTCCAGACAGCGAATCCGGGGGAGTAACCGACAGCGTGTAAGCTTCACTGGCTGGTGGCACGCGTTCAAAATGGAAGTCTGGCGAACCGATAAGATTGGCCGGATTCAGAAGCGCGCAGTCCCTAGTATACATCCAGCCTACAGGATTGATCGGGACACACAACGGCGACACCCCGTAATCTATGGCATGCGCCATAATTTGCCATTGCGAGTTGTTGATCACCGGGAAGCCCGGATACCGACTCATTCGCACTCCCGTTGCGAGCCAGCCGGTTCCCACAAACCATGCGGCAAAAGCCAACGCCGCAAAGGCATTGACCGCGGAGAACCTGAGTTTTGAGAACACGAAATCCGTTATGCTGGCAAGCGCCCCTGCCACCACCATCACGCACCCAAAGAACCCTACGATGATATGCGAGTTCGGCGGCTCGGAAAGCTGAGCCATGTCCCTGTTCCAGCTGCCGCTCAAGGCGAATGTATTCAGCAGCACGTTGAAGAACAAAAGCGAAAGTCCGACGATGATCAGAGCATTGGCCTTGTTCTTGATCTCGGAAATGACCCATACGATCGCAGGCGTGAAAACAAGTCCGGCAATTATGGCGTGATGCTTGTTCAGGTGAAAATTTGGCCCAGCAATATATTCGCCCAACAACCCAAAAAAGTACTGGTTCGACGCAATGAATTTCGACAGGAGCGTAAAATGATGATCATCTGTCATAGTGCCGTTGTGACGGCTGATGACCATCTGGACAAGCTGGCCCAAGCACAGAACGACGGTCATGAGCGTTATCCGGCGGAATCGGGTCTTGCTCACCGCCGCCGCTAGTATCATCGCCGGCAGGACGGCAAGCACCGCAGGCTTTGAAACCGTTAGAATCGGGATGAACCATGCCCACCAAGGGGCCTCCACCGCGTCGTCAACCAGCGCAAGCGCGGTGGTGACGGCGATAAAGAACGCCGCGAAATAGGTAAAGTTGTTAAATAGCCTGAGTCCGAAGTCGGCCACAATCAAAATACCCATGGCCGTGAAGAAGCGCAGGGCATCGCTTTGCACCAGAGCGCGGAACCGCGGCAGACAAAAGGCGCCGACCATCATCCCGGAAATGATCATTCCAGACCAAGTGTAATAGTACGGGATGAATGCCGCAGACAGGCCGAAAATACTGCCGGCAAGCGCAATCAGCCTCAGCGGAGCGGGAATGTACCCGGAATCGGTGGCAATCAGCCTGTGCAAATAGGACGGGGAACTGGCATTGGGAAAATAATTGGTCCCCATTTCCGCCCACATCTCGCCACCTAGCACCCAATCTGGCTCCATCGCCAATTGGAAGGCAACATAAAGCAGCAAGGTGGCGACGAACAAAATGGCCGGAATGAACCCGTCCTGAACGGCGGGATTTGTATCCTGCATCTTTACGTTGAACAGGTCGTCACGCGTGGCTTTCAGGGAATTCAATATTTCTTTGATCATGGCAGATCCTGCATGATTCTGGCTTGTTTCAGGATGATTATGTTGCAAGCCGCATGCGGTATTGTTCCGCATCCCAGTTGAGCAATTCCGAAATTTGCGCGTCGGTAAGCTCTCGGATAGTAGTGCCTGGACGCAGCCTCGTCAACACGTCAAAATAACAGCGCAGTTGGGCGTGCTTGGCGGCGCCGAAAGGGGGTCTTGCGAACACCCCTTCCCCCCGAATGAAAACGAGCTTGGGAGATTCACGTCCGTTTGGGTTTGCCTCTCCAAATGCCTCCCATGACGGGTAGGCGTGCGCTCGTGCGCCTAAAAAAACCACATGATCCGGATACAGCGCCCACTCTGTGGAAAGCCGGTTAAACAGCTCCGCATTCAATGCAAGCTGTTGCACATCAATGTCTTCAATTGGAACATATTCGCTGACAGGGCCAGATATCGGCGACTGGGAGAAAGGCTGGGTTTTGCGCAAGGCGGCAGAGGGAGTGCTCAGGACTTCAAGTAATAGGCCAAGGGTACGATTCACTTCGGCGACGTCTTCGCCGCCGACTACGATGCCATGGTTTTTCATGAAAACCACATCGATGTCCGGCCGGTTCGCCAGCGCGGCGCTCACGGCGGCCGCGAGCGCCGCGCCGGGCTTGTGATAGTCAACCATGGCCCAGTGATTGGGGATGCCGGATAATGACAAGAAAGCAGCACGGCAGTCGTCGCGAACCAAATGCGCCAGAATTTCGACCGGATGCAGGTGTACCACAACTTGGTGCGGCATCAAGGCATGCAGGAGCGTTTCAATCGAAGGGCGCAATTTCGTCTCTTCGCGCAGTCTCGGGGCAGCGGAAAAATCACCTCTTGCGATTACGGATAGCGTGTGCGGCAAGTCCACGGGCACGAAGATGTCCTTTTTCACCGCTTCTTTGAGCCAGGTGCCGGAGGCCTTTACCCAGAGCGTTTCGCTCTCCTTCCACGAAATATTGCCGCCGGCGCCTTGGACAAGCAGGGGGTCTGCGCCGATCGCTGCGCAATATTCAATAACGGAAGACCTTAACGCGTCCTCATGGCGATTCATGCGCCTTTCCCCAGTCTGGCAACCAGTCTGCCCAACTCGCCAAACTCTTCGAAGGCGGTGTCCGGCACATTTTCACCCGTGCCGATATTAGTGCCTGCATGAATCTTCTGCAGTGTCACCGCATTGATTTTCTCGCGCGCGCCGCGGATATCATTGACCGGATTGTCGCCTATCATCCAAATGCAATCTCCTTTGGGGCGCATTTTTTCCAGTGCGATCTGGAAAGGCGCTTCATGCGGCTTGTCGAACCCGGCCTCTTCCGACGTCACAATGAAGTCGAAATAGTGGTCGAGGCCAAAATACACGATCTTCCGGAACTGAATCTGGGCAGTAAGATCCGTCACGATGGCCGTGGGGATGCCCAAGAGGCGCAGGTCGTCCAGAATCTCCTTCACCCCTTCAAACAGCACGGCATTGCTCAGGAACGTGCGCCAGTAGGTCTGCTCGAAATCCAGTGCCAGCAGAACTTGGGAGCCCAGCCCGAAAATCTCGAGCATGCGTTGCATGTAGAGAAGGCGGCTGTGAGAGGCCGCGGTATGCTTTAGGCGCGACTTGACCTGTTTGCGCGCTTCGGAAAATACCTTGTCGAACGCCTCCGGCGTGATGGAGAAGGTGCGCACCACCTTGTCGCGTACCGCCTTCTGGGCCGCCTCGTGCGCAGGCGCATAGTGATAAATCGTGTTGTCCGTGTCGAACAGGATGGCATCCGGCAGGCGATTGAATCGTTCTGGTCTGAGTATCTTCATCAAATTAATCGTTTCTTCAATTGCTGGTTAACGTGGGAAATCGTGATCAGCTGCATGACGCCAATGATTCCGTCCTGCCATTTCGGGCGAATATCCAGGAACTCCAGGACGCGCGGGAACAGCATCCGGGCAGCGAGTTCGACGTCCTCGGCGAGGGTCTCGCCTTCTATTGTCATCTCGACCTCGGCGCCTTCGCTACTCATCCCCATGTCGACGTGCAGGCCGCAGACGCCGACCAGCACCCTCGACAAGGACGGCTCATTCAACCCATGCCTCGATTTGACAAGCAGCTTGTAGCGCAACGTATGATGGCCGCTGCTTGCGTCATCCAGCATGCGCGGATGGATGGGCTGCAAGGACAGGGTGAGGTCGGCGTGCTCGGCTTGAGGCTGGATGAATTGCGCTGAATCTGGGTCGCGCATCGCCAGAGAAGAAGCGACTTGTTCCGGGCTTTTGCTGCGTTTTTCGATATCGCGTTGTGTTTTTAGGAACCTCCTCAAACTCTCGTCCATGTTCAGATAGATGCTCAGGTCATAGCAGTCGCGCAACAGCGGCAGGTAAAGCGCGTGCAGGCCGCTGACGATGATGAAGTCGTTGCTCTGGATATGAAAAGGCGGGCTCTTCTTGCCGGTCTCGTGGTTATAGTGGCGGGAAAGGATGGGCTTGCCGTCGATTAGTTCGATCAGGTCGTGCGCAAAGGTTTCCAAATCATTGGCCATCGGATTAAGGTGCGTCATCACCTGCCACATGGGCTTCTGGCGGTCCCAGCGATGATAGTCGTCCCCCGACAGGCGCGTGACGGAATGGGCGCCAAACAGGCCCTCTAGCGCATCGGCAAGCGTATCCTTGCCAGAGCCGGAATCCCCGGAAATGCCAATGACAAACTGTTTGCGGCTGAGCCTGAAATAATCGTTGAGGTTGACCGATTCGTGCCATATGCGCATTGCCAGGATGATGCCGATCGCGGTGATTCCCGTGTGCAACATGGACCTGAAATCACCACTCAGAAGCCACGCTAGGCTCAGCGTAAAGAATGCCGGTGCTGCGGGAAACGACGGCGCTGGCATCAGCAACAGGCTACTTAGCACATACAATCCGGAGAACACGCCGACCAGCGCAATCGCAACGCGCCCGCTTAGCGCCTCGTAGAAAACGAGGAAGGGCATCACCCAGACGAACCAGCCGGGAGAGGCCGGCGTCAACAGCACGACCAGCATAAAGGCCATGCCTAGCAGGGCATTGAACAAGTCATAGTTGAGCCTGCGCACCCTCCATGCCGCATAGAGCATGACGAGATATACCATGGGAACGACATAAATATAAGTGGCGTTGCCAATAGGCAGGGCGAACTGGTAGAACTTGCCCATTTCCGGGTTGCTCAGCAGCATGTGCAGGCCGGAATCCGAAAACAAGAACGGCAGCCCGAACAGCGCGCCAAACAGCGCCCCTCCTGACAGATAGGTCTGAAGGAATTGCCGCAATGCGCGATTGCGTATAAGGTAGATCAGGAAGAACGGGACGGCCAGGATCATGCTCAACTTTGCGGAAATGGCGGCTGCACAAAGCGCGCCGGCATGAAACAGCCTTAACTCGCGGGTAAAATGCAACGCAGTCACCAGCAACAGCACCGGAACAATATCGTTCAGCCCGTACCAGTAGGTCGCCAGCAAAATGACTGGGGAAAGCCAATAGGTTGCGAGCAGCAGGCGGTCGCGCTCCGGCAGCATTTTTCTGAGCACGAGCAGCAAGGCAAAATCAGCGCTTAGCAAAGTCAGGCCATAACCGTAGAGCACAGATGTGCCCAGCAATTTCATAAGCAGCGCAAGCGGCAGCAGGGCCAGCCACATCACGTAGCCATAGGGGAATGCGGCCGGATCGCCGCCTTGCATTAAGAACGCGCCCCACGGGTCAAGCGTGAACCGCGAGGTGGTCATGTCCATGAATGGCGCATACCACTTCGCCGCGGCTGGGGACACCACGGCTGCGACCAGCGTTAGGCGGATCAGCAACCCAGCCAGAAAGAGCGGTTGAAGCAGGAACTTTTTCATGCCGGACATGCCAGCTCCCATAGGTCGGGGCGCTTGGTGCACACTGCGTCTGCTTGTATCGCGCGCGCGCTCAACAGCCGGGCCAGCGCGGGGATCTCCGATTCCACGTTGTGCCCTTGCAATTCAGGCGAGACCAGGCACAGTTTTAATCCCGCTTGTTGTAAGCGCATCGCATCCTCAGTAGAGAGCGGAAAATGTGTGAAGCAGTCTACCCATACCCAATCAATTTTTCCGGCTAGTGCCAGCGCCGTATCGATGTGCTCATATTCCGATACGCGAACGGAACAGCGGCGTTCACCCTTACGGGCAGTCTTGACCAGAAACGGAAAAGACTGGTCGAGAAAGAAAAAATCCTCAATGTCGCGCTCGGCCATCAAGGCGAGCAAGCGCTGCTCCAGCCCTTCTTCTTTCACATTCAGAATCAGTGTGCTGTGGCGATAGTGATCGATCCACTTGATGAAATCCTCGCCTTCAATAAACGGATCGTGATGCATCACCAGCCGCTTGCCGAAGCTGCGAATATCAACCTCGACACCGTATTTGTTGGGGGTCGCCAGAAGTTCGGCCAAGGTGTTGCGGCGATGAGCAATCAACTTCATGAATTAATGCGCTTACGTAATTCCAGGCTAAAGCCTACAGTACGGCGAATAAACTTGCGCTTGGAGGCCCAATTAACGTTCCAGTGGGAAACACCGTGGGCGCGCTCTCCGAAACGTACCGGAAAGCGGTGCGTCGGCAGTCCGGCCTGCTTTGCCTGGTAGTATGCATAAAGGTCAAGGGAAAAATCGTGTGGCGCATCAGTCCAGGTTTCAAAGAAATTCCGGCTGAACATGGTCGGCTGCGCATTGATGTCCCATAGCGGGTATTTTAACAGCAGGGTTTCAAATGCGCTCATGCCTACGGTGAACAGCACATCCCCTAGCGGGCGCCCGTAACGACGGCCTTTGACGAAGATATTCTCGCCATGCTGCTCAAACAAGGCCAAGCTCTGTAGTGCATCGACCGGATCGGTTTGCATGTCAGCATGGGTCCAGCCCAGCACCTTTCCTTCGGCTGCACGCAGGCCGCTGAGTATGCCGAAGCCGTAACCCTGGTTATTTTCCACCCGTACGCTGCGGCAGCCGGGGAAACGCGGCAGCAGCTCGGTAAGCAGGCGCGGGCTATCATCCGTCGAGCCGTTATCCACGAGAATGACTTCGATATCTCCAACCCGCGCCATGTCCGCGCAACGTGATAACAGCAGCGGTAGGTTGGCCGCTTCGTTATAGCAAGGGATTACAAGAGACAATCGCACGAATAGTCCTTCATTTAAAAACTAAAAATTTCATACCCATAAAATTGGCTGCTGCGGATGTTCCCGTAGCCACAAGAAATGCGAATAATACCGTTATTGAAGACGCACCCAGCAATAATAGGCAGTATTGATTTACAAAGACGTTTAATACCAGCGTCACAATGTAGAGCAGTGTGAAACCCAAAAGTCGCCGCCACCCACCCTGTGAAGAAAAAGTATAGATGCGGTTGGCAAACCAGGCAAAGATCATTCCCGCAATAAATCCGAGTGCCTTTGCCCAGTCAGTGTTGATGCCCAGCCGCAAACATCCGATGTAACAAATAAAATCGATACCTACCGTAGTGCCTCCTACCAGAATGAATCTCCGCAATTGAACGCTGAGCAATGCTGTCATGGCTTCAAAGTCTGTGGTACGGTAGCGCGATAATTCTGGCGCAAAACGGCTACCGCTTCAGCTGCAACACGATAGTCATTCTCCAGGCAATAGGGATGCCCCGCCCACTTGTGAAAGCACGATTGCCAATATTCAAATGTGCGTAAATCATTCGGTGTCCCCCAGCAGAGGTAACTGTCAATCTCGAAGATGCGCACTGTCAACCCTAAAGCGATGGCATCCTCAATGCAAGTGTCGATGTAGTACTCGCCATTTACCTGTGCTTTGCGGGTGATCATCCGTTCCACTGCGCGGGCGAAATCGGCGCCGCGACGGAAGGTGAACGTGCCTGTGATGATCGGGTCTTTCGCCGGGTCGGACAATGGTGCCTTGACCGACACCCCGGTAACGCGATCACTATTATTTGCGCATGCAACCCAGCCATACATGTGGGGGTGGCGGGCGGCGTTGGGATAACCACGCGCGACCCAGACAATAACGTCCGTAGCCGGATCATCAAGCAGTTTTTGCAGGCACTCCGCTTGGTAAAGTGAGCCGTTGTCACACGCAGCGATAGTGAGCGAATCGACAGCACGTGCCGTATCGGAGATGGCCTGCCAGCCTAACAGTGCGGTGCGCGCCTGACCGTCAGTCGGTGCACCGAGCACAACCGTCTGTACTGCGGGATAATTAGCACGCAAAGTGGCCTCAATGGCATTGAAGCCGGGCATATCGCGACGCAGGACGAACACATGCCGGTCAGTGGCGGGCAGATCAGACGTGGCCTGTACCACCATCGGCTTGCCTGATACCGGTATAAGCGGTTTAGTCATGGTATATCCCTCGCGCGTGAAGCGTTCGCCGAGGCCAGCCATTGGAATCAAGGTAGTTCCCGATGTTTGTTTTGGCTTGAAATAATCAGGATCAATCAACCGCCTGAAAGCATCCGACCACATACGGTATTCGGCCACATCCTCCGGGGTGCCCCACTGCATAAAATGTTGAAGGTCATATACTGCTATCCGCTTCCCGGATTCAAGCAACGGCTTGTATGCGAGGCTAACGTAGAACTCGCCGCCCACTGTGAGGTTTCGTGCCTGAGCTACTCTGAATGCATCGAGCATCAAGGCGCCACTGGCAAAATAATAAGTGCCGCTAGAGGCATATTCCTCCATGCGATTGTCGGTATAAGGCCGCTTTTCTTGAATGTCCAGCACCCATCCACCAGACTCCCGCATATAAGCGTAATTGGTAGTACCCAAGGTGTGGGGGTGAAAACCTCGATACGCAGGAATTGCACCATCACAACCGCAATGGGCAACATGGTGCTTGAAATGCTGCCAGTCCCAGTAGCAGGTAAAATCGCAGTAATTGACCACGGCAGGCCGCACTGGATCGATTAGCTCGGCGACTTGGGCAACCGCATACACGGGCCCCAGTTTGTGCGACGGTATACCGACGACTTTTCCCGTTGGGCAATATCGGGCAATGGTCTCATACATCCGGTAGCTGGGCTCGTCCAAGTGTCCCTGATTGCAAATGAACAAAAAGTCAGTCTCACCTGGAAACATGTCGATCACATGGGCAATGATCGGCTTACCCTCAAGTTCTATCAGCGGTTTCGGAACGGAATAGCCTGCCTTGTGAAACCGCTCTCCAAAGCCGGACATAGGAATAACGATTTGTAAGTCTTTCATTGCGTCATACCTTTTTTCTGTGCATGGTCATACAAAAATATACATGGAAAAATCCTATATGGGCACTTTTGCTGGCAATTTTTTGGCTATGAGTTCCTAGGTCAAATGGCTCAAGCCGCCATTGAAATGCTCATGCCTGTTTCTGCGCCAGCGCAGTTTGAGTGAAATACCCCCATACACGCATCACCAATTCCCAGCAGATTGAGGGTCCGCTTCCTGACGTGAAGCAGTAGCTCAATTGATCTATCTTGCAGGTCGCATTCGGGAAAATAGGGTGAATTTGTCCCACTGAATTGCTTGCCGGATACATGATATTCGCAAGGTCAGCAGTGTGTAGTGAGCCTCCCTACCTACATCACGCAGCACTTTTTGCACTTGGTGCTTGAAACTGCCCTGTGATTACTCACACGCTTCAGAAAATAAATTTAATATTTCGTATTTACAGTTGGGGCGATAAAGCGATTTGATTAATGCGGTTTCCAATTCTGGTAGCATTTATTTCATTTCTTAATTCCAATCTTTTCATGCGACGGGTAAAGCTTTCGCCTGAAAATATTGTTTGATGATATGAATCATAGTTTGTTAATACATCCTTAACCAACTTCGGCAAGTCTTCCAGGTTACTCCAAAGAATAAAGCGACTGTATCCAATAGATTCTATTAAAGGGGCAATTTCACTTATTACAATAGTTCCGCATCGCAAGGCTGGAAGAATTCGGAGTTCCTCAAGAGTGTCATGGTGATCTGTCTGTCGGATATTAATTAGTATTTTTGTTCTTCGATACAGCAGATCAACATCATGGAACCTATTGTTAATATTTGTACATTCGATGCCATGTGATGCTAAAGCATTTAAGAAATGCCTTCTACGAGGTTCATCGGGGTTTCCAAAAAGGGTTATTACTTCCAAGTTTCTTTGGCTCGGTACCATCCCCTTATCAACATCATATAAAAGGGGAGCAATGTGAAATAGTTTTTTAGTTAAAGTTGCATATCGGCCGCATTTTTGTATGTTAATAATATTGGGTCGGCTGTAATCGATAATAATATCTACGTCTTTTAGATTATTGTAATTGTCAATTCTCACTAAATAGGTGCTAGCAACTGTACCGACTATTGGCACAACACCAGCTCTAGCTTCTTCTGATTCTGAAGTTCGCCCCCCAGGTTTTACAAGCGTGTGTTCAATCTGAAAGCCAATTTTTATCGTCGGATATGGATTATTGAATTGGTATGAATAGTTGCCTAAAATAATGTTGCAACGACAATCCAGAGTAGCAATATTTTGCACTATCAAATCAAAGCAATATAGGTAGTAGTCGCGAATAACTTTGTCATGTTGCTGATTAAAAAGGATGCAAATTTGATTATATTTTTTTATTCTGAGAGTATTATTGTTCTTGAATTTAAATAAAAATCCGATTACTTTTTGAGAAATTTTGAGTGCGATATTTCTGAACATGTTAGCTTAGATTAGCTTTTGATTAGAACAAATGACATTGAATCAGTATCGGAGAAAATATCCGCCCCACATATACACTTAAGTTGACTAAATGAGTAATCCGAACTGCCACAATGATGACACTTCATAGGCAATTGGGTACGCTTATAGAGGTGAATATCTTTAATAGCTTTATCTAGAAAGAAGACTTCTTCCGCAGTCAAAAGAGAGTCCTTTGCAATTAATTTTGCATGATCTCCAGTGATTGGTGATTCAATTTTTTTGTAATGATCAATTCCAAGTAAAACAGTTAAGGCATTACCTTTAGGAGGGGAGGGTCTAAAAAGAGATTTTTTTTGATTTATTGGGTTTATTGGGTGTTGGGGGTGAGAAGTTTGAATGTCCTCAAGAATGTAGATACCGTTCGAATTAAGGTGCTTTAGGCCTTCAAGAAGACAGCTAATTTGATGTTTGGGTTGATGAG
>Ga0315270_10001165_pt1 | contig 14004 bp, 8 predicted proteins | sample C1_bottom_MG_FD_204932 | JGI IMG/M metagenome (GOLD analysis project Ga0315270, IMG submission 204932) | Sediment microbial communities from Yellowstone Lake, YNP, Wyoming, USA - C1_bottom | ecosystem: Environmental > Aquatic > Freshwater > Lake > Sediment | place: USA: Wyoming | collected... | reverse complement strand
CGCGCCAGTGGCGCGTCCGTTCGCGGGGGAGCAGGCCCGGCCCGTGAACCCAAGCGAAGCGCCGGGTGAACGGTTGCCGGGCGAGGGCGCCTACTGGACGGCCTCGGCCTCGACCAGGAGCTGGTCATCCCGCACTTCCAGCAGAGCCCGACCGCCGGGCTGGAGCTGGCCCTTGAGGATGAGGCGGGACAGGGGGTTGACGACGGATTGCTGGATGAGGCGCTTCAGCGGGCGGGCGCCGTACTGGGGGTCGAAGCCGCGGGACCCGCTCCGCGAGGCCAAGCGCAGCGCAGGCCGAGTGGGAGGACGCGCCAGTGGCGCGTCCGTTCGCGGGGGAGCAGGCCCGGCCCGTGAACCCAAGCGAAGCGCCGGGTGAACGGTTGCCGGGCGAGGGCGCCTACTGGACGGCCTCGGCCTCGACCAGGAGCTGGTCACCCCGCACCTCCAGCAAAGCCCGGCCGCCGGGCTGGAGCTGGCCCTTGAGGATGAGGCGGGACAGGGGGTTGACGACGGATTGCTGGATGAGGCGCTTCAGCGGGCGGGCGCCGTACTGGGGGTCGAAGCCCTCCGACGCCAGCCAATCCAGCGCCGCCTCCGGCACCTCCAGCTCCAGGCGCTGGGCCTCAAGCATGGTCTCCACGCGCTTGAGCTGGATGCGGGCCACGGCCTTCATGTCCTTCCGGTCCAGGGAACGGAAGATCACCACCTCGTCCAGGCGGTTGAGGAATTCCGGCCGGAAGTGACCGTGCAGGGCCGCCTGGACCGCCACCTGGGCCTTCGACGTGTCGCCACCGGCATCGAAGATGGCCTGGCTGCCCAGGTTGGTGGTCATGAGGACCACCGTGTTGCGGAAATTGACCGTGCGGCCCTGGCCATCCGTGAGGCGGCCGTCCTCCAGCACCTGGAGAAAGAGGTCGAAGGTGCGCGGGTGGGCCTTCTCCATCTCGTCCAGCAGGATCACGGCGTAGGGGCGGCGGCGGATGGCCTCGGTGAGTCGGCCGCCCTCCTCGTAGCCCACGTAGCCCGGCGCGGCGCCGATGAGGCGCGTGGCGTCGGCCTCGTGGGTGAACTCGCTCATGTCGATGCGCACCAGGGCGTTCTCATCGTCGAAGAGGTACTCGGCGAGGGCCCGCGCCACTTCCGTCTTGCCCACGCCCGTGGGGCCCAGGAAGAGGAAGCTGCCGATGGGCCGCTTGGGATCGCCAAGCCCCGCGCGGTTGCGGCGCAGGGCGTCGGAGATGGCCGTGAGGGCCGGGTCCTGGCCCACCACGCGCTCGCCGAGGCGGGCTTCCATCTTGAGGAGCTTCTCCACCTCGCCTTCGAGGATGCGGCTCACGGGGATGCCCGTCCAGCGGCTGACGATGGCGGCGACATCGGGCTCGCCCACCTCCAGGCGCAGCATGGCGCTCTCCTTGGGCGAGGTGGCGGCGATCTGCTTTTCCAGAGCCGGGATCTCGCCGTATTCAAGCCGCGAGGCCCGTTCGTACTCGCCCTTCGTCTTGGCCTGGTCCAGCTCGATGCGCAGGTCGTCCAGCTTCTTCTGGAGCCCTCGCGTGCCCTCAATAACCTTCTTCTCGTTCTCCCACTGGGCCCGCAAATGGCTCAGCTCTTCGTTCAGCTCGGCGAGTTCCTTGTCCAGTTCTGCCAGCCGCGCGCGGCTGGCAGCATCCTTTTCCTTCGTCAGCGAATGCCTCTCCAACTGCAGCTGCATTTCGCGGCGCTCACGCACGTCGATCTCCGTGGGGCGACTGTCGAGCTGCATGCGCACGGCGCTGGCGGCCTCGTCCATGAGGTCCACGGCCTTGTCCGGCAGGAAGCGGTCGGAGATGTAGCGCTGGCTCAGCTGAGCGGCGGCCACCAGGGCCGCATCCTGGATGCGCACGCCATGGTGCAGCTCGTAGCGCTCCTTCAGGCCCCGCAGGATGGAGATGGCGTCCTCCACCGAGGGCTCATTCACCCGCACGGGCTGGAAACGGCGCTCCAGGGCGGCGTCCTTCTCGATGTGCTTGCGGTACTCGTCCAGGGTGGTGGCGCCGATGCAGCGCAGCTCACCCCGGGCCAGGGCCGGCTTCAGCAGGTTGGCGGCGTCCATGCCGCCGGACACCGCGCCCGCGCCCACCAGCAGGTGCAGTTCGTCGATGAAGAGGACGATCTGGCCTTCGGCCTTCTCCACTTCTTCGATGATGCCTTTGAGGCGCTCTTCGAACTGGCCCCGGTACTGGGTGCCGGCCACCAGAGAGCCCATGTCCAGGCCCATGACGCGCAACCCTTTCAAGCTCTCCGGCACGTCGCGCTTGTGGATGCGCTGGGCCAGGCCCTCCACGATGGCGGTCTTGCCCACGCCGGGCTCGCCGATGAGCACGGGATTGTTCTTCGTGCGCCGGGAGAGCACCTGCAGGACGCGGCGGATCTCCTCGTCGCGGCCGATGACGGGGTCCAGCTTCCCGGCGGCGGCCAGGGCTGTGTAGTCCTTGGCGTACTTCTCCAGGCTGGCAAACTTCTCCTCCGCCTTCTCGTCCTCCACCTTCGAGCCCTTGCGGGTTTCGCGAATGGCCGCTTCCAGCGTCTTCCGGTCCAGGCCGAAGCGCTCCAGCACCTTCTTGGCATCCGTGTGCGCGTTGGCCAGGGCCAGCAGCAGGGCATCCGTGGCGAGGAAACGGTCTCCCAGGCCGCGGCCCGTATCGCTGGCGACTTCGAGGAAATGGCGGAAGGCCGCGCCCACCTGGGGTTCCGCGCCGCCCACGGCCCGGGGCAGCTTTTCGATCAGGCCTTCCGCCGCATCGGCCAGGCCCTGGATGGATTCCGGCGTCTGCCCGGCCCGCTCCAGCAGGGGATGCAGCCCCGCCCCGGGCGCCAGCAGGGCTCCGAAGAGGTGCTGGGGCACCAGCTCCGGGTGCTGGTCCGCCGCGGCCCGCTCACGGGCGGCCACCAGGGCATCGTTGGCCTTCTGGGTGAAGGGAAGGAGGGACATGGAACACCTCAGGTTCCATGATGATTCAAATATGATGTATATGCACTAAAATTTTCTTCTAAAATATAATGCATATATACCCGAGCCTGTAGAAGGATCTTGGTCACATGCGCCGCCATGAGGGGCCATCCAGCGGGACTCTCTTCTTATCCTGCTTGAACCATGCCCGTCTTCACGACCGCCTGCCCCCGGAACTGCTACAGCACTTGCGCCATGCGGGTGACGGTGGAACATGGCCGGATCACGGCCATCGATCCCCATGAAGGTAACCGGGCCACGCCCGAGGGGCCCTGCCTCAAGGGGCTCAGCTATCTGGAACGGGCCTATAGCTCCGAGCGGATCCTGCACCCCCTGCGACGCACGGCCTCCGGCGGCTTCGAGCGGGTGTCCTGGGAGGCGGCCCTGGACCTCCTCGCGGAGCGCCTGGAGGCGGCCCGCCGCGAGCATGGGCCCCAGTCGGTGTTCTATTACACGGGCAGCGGCACCAAGGGGCTGCTGAATGGCTGCGGCCTGGCTTTTTGGCGGCGGTTCGGTGGCTGCACCACCACCTACGGGGATCTCTGCTGGCCCGCGGGGCTGGAGGCCACGCGGCTCACCTTCGGAGACAACCGCCAGAGCGCGCCCTGGGACATCGCCGAGGCCCGCCTCATCGTCATGTGGGGCAAGAACGCCTCCGAGACCAACCTCCACCAGATGCGGTTCGTCCACCAGGCCCTGGAGAGGGGCGCGACCCTGGTGGTGATCGATCCGCGCCGGACACCCACGGCGGACCGGGCCCATCTGCTGATCCAGCCCCGACCCGGCACCGACGGGGCCCTGGCCTTGGGTCTGGCCCACCTGCTCATCGAGGCGGACCAGGTGGACCGCGCCTTCATCCGCGACCATGTCCTGGGCTTCGACGCCTACGCGGCGCTCGTGAAGGCCTGGACCCCCGCCCGCACCGCCGAGGCCTGCGGGGTGCCCGAGGCGCAGATCCGGGCGCTGGCGGAGCTCATGGGGCGGATCGCGCCCATGAGCCTCTGCGCGGGCTTCGGCATGCAGCGCTACACCAACGCGGGCCAGACCATGCGGGCCCTCCAGGCCCTGCTGCCCCTCACGGGGAACCTGGGGAAGCCCGGAGCTGGCTGGATCTACGCCAATCTGGCCACCCAGATTTTCGGGCCCGCGAAAGACCCCCTGGATTTCTACCCGCCGGAGCGGCCCGATGGCGTGGTACGCGTGTCCGTCAGCACGGCGCGCCTGGGCGCGGACATGGCCGCCCAGCAGAACCCGCCCCTGAAGGTGGGCTGGGTGGAGCGGGGCAACCCCGCCAGCCAGAACCCGGAGACACCCGCAGTGCTGGCGGCCCTGCGGGCCCTGGACTTCCTCGTCGTGGTGGACGAGCGCCTCACGGACACGGCGCGGGAAGCCCACCTGATCCTGCCCAGCAAGAGCCTCTTCGAGCAAACGGATGTGATCGGCGCCTATTGGCACGCCTACCTCCAGCTGCGGCAGAAGGTGGTGGAGCCCCCGGGCGAGGTGCGGCCCGAAACAGAGATCTATCGCGCCCTGGGCCAGCGCCTGGGCATGACTTCAGACGATCTGGCCTTCCTGCCCGCACCTGGCGATGCCGGGACGGAGGCCTGGCTGGAGGCCCGCCTGGCGCCCCACGGCATCACCCTCGACCAGCTGCGGGAGGGCCCCGTGCTCGCGCCCGGCGCCGAATCTGTGGCGTTCGCGGATCTGACGTTCACCACGCCCTCCGGAAAGGTGGAACTGCTTAGCGAGGAAGCCGCGGCCCGCTGGGGCGTCGATCCCCTTCCCGAGCACCACGCGCCCCTGGAGGGCGATCCCTGCGAAGGCCGTCCCCTGCACCTGCTGACGCCCAACACCAAGAACGGCATCCACAGCCAGTTCCTGCCCCTGGAGGTGATCCGCCAGCTCATGCCGGGCCCCAGCCTGGAGATGGGACCTGCGGACGCCCTGGCCCGGGGGCTGAAGGATGGGGACCGGGTGCGGATCTTCAATGACCGCGGCGCCCTGGTGCTGCCCCTCCGCATCCATCTCGGCCTGAGGCCAGGGGTCGTGGTGGCCTTCAACGGCTTCGGTGCTGAGGACGGCGGCTCCGTGAACCTGCTCTCCAAGGGACGGGAAACGGATCTGGGCCACGGCGCCGCCTTCCACGACAACCTCGTCGATGTGGAGCGGGCGTGATGGCCAGCCAGTTCACCTTCGATCCCAACCGCTGCACGGGCTGCGAGGCCTGCGTGGTGGCCTGCTGGATGGAGAACCGGGAGCGGCAGTCCCGTCCCTGGCGCGCCGTCCATACCTTCAATGCCTTCGGGCATCCGGACCTGCCGGTCTTCCACCTCTCCCTCGCCTGCCACCACTGCGAATCTCCTGCTTGCCTGGAAAATTGCCCTGCCGCGGCCTACACGAAGGATCCGGTCACGGGGGCCGTGACGCTCCACACGGACCGTTGCATGGGCTGCCGCTACTGCACCTGGGCCTGCCCCCACGACGCGCCGAAATTCAACGACCAGGCAGGTACCATCGAGAAGTGCACCTTCTGTCCCGAACGCGCCGCGCAGGGCCTGGAACCCGCCTGTGTGGCCCGGTGCCCCGTGGAAGCCCTGGGTATTGAGGTCCGCGAACCCTCGGCCGGTTCCACCTTCCCCGGCATCCCGCCCTCCACGACCCGGCCTGGGATCCGCATCGTGCCCCTGCGGCGGGATGCGCCACCCGAGCTGGGTTTCGCGCCCCCGGCGGCGGTGCTGGCCCCCTTCCTGGACCGGGCGTTGGCCGTGCCCGAGCCCAAGATCACCCTTCGGGCCGAATGGGGTCTGGTGGTGTTCACCACGGTATTCGCGGTGCTGGCGGCCTGTTTGGGAGCCTCTGTGCTGGGCGGGCCGCGCCTGCCCGCCGGGGCCTTCCTGGGGGCTGGCCTGGCGGCCTTGGCCCTGGCTGCCTCGCACCTGGGCCGGCCTTCCCGGGCCTGGCGGGCTGGACTGAACCTGGCCACCAGCTGGCTGAGCCGGGAGGTGATCCTGACCTCGGCCTTCCTGGGGGTGGGTGGACTGCACCTGCTGGGCGCGCTGCCCGGCCCGGCCTGGGGGGGCCTCGCAGCCATGCTGGGCTTTGCGACCCTCTTCACCATTGATCGCATCTACCGGGTGGCCCTGAAGATGGGTCCCTGGAACCTCCACAGCGCCCACGTCCTGTTCAACGGCCTCTACCTCCTGGGCCTGCTGGCGGGGATTTGGCCGCTGGCCCTTGTCCTGGGGGCGCTGAAGCTGGGCTTGTTCCTCCACCGGAAGCGCCACTTCACCCGGCAGGGGCGCCCAGTCCGATTCGTGGCTTTCACCCTGCGGGTGGTCCTCGGCTTTGCCGTTCCGGCCCTCATGGTGGCCTGGAGCCCGGTCATGGCGGGCCTTTGCGCCGCCCTGGGCGACCTCCTGGATCGGTGCGAGTACTACGCCGACCTGGAGATCCCCACGCCCGTGGGCCACTTGGCGACGGCCTTCCGGACGCGGCTGGATCGGCCTTCGCCCACTCCGTAGGGATCAGGCACTGGACAGTTCGCGCAGCATCTGGCCCAGGACGTTCTGGGCCACGGCTTGGCGGTAGTGGGCGGTGGAGCGGATGTCGTCAATGGGGCTGATGTCCTGGAGGAGCGCCTGGCGCGCCGCTTCGATGGGAAGGGCGCCAAGCGGCCTGCCCAGGATGGCCGCTTCGGCGTTCCGGGCTCGGGCGGGCACGGGGGCGACGGAGCCGAGCCCCACGCGGAATTCGGCCACGGTACCATCTGCGAGGCGGGCGAAGGCGGCAAGGCAAACCTTGGAGATGGCCTGGGCCTGGCGCGTTCCCACCTTCCTGTAGAAGTGGAACGTGCGGCCAGCTGGTTTGGGCACATGGAGGCGGTACAGCAACTCGTCCGGCGCGAGGTCCATCTGCTTGTAGGCCTTGTGGAAAGCGTCGTAGGCCACGCGGCGGGTGCCGCGCACGGAGATCAACTCCACCTCGGCGCCGTAGGCCAGGAGGCTGGGAGGCGTGTCCGCGGCGGGGCTGGCGTTGACGATGTTGCCGCCCAGGGTGCCGCGGTTCTGGATGGCGAGGGCGCCGGTGAGACGGGCACTCTTCACCAGATTGGGGAAGTGGTGATGCACCGCCTGGCACTCGCGGATTTCCGTGAACGTGGTGAGGGCGCCGAAGACCATGGCGGTGCTCGTTTCCTGGATGCCATGCAACTCCCCACAGCGGGAAAGATCCAGGAAACGGGAAGCAGGGAGCTGGCCGGCATTCAGCAGCACCATCAAGTCCGTGCCGCCCGCGAGCGGACGGTACTGGCCAGGATGCTTGGCCAGCAGTTCCAGGGCCTCGCCAAGGAAAGCGGGCGCGGTCAGATCGTAGTCGGGCAGGTAGCCTCTCATTGGCTGCCTCCCGCGGCCTTCACGGCATCAAGGATCTTCACGTAGCCGGTGCAGCGGCAGAGGTTTCCGGCGAGGCCGTCGCGAGCGTGGTCCTCGTCGGCGTCGGGGCGGCGGTTCAGAAGATCCTGTGCGGCGATGAGCATGCCCGGTGTGCAGAAGCCACACTGGGCCGCATTGTGTTTCAGGAAGGCTGCCTGGAGGGGAGAAGGGTTTCCGTTCTCGGAGAGGCCTTCCACCGTGACGATGGTGGCGCCCTGGGCCTGGATGGCGGGGATCAGGCAACTGTTCACCACTCGCCCGTTCATCAGGATGGAACAGGCGCCGCATTCGCCCTCGCCGCAGCCCTCCTTGGTGCCTGTGAGGTTGAAGCCTTCCCGGAGCACATCCAGGAGCCGCGCCATGGGATGCGTCTCCGCTGTGCGAGACACGCCGTTCACGAGCATGGTGAGGGAGATGGAATTAGCCATGGGCCGCCTCCTCGACCCGTTCCAGCAGCCGCTCTGGGGTCATCGGCACCTCGTCGAGCCGCAGGTGGTTTCCCAGGGCGTGCCCGAGGGCGTTCACCAGGGCCGGAGCAGGGCCATCCATGGGCAGCTCACCGAGGCCCTTGGCGCCACCGGGGCCCGAGGGATGGGGATTCTCCAGGAACACCACGCGCAGGCGGGGCAGGTCGGCGCTGGTGGGGACGCTGTAGTTGGTCATCTGCCGGTTGATCATCCGGCCCTGTTCCATGACCACCTCTTCCCAGAGGCCCCAGCCGATGCCCTGGGCGACCCCGCCTTCGATCTGTCCGGCGGCCAGCACGGGGTTCACCACGCGGCCCACCTCCTGCACGGCCACGAAATCCTCCACCTTCACCTCGCAGGTAACCGTATCCACGGCGACATCCGCGGCGTAGCAGGCCCAGGAATAGGTGGGGTAGGCATCGCCCCGATACGTGACGTCGTCCCAGGCGATGTGGGGGGGCTTGTGGTACTGAGCATAGGCCTTGATGGAACCATGTTTCGCATGAGCCTTCTTCACCGCGTCGCGGAATTCCGCGGGAGTGTAGTCAGGCTCCAGGAAACCCTCCTGGATGAGGGATTGCTTCAGGCTGCAGGCGGCGTCTTCGATGAGCTTGCCCACGACCATGGTGCTGCGGGAGGCCACCGTGGGGCCGCTGTTGGGCACATGCCTGGTGTCCACCGGGGCCACATTCACCATGTCCATGGGGAGCTTCAGCGCTCCGGCGACGATCTGGGAGAAGACGGTGGTCTTGCCCTGCCCCATCTCCGTGGAGGCCGCCAGGATCGAGATGGTTCCATCGGCGAGCCCCTCCACGCCCGCAACGGAGGCCAGGTAGGCCTCGCCGCCGCCGGTGAATCCGCAGCCGTGCATGAAGACCGAGAAGGCCACGCCGCGCTTGATGTCTCCTCCGGAAGCGTTCTGTGCTTCGTGCGTCTTCCTCTTCCGGTGGTAGTCGATCTCCGCGAGGGCGCGGTCCATGATGCCGCCCAGGTCGAGGCTTTCCTTGATGATCTGGCCGGTGGCCATGGTGTCGCCGGTCTTCAGGAAGTTTTTCCGGCGCAGCGCCACGGGATCCATTCCGATCCTCGCGGCGCAGACATCCATGTGGCGCTCTAAAGCGAACAGGCTCTGGGGCGCGCCGAAGCCCCGGAAGGCCCCATGGGGGGGCGTGTTGGTGGCGACGGCCCGGGCGTGGATCCGCACGTTGGGGCAGGCGTAGACGCCCGCCGCGTGCAGGGCTCCGCGGCTGAGGACCACGGGCGACATGGTGGCGTAGGCGCCTCCATCCAGGGCGAAATCCACGTCCATCGCCAGCAGCCTGCCGTCTTGGTCAAACGCGGTCTTGATGAGGGTCTGCGAAGGATGGCGCTTCGTCGTGCAGGCCAGATCCTCTTCGCGATCATAGGCGATCTTGACGGGCTTCCCGGCCTTCCAGGCGAGCAGTGCCGCATGACCGGCGATGAGGGAGGGATAGTCCTCCTTCCCGCCGAAGGCTCCACCCATCTCCATCGCAATGACCCGCACCTGGCTGTCCGGAAGGCCGAAGAGCTGTTTCAGAGCGCCGTGCACGTAGTAGGGGCATTGCAGGGAACCATGGATGACGAGGCTGGTTTCGGGGCCTGTGCCTTCCACCTTGGCGATCATGGCGTTGGGTTCCAGGTACATCTGCTCCTGGGCGCCGGTGCGGTAATGGCCCTCGATGACGTGTGCGGCCTCGGCCCAGACGCTGTCGGGGCTGCCCTTGAGGATGCGGATCTCTTTGAGCAGGTTGTCGGTGCCGTAGATGACCTGTTTGAGTTCCAGGGAGGACTGGATATCCAGGACGGCCGGAAGGTCGTCGACCTGGAGGATGACGGCTTGGCGGGCCTTCTCCAGCAGCAGCTTGTCGCGGTGGGCCAGCAGGACCACGGGTTGTTCTGGATGGGTGATCTCCTCGTTGATCCCCACCAGGAAAGGTTGGTCCTGGACGAGAGAGGCGACGCGGTTCTCGCCCGGAATATCGGCGGCCGTGACGATGATGAACTCGGACCAGGGAATGCCGCCACCAAAGGCGATGCCCTTCAGAATGCCGCGGGGAACCTGCGCTCTCACCGTGGCGCCGTGCAGCATACCCTCGACGGAAAGGTCATCGGTATAACAGGTGGCGCCTAGGACTTTGGCCAGGCCTTCCTTCCGGGGAACCGGGGCGCCGATCACATGGGCCTCCTTACGCTTACTCGCAAATCCAAGCTCTAAAACACTCTCTCAGTCCGCCACTTCCTCCGCCAGGGCCAGGCAGGCCGTGAGGCCCGGGGACTCGATGCCGAATAGGTTCACCAGACCCGGCACCCCATGGGCGTCCTCCCGCTGGATGAGGAAATCGGGCGCGGTTTCGCCGGGTCCGTGCAGCTTGGGCCGGATGCCCGCGTAGGCAGGCTGGAGCGCGCCATCGGGCAGACCAGGCCAGTACTTGCGGACCTCGGCGTAGAAGCCGTCGGCGCGGCGCAGGTCCACGTCGTAGTTCTCGCGGTCGATCCACTCGACGTCGGGTCCGAAGCGGGCCTGGCCGGCCAAGTCCAGCGTGAGGTGCACGCCCAGGTGGCTCCCGTCGGGCACGGGATAGACCAGTCGCGAGAAGGGGGCGGCGCCAGCCAAGCTGAAGTAGCTGCCCTTGGCAAACTGTCTGGGCAGGGGTGGGAGGGCTTCCACCCGGATTCCGGTGAAGGCGCGAGCCAGGGCCAGGGCACCCAGCCCTGCACAATTGAAGACGCGCCCGGCCACCAGATTCATGGGCTCCGTACCGCCCACCTCGACCATGAGGCCCTCTGGCGTGTCCATGCCGGCTATCACCGGACTCTTCAGCACCACGGCGGCGCCGGCGGCCTCGGCATCCATGCGCAGGGCCCGCATGAGACCGTGGCTGTCCACGATGCCCGTGCTGGGGGAGAGCAGGGCGGCTGCGCAGCGGAGCTGCGGTTCCATGCGCCGGGTTTCACCCGCGTCGAGCCACTGGAGATCTGCCACGCCATTGGCTTCGGCTCGGGTGCGGAGCTTCTGGAGGTCCTCCACCTGGCTCTCATCCGCGGCCACGATGAGTTTTCCGCAGCGGCGGTGGTGGACGCCGCGGGCCGCGCAGTAGGCGTAGAGGGCCCGGTTGCCCGCCACGCACAGCCGGGCCTTGAGCGAATTCGCCGGGTAGTAGATCCCCGCGTGGATGACCTCGCTGTTCCGGGAACTGATGCCGGTGCCGACGCGGTCCTCGGCCTCCAACAGCACCACCTCGCGGCCTGCCAGGGCCAGGTGCCGCGCCAGGGCCAAGCCCACGACGCCAGCTCCGATGACGATGCACTCCACGCGTTCCATGGGTCCATCTTCGCGGCAACCTCTTGCCTGTGGGAAGATCGGAGTTTCGCCCTTCGCCCCTCCGAGTCCCCATGTCCACTCCCATGCTGCAGCAGATCGCCGGCCTCAAACGCGAGGCGGGCGAGGCTGTGCTGCTCACGCGGATGGGCGACTTCTACGAAATCCTGGGCGAGGACGCGGTGCGCGCGGCGCCGGTGCTGGAGATCGCGCTCACCATGCGCGGCAAGGGCTCCGAGTCCGAGACCCCCATGTGCGGCGTGCCGCACTTCGCGCTGGAGTCCTACCTGCCCAAGCTGCTGGCAGCGGGCTTTTCCGCGGCCATCGCGGAGCCCACGGCCAAGGCAGACGAGGTGAAGGGCCTGCTACCCCGGGCCATCAAGCGCATCATCACGCCCGGCACCTGGCTGGACGATGATGCCCGCTGGCTCTGCGCCCTGCATCGCTCCGGGGCGACCTGGGGCCTGGCTCTGCTGCAACTGGCCTCCGGCGCCCTGCGCGTGCTGCCGGGCGAGGGCGACGAGGCCCTGCGCGCCACCCTGGAGCGACTAGGGCCGCAGGAGCTGATCCTCGCGGAAGGTGCAGAAGACATTGCCGATCTGGAGGCCGCCCGCACGCGCCTGCCCGCCTGGCGCTTCGAGCCTTCCCGGGCGAAACAGCAGGTGCTGGCCTTCTTCGGCTGGCAGCACTTGGAGGGCGTGGGCCTCGATCCCTATCCGGCGGCCTTGGGCGCCCTGGCGGCCCTGTTGGATCAGGTGGAGGCCACGCAGAAGGGCCGCCCCGCGCACCTCCAGGGCGTGTCGCTGGAACTGGGCGCTTCGGGCCCCCTGCTGGACGCCACCAGCGCGCGGCATCTGGAAGTGCTGGCCAATGGTCTGGACGGTGGCCGCGCGGGCTCGCTGATGGCCCTGCTGGACCAGTGCCGCACCCGCCTGGGCTCGCGGCTGCTGAAGGCCTGGCTGGAGCAGCCGCTCCGTGACCGCGCCGCCCTGGAGCGCCGCTGGTCCCAGGTGGCCTGGCTCACGGAGGACCGCCGCCGGACGCCCATCCAGACCCTGCTGGCCCAGGTGCCGGATCTGGACCGCCTGTTGGGCCGCGTGGCCCTGGGCCTCGCCTCGCCGCCGGAGCTGGCCCAGCTCCGCGAGGGCCTGGCCGTGCTCCAGAAGCTACCGGCCCGCATCCAGGACGAAGGCTGGGCTTCAGAAGTGGCGGATCTCGGCCTCTGGCCCAAAGACACACCGCTTTGCACGCTTTTACTTACGGAACTTCAGCGAGCCCTCGCTGAAGTTCCGCCCCTGGACCTGGAGAAGGGCGGGGTCATCCGCGAGGGTGTGGACGCCGAACTGGACGCCGTGCGCCGCCTGGCCCGGGACGCCAAGCAGGTGATGCTCGAACTCGAGGAGGAGGAGCGCGCCGCTTCCGGCATCGCCAGCCTGAAGATCAAGTACAACCGGGTGTTCGGCTACTACTTCGAGATCACCAAGTCCAACCTGGGCGCGGTGCCCGCCCACTTCCTGCGCAAGCAGACCCTGGCCAACGCCGAGCGCTTCACCACGGAGAAGCTGGTGGCCTTTGAGCAGCGGCTGCTCAGTGCCGAGAGCGATCAGGCCAAGCTGGAAGCGACGCAGTTCCAGCGCCTGCTGGCCCTGGTGCTGGAGCACCGCGCGGACCTCACGCGCCTGGCCCGCGCCGTGGCCGCGCTGGATGTGCTGTTGGCCCTGGCGGAACGGGCGCGGCTCTCCGGATGGACCCGGCCCGAGCTGGGTGAGGACCGCGAGCTGGTGCTGGCCTCCGCCCGCCATCCCATGCTGGAATCCCGCCTGGGCCGCGAGTGCATCCCCAACGACCTGCAGTTCAGCGCGGCCCAGCCCATGGCCGTCGTCACGGGCCCCAACATGGGCGGCAAGTCCACCTTCCTGCGCACGGCGGCCCTGCTGGTGGTGCTGGCCCAGACCGGCTCCTTCGTGCCCGCCGAACTCATGCGCTTCGGCCTGGTGGACCGCATCTTCACGCGCATCGGCGCCTCGGACCAGCTGGCCAAGGGCCAATCCACGTTCATGGTGGAGATGACCGAGACCGCGCGGATCCTCAACCAGGCCACCGCCGCCAGCCTGGTGATCCTGGACGAGATCGGCCGCGGCACCTCCACGCGGGATGGCCTGGCGCTGGCGGAGGCCATCGCCGTGTTCCTGCGTGACCTCAAGGGTGGCGCGCCCCGGACGCTCTTCGCCACGCACTACTTCGAGATGACCAAGCTGGCGGACGATAGCCGCATCCAGAACCTCCACGTGGAGGTGCAGGAGTGGGAGGAGCAACTGCACTTCCTCCATCGCGTGGCGCCAGGCCCCGCGGACCGGAGCTACGGCATCCAGGTGGCCCGCCTGGCGGGCCTGCCCAAGGCTGTCATCCAGAAGGCCCAGCGCCTGCTGGCCCAGACGCCGGAGGCGCCGCCCCGGGCCCCCACCGTGCTCCAGCCGGCCCTGCCCCTGTTCGAGACCGAATCCGATCCCCTCCGCGCCGAGCTGGAGGCCCTGGACCTCAGCCGCATGACGCCGCTCGACGCGCTGAACTGGCTGGCCATGAAGCAGGGGCGGGGGTAGGCGCTGCCCGGGAAAGCGTTTTTTAGCCACCGATGAACACAGATGAACACAGATAAAACCGGAGAACGCGAAGGCAAGGACTGGCGTTCCGGCCTGAGGACATCCGGGCCTTTGGCCCCAGGCCGCGTGGAGCGCGGCCTGCTTCTCGGGAAGCGGCCATGGCGGCCCCTGGAAGTCG
>Ga0315270_10001164_pt1 | contig 14010 bp, 10 predicted proteins | sample C1_bottom_MG_FD_204932 | JGI IMG/M metagenome (GOLD analysis project Ga0315270, IMG submission 204932) | Sediment microbial communities from Yellowstone Lake, YNP, Wyoming, USA - C1_bottom | ecosystem: Environmental > Aquatic > Freshwater > Lake > Sediment | place: USA: Wyoming | collected... | reverse complement strand
CGAACGCATCGCTGTCGGGCGTGTTGAGGCTGGAGCCGGCCAGGATCGCGGGCACCGAGAGGCGCCCGCTGTTCACCAGCCGCCGGGCGAAAGGATGCCGGCGGGCGAGCGCCAGCACCGCGTCGCGGAACGTGCGCGAGACGACGCTCTTGGGCGTGATGAAGTCCGTCGCGCGCGTGGAATTGAGGATGTTTTCGTCCGCCGCGGCGATGCGCTCCTCGTCGTAGGTGTCCAGCAGCGAATCGGGCGCCAGCCCGCGCATGACGAGCTCGAGCTTCCACACGAGATTGTCGGTGTCCTGCACGCCGCTGTTGGCGCCGCGCGCGCCGAAGGGGCTGACCAGGTGCGCCGCGTCTCCCGCGAACAGCACGCGGCCGTGGCGGAACTTCTGCATCCGCCGGCACTGGAACGTGTAGACGCTGGCCCATTCGATGTCGAATTGCGCATCCGCACCCAGCATCGCGCGCAGCCGCGGCAGGATGTTCTCCGGCTTCTTCTCCTGCTCGGGGTCGGCGTCCCAGCCCAGCTGGAAGTCGACACGCCACACGTTGTCGGCCTGCCGGTGCAGCAGCACGGACTGGTTGCGGTGGAACGGCGGGTCGAACCAGAACCAGCGCTCGGTCGGGAAATCCGTCGTCATGTGGATGTCCGCGATCAGGAACCGGTCGCGGAACACCTGCCCTTCCGAATCCAGCCCGAGCATGTGGCGCACCGGGCTGCGCGCGCCGTCGCAGACGATCAGCCAGTCGCACGTCAGCGCATAGTCACCGTCCTGCGTGGCGATGCGCAGCGTGACCGCCGCATTGTCATCGGTGTCGTTCTCGGTTTCGTCCTCAGTGTCGTTCACCGCGACGTCGACGACGCGGTGCTTCCAGCGGATTTCGGCGGCCGCCAGCGCATCGGCGCGCTGCACCAGGTATTCCTCGAAATAGTACTGCTGCAGGTTGACGAACGCCGGCCGGTGATGACCCGGCTCGGGCAGCAGGTCGAATTGATAGGTGAGTTCGTCGCCGTGGAAGACCTTGCCGACGTTCCAGCTCACACCCTTCGTCGCGACCGGCTCGCCGCAACCCAGCCGGTCGAGGATCTCCAGCGTGCGCTTCGCGTAGCAGATTGCGCGCGAGCCGACACTGACCGTATCGTCGTCGTCCAGCACGAGCACGGGAATGCCATCCTGCGCGAGGTCGATGGCTGCCGCGAGCCCGACCGGCCCCGCGCCGACGACGACGACGCCGTAATGGCGTGCGCAGTGTCCAGTTGCGGCGTCCAGTTCCGGAGCACGCCGATAGTCGTAGACAGGATTGGTGTACGTCTTCAACTGAGGGTCTTCACCTGAGGTCTTCAACCGAAAAACCTCAGCCTTCCAGCGCCAGCCACATTTCCTTGTCGCGCTGCGCGGTCCAGATTCGCGGGTCCTTGAACTTGGTCGCTTCGTCGTAGGCGCGCGTCACGTCGAAAGGCAGGCAATGGTCGAATATCACCCAGTGGCCGAACTGGGGCTTGAGCGCGGCGTAGGTGTCACGGTAGACGGTGCGCAGGTCGCGGCCCGCGGCGGCGCCCCGCTTCACCGATTCGAACAACGCCGTGACGAACGCACGCGTGCCGTCGAGCCCGGCCTTCACCTCGTCCGGGTCTTTCAGCGACGCGCCGCGCCCCGGCACCAGCTTTTGCGGCTGCAGCGCCGCGATGGCGTCGAGCGTCGCCGGCCAATCCGTCAGGTACGCGTCACCCGTATAGGGCGTGGCGCCGTACTCGACGAGGTCGCCGGAAAAGAGGATCTTCTCCGCAGGCAGCCAGACGACGGTGTCGCCCTTCGTGTGGCCGCGGCCCAGCTGCATGATCTCCACCTGCAGCTTGCCCAGCATCAGCGTCATGCGCTTCTCGAACACGATGGTCGGCCAGGTCAGGCCGGGCACCGATTCGACGGCGCGGAAAAGCCGCGGGAAGCGCTCGATTTCGCTCTGCATGTCCTGCGCGCCGCGCTCGACGATCAGGTCGTAGGTGTCGCGGCTGGCGATGACGTGCTCGGGCTTGTACCCGGTTGCGCCGAGCACGCGCACCGCGTGGTAATGCGAAAGCGTGACGTACTTGATGGGCTTGTCCGTGACTTCGCGGATGTGCCGTATGACGTCCTGCGCCATCACCGGCGTGGCCTGCGTGTCGATCACCATGACGGCATCGTCGCCGACGACGACGCCGGTGTTCGGATCGCCCTCGGCGGTATAGGCATAGGCGTGGTCCGAGAGCCGGTCGAAGCTGACCGTCTTCTCCTCGAGATCGGCGTGCGACGCGAATTTCTTGGTGCTCATGTTGGACGTCCTTCGATGGCTTGACCGGGAGCAACCGGCTGGCCGCGAACGATGACGGGATCCGAGAAAAGCGACTTGATGGTCACTGTCCGGATGTCCGGATTGTCCGGAACCATGTAGAGCATCGGCTCGACCATCTCCTCGAATATTCCCCGAAGGCTGCGCGCGCCGGTCCTGTATTCCATCGCCAGTTCGGCAATCTGCTCGAACACCCGCGGCGCCACCGTCAATTCGACGCCTTCGTGGCCGAAGATGTCCCGGAATTGCGCATAGAGCGAGCCCTTGGGTTCGGTCATGATGCGCACCAGCTTGTCCCGATCGAGATCCCGGAAACGCGCGATGACGGGCAGACGGCCCGTGAACTCGGGGATCAGGCCGAAAGTGAACAGGTCGGTCGGCTTGATGTGCGCATTGAGCCGATCCATGATCGCCTTGTTGTCGCCCTGGGAAGTCGAGATGTAGCCGTAGCTGTTCGACTGCGACATGATCTCCTCCAGGCCCACGAACGCCCCGCCGCAGATGAACAGGATGTTGGTGGTGTCGATGTATTGCCCGCTGCGGAGCCTGAACGGCGAACCTTCCATTATCTTCAGCAGCGCGTGCTGCACGCTTTCGCCCGACACGCTGCGCGGCTGGCTGTCGGTGGCCTTCAGCTTGTCGATCTCGTCGATGAACACGATACCGTTCTGGGCCTGGGCGACGTCGCCGTCGGCCCGTTCCAGCAGCCGCTGCAGCATCGCCTCGATTTCCTCGTTGACGAATCGGGTCTGCGCCAGCGAGGTCGCCTCCGACGTGACGAACGGCACGCCCAGTATTCGTGCGAGCGTCTCGCACAACAGCGTCTTGCCGGTTCCGGTGGGGCCGATGAGCAGGACGTTGCTCTTCGTCAGCGGCGTGTCGTCCTGCCGCGATCTCTCGAGCTTCCGGTAATGCAGGTAGACGGCGACGGCGACCGTCTTCTTGGCGTCATCCTGGCCGATCACATAGTCGTCCAGATGCTGCACGATGAAACTCGGCGTCATTTTCCTATCGAGCACGGGTGTCTTCCAGGGGCCTGCAGACGATCATGATACCCAGAAAGAATGCCGCGCCCGGGGATTGGGCGCGGCATCCGAACGGAACCCTAGCAACGACCGTGAATCAGCCTCCGTTCTTCCTGATCAGCGCCCGGGCGTCGTCGAGCAGCGCGGGGCCGTTGCCCCCCTTGCCCGCGACCTCGCCGAACCAGTCCTTCTCGACACCGTCGGTCGCCTTCTTCCAGCGCTCGAGCTCCGCCGGCGACAGCGTGTCGAACACGCCGCCAGCAGCCGCCGCGAGTTTCTTGGCAGGTTCCGTCGTGCCGTCGAAGATCTTGCCGATCTGCTTCGAGAACTCGAGGCCACTGTTGGCGTCGATGACCTTCTTCAGGTCCGGCGGCAGACTGTCGTACTTGGCCTGGTTCATCGCGACGACAAAGATCGAATTCGACATCTTGTTCGCCGTCGCCGCGTTGTCCAGGTGGTACTTGGTGACCTCCTGCAGCTTGAGCGCCGGCGCGACCTCCCACGGCACCATCGCGCCGTCGATCACCCCCTTGGACAGCGACTCGGTCACCTGCGGCACCGGCATCTGCACCGGCACGGCACCGATCGCCGCCAGGAACTTCGTGCCGATGCGCGTCGGCGCGCGTACCTTCAACCCTTTCAGTTCGTCGAGGTTGGTCACGCGCTTGTTCGTGAAGTGCAGCAGCGAGCCGTCGTGCAGGTGGGCGGCGAGAAGCTTCGTGCCCTTGAACTCGTCCAGGGAATTCTTCTGAATGTATTCCCAGAGTGCCGGACTGCCGATCTCGGCGTTTTTCGCCATGAAGGGCAGCTCGAACACTTCCGATTTCGCGAAGCGCCCCGCCTGGTAGGTGGGAATGGTCCAGATGATGTCCGCGACACCGTCCTTGGCCTGGTCGAACAGCTGCGGCGGCGTGCCGCCAAGCTGCATCGACGGATAGAACTGGCACTTGAGCTTGCCCCCCGACTCCTTGCCGATCTTGTCGCACCACGGCACCAGGACCTGTGCCTGGATGGTCGCCTGCGGCGGCAGGAAATGGGCGATCTTGAGGACGACCTCCTGCGCATTGACGCCGCCTGCTGCGGCGTACAGGCCGATCGCTGCGGCCAGTTGAAACTTGTCTGATGCCTTCATGTTGCCTCCTCCTTTGAGACGAATCTACTGACGGAAAGTATGCACAAGGTACAGCGAAATGACCGGGAAGAACAAAAGCAGCGTGATGCGGGCGAAATCGGACAGCAGGAACGGCACGACGCCCTTGAACGTCTCGGTGAGCGGCACGTCCTTGGCCAGCCGGTTGATGATGTAGACGTTCATGCCGACGGGTGGATGGACGAGCCCGATCTCGACGACCATCAGCGCGAGGATGCCGAACCAGATCGACTTGTCCGACTGCGACATGCCCCAGTAGTCGAGTCCCATGATCATCGGATAGAAGATCGGGATCGTCAGCAGGATCATTGCCAGCGAATCCATGACGCAACCCAGGAAGATGTAGATCAGCAGGATCATGACCATCACGAGCAGCGGCGAGAACCCGCTGGCCTTCACCCACGCGGCCAGTTCCGCCGGCATCTGCGACAGCGCGAGCGTCGAATTCATCATGTCGGCGCCCAATAGCACGAGGAAGATCATTGCGGTCGCCTGGGCCGTGCCGAGCGCGCTGTCGATGAGGCCCTTCATGCGCATGCCGCCGGAAGCCACCGCGAGAACGCCGCAGGCCGCGGCGCCGATGGCCGCCGCTTCCGTCGGGTTGGCCCAGCCGCCGTAGATGCCGACGATCACGACCACGAATACCAGCAGCACGTGCAGCACCGACAACAGACTCGTGAATTTCTGCTGCCACGGCACGGCCGGCCCCGCCGGGCCCGCGGCCGGGTTCAGCGTGACGACGATGCGCACGACGAGCATGTAGCCCAGCATGGCGATGATGCCGGGAAGCACCGCCGCCATGAACAGCTTGCCGATCGATTCCTGGGTCAGGATGGCGTAGATCACGAGCGGCACGGACGGCGGGATCATGATGCCGAGCGTGCCGCCCGCGGCAAGCGCGCCGGTGGCCAGCGCGCCCGAGTAGCCGAAGCGGCGCAACTCCGGGAGCGCGACCTGCCCCATCGTCGCCGCCGTGGCCAGCGACGATCCGCAGATGGCGCCGAACCCGGCGCAGGCGCCGATGGCCGCCATGGCCACGCCGCCCTTTAGATGACCCAGGAACGAACTGACGAACCGGAACAGCGCCCGGCTCAAGCCCCCGTGTGTCGCGAACTGGCCCATCAGCAGGAACAGCGGAATGACGACCAGGTCGTAGTTCGAAAGCCGCGCGTAGGCGAGGTTCTTGAGCGAGTTGAGCAACGCCATCACGTTGCCGCCAGTCAGGTAGACGTACCCGGCCGCGCCGACGATGAACATCGCGATCCCGATGGGCACACGCGCCACCATCAGCGCCAGCATCACGCCGAACACGACAAAGCCGACTTCGATGCCGCTCATTCCGCGCCGTCGCTGATCGAATCGCGCGCGGCCGTCCGCAGGTGGTGCACGCACATGTAAAAGCCTGCCGCGGCGAGCAGGACGAATCCCGGCACCATCAGCGCCTGCGCCACCCACACCGGCCAGCCCAGGATGGCCGACGTCTCGCCCACGTCCTTGATCGACAACGCGCCGACCGCGGTGCGCCACGCGATCAACGCGCCGACCAGGCCCACCAGCAGCGATCCGAACGCATCCAGCCGCGACACCTTTCGCGGCGCGAGGTTCTGGGTGAAGAAGTCCACCTTCACGTCGCCGTTGACCATGTGGCAGTACGCGAAGAACGTCGACGCCGCGAACGCCGCGCACATCTGCAGCAATTCGACGTCGCCCGGCACGACCCAGGAAAAGAGCTTGCGGCCGACGATGGACACGATGGACATTGCCACCAGGCAGACAAACACGAGCCCTCCCGCGATGGCGAGGTATTTCGACCAAGCGAGCAGCATGCGGCCGGCCGGACCGAGCCTGCTGCCGTCGGCGCCAGCCATGGATGTCATTCGCACAGCCTGCGAAACGCTTCCGGCGCGGCGACGGCCTGTATGAGCCTCGCATCCAGAGGATTGCGCCGGGCGAAGATGCGAACCTCCTGGCCTTCGACCAGGATCTCGTGATCGCGGCGAATCACGTGCCGGAACAGGAAGCTCTTGCCGCGCCACTCGGCGATGGTCGTCTCGACGTCGATCACGTCGCCGTAGGTCGCCGGGCGCACGAAGCGCGCGGAGACGTCGACGATCGGCGTGCCGATGATGCCGGTCTGCGCGGCCAGCTCCTGCCAGGGCGGGACGCCCATCGCGCGGAAGAAGTGCAGCGACGCGGAATCCATCCAGCGCAGGTAGTTGGGATAGAAGACGATGCCTGCGGGGTCGCAGTCGCCGAACTCGACGATAAAGCGCGTTACGTGGACTTTGCTCATTGGTGCTCCATTCATCGCGGACGCGCGGCTTGCGCCGTCGTCCGCTTCTTCGACCAGAGGATCGGCTGCGGCATGACCGCTCGCGGCGGCGCTCCGTGCTGGACCAGCGCGCGGTCCAGCGCAACGCCGCCCTCGTCCGCCAGCGCCGCTTCGCGCGCAGCCCGGATGGCCGCCGCGCGCACGGCGCTCGTCGCGAATGCGCCACCGTTCGCCAGGTATTCGACGATATGGGAGAGATTGCGCTTGCCGCGCTCGTTGGTCGCGCCGTAGCCCTTGACGAGCCGACCGCACAGGGCGATTTCGAACGCGCATTCCCAATCGGTCGTCGCCGCGGATTGTATCGCGGCAAGCCAGCGCAGAATCTGGCGCTGCTCGTCCGCAAAGCGGGTCCCGCGACGGCGCACCCACCGCAGGCCGGCCAGCGCGCGCAGCACCGCAAATCCGGCGACGGTATCGGTGCGCAGATGCAGCGCCATGGCGAACGGCGCCTTGCCGCTGCGCTGGCGGCGGCGATCCCATGCGTCGAGCGGCACGCCCAATGCACGCGGCAGAAGCGCGGCGAATTCGGGAACGCCCGGCTTGAAGTGGTCGACGATGCGCAGGACGTCGCCTTCGTCCGCGGCAACTTCGCGCCGCACGCGGGCGAAGCGGCTCGCGCGCACCTTGAGGTCCGCGACGCGCACGATGTCGTCGAACGCCATCCAGAGCGCGAGGAAGCGCGCCGTTTCGCGCGTCAAGGCGAAATCGCGCGCGGCGTCCGGGTCCAGTTTCGCCTCTGCCGCCAGGATGCTATGCAACCTTGCGACGTACAGGTCGGCATACGCCCGGTCCTGGAAGTCGAGCATACGGTCGTAGCCCAGGCGCGCGAACTCCCGGGCGGCAGCGGGAAACCCCTCGTCGACCGGATGCGGCGGCGAACCTGTTGACGCCACTGAGGACGCCACTGAGGACGCCAATGAGGACGCCAATGAGGCCGCCAATGAGGCCGCCGTTTTCGGATCGGCCGCTCCATCGCGAGCTGCGTCCGCGCGTCCCGCGTCACGCATTGCCTCCCACGCGAGCGCGAAGCCGCGCAGGCTCGCCTCGGCGCCGCGTCCCGACTGCCGGATCGTGGCCTCGCATTGATCGCGCGTGAAGGGAAGCACGCCGCTGGCGGCAATCGCACCGAACATCACAGCGCTCGGGCTCGTACTGGCGTCGCGCGCCATGCGTTCCATGTTGAAGGCAGCCAGGCGGCGGCTGTTTGTGCGCGCAACGTCCTGCAGCAGACTGGTATCGAAGCGTCCGTCGCCCAGCTGCATCTTCTCCGCGGTGGTCAGCGTCCGGCTGGTGGACGTCACCAACAGCGTGCGATCGGCGCTGACCATTCCCGACTGCACCGTGCGCACCGCCTCGAGCAGTTCCGATGCGACGACCAGGTCGATGCAACCCGGTACCGGCAGAAGACTGAATATCGGCGCGCGCCCCTGCAGCGCGGCGATTGATTCCGGGTAGACCTCGATGTAGTAGGTGGTGGCGCCGGTGCGCTGCGCGACACCGGGAATGGAGGTGCTCTGAGCCGGGTAGCCGCCCAGACGCGCGGTGTCGACCAGCCATTCCGCGAGCACGCCGCCGCCCTCGCCGCCGAGCGCGGCGATCAGGACGGTGACGGGGAATCTAGCAACCATCTTGGCATTCATCGTGGCGTTCGCGTTTACAGATCAGGAAGGCTGAAACAGGCCGATGACAGCTGCGCGCATGCGTGCGACGACACGATCGCGCCAGTTCGGGTTCTGTATCACCTCGCCGCGATAGAACGACGGGCAAAGCGCCGCGGCGTGCGCATTTTCACCGCACAGCCCGCAGCCGACGCAGCCTTCGAGGACCGTCGCGACGGGATCGACCCGCAGCGGATCCGAACTCTCCTTGACCGACAGAGTCGGGCAACCGGAAAGACGGATGCACGAGTGGTCGCCCGAACACGTATCCTCGTCCACACCATACTTGACGCGCACCACGCGCTGCCGCTTCTGCAGCAGCCGCGCGCGCCATGGCCTGACGCGGCGCTGCCGCTCCAGCTGGCATTCGCCCTCGGCACTGATCACCTTGAGCCCGGGAAAGTCCGTCGTGAATGCCTCGGTCAACGCAGCACGCATTTCCGCCACGCGGTAGCTGTCGACGGTGCGCAGCCACTTGACGCCGATGCCCGCGAGCGTCTTCTCGATCAGATGGTTGGTGTGGACCTGGCTGTCCTGTTTGTCGGCGGCGTCCGCCTTGGCGTCGTCCTGCGGCGTCGAGATGATCTCCTGCGTGCCGGTCGCCGACGTGTAGCCGTTCTTGAGGATCACCAGCACAGCGTCGTCGCCGTTGAAGAGCGCCGACTGCACGCCCGTGAGCAGGCCGTTGTGCCAGAAGCCGCCGTCGCCCATGATCGCCAGCGCGCGCCGGTTCAGCATCGGCGATACGCCCGCGCGGCTCGCGAGGCTCATGCCGTAGCCCAGGATCGAGTGCCCCATGCCGAACGGCTCGAACGTCGCGAACGCGTGGCAGCCGATGTCCGCCGCGATGTGCACGGGCCCGACATCCTGCTGCGCAAGCTTGAGTGCCGCGAAAACGGGCCGCTCCGGACAGCCGATGCAGAACTGCGGCGGCCGCGCCGGCAGGGCCTTCGCGAGCTGCGCTGCGACGGCATCGCGCCGGGCGGTCGTCTGCGCCAGCCACTCCCTGCCGCCGTCGATCGGCAATTCGGGCGCAGCCTTTCCGAAAAATTCGGCCAGGCCCCGCGCCATGACTTCCACCGTGTACTCGCCCGCCATCGGCAGCACGTCCTTGCCCGCCAACGGCGTGTTCACGTCGTGGCGGCGCAGGATGGCCAGGATTTCCTGTTCGATGAATTCGGGCTGGCCTTCCTCGACGACCAGCACCGCGCGCTTTGTCCCGCAGAAGTCGCGGATCTCCTCCGGCACGAGCGGACAGATCACATTGAGCGCCAGGATCGACACACCGGCGTTGCCCAGCGCATCGGCCAGGCCCAATTGCGCGAGCGCGCGAATCAGCGAGTTGTAGAGACCACCCTGCACGATGATGCCCAGGTCGTCGCGGCGCCCCACGAAGATCTCGTTCAGCCGGTGTTCGACGATGTAGCGACGCGCCGCGGGAATACGCTCGTCGTTCTTCCGCTTCTCCTGCCGGTACGTCACCGGCGGATGGGCAAGCTTGGAGTAGTCGAACGCCGCCGGCTCCTCCATCCGGTGCAGCGGCGACACTGCCGGCGCCTTGTTGTCGCTGCAGACGAAACTGCCGCGCACGTGGCACGCGCGGATCCGCAGCTGCAGCACGGCCGGCATGTTCGACGCCTCTGACAACGCGAAGCCATCCTCCACCGTCTGCACCATGCGGGCGAGATCGGGCCGCGGATCGAGCAGGATCAGCGAGGACTTGAGCGCGTACGCGTAGGTGCGTTCCTGGATGACGCTGGCGCCTTCGCCGTAGTCCTCGCCGACGATGATCAGCGCGCCGCCCACGACGCCGGGCGACGCCAGGTTCGACAGAGCGTCGGCCGCCACGTTGGTGCCGACGATGGACTTCCACGTCACGGCGCCGCGCAGCGGATAGTGGATCGACGCGCCCAGCATCGCGGCCGCCGAGGCCTCGTTGGAGCAGGCCTCCACGTGCACGCCGAGTTCGCAGAGGTAGTCGCGGGACTGCACCAGCACGTCGAGCAGGTGCGACACCGGCGCACCCTGGTAGCCGCCGACATAGGCGACACCGGACTGCAGCAGCGCCTTGGTGATCGCGAGGATGCCCTCGCCGTGGAACACGTCGCCGTGACCCAGGCGCAGCATTTGTGCTTCGCGACTGAACGAGACTTCCATCGGGACTCCAGGACCGGCCGGCGCCGGCCGCATAGATCATACCGGCATGGCTACGTTTCAGCGCCGCCGCGCGAGGATGGCCTCGATCTCGTCCAGGTACGTGTTCATCTGCGCCACCAGCGCCCGATAGGGGGCGGGCGTGGCCAGGTCGACACCCGCGCGCTTCACCAGGTCGTAGGGATAGTCCGACCCACCGGCACGCAGCAGGTCGAGGTAGCGCTTCTGCGCTCCCGGCTCACCGGCAACGATCTGCCTCCCGAAAAGCGCGCTGGCGGCCAGCGACGTCGCGTACTGATAGACGTAGAACGGGCTGTACAGATGATCGATGTATGCCCATCCGATGCAATACCCGCTGTCGACCCCGACGACGCCGTCACCTGCGCCCAGATAGCGCTTCAGGATGTCGCAGTAGGTCTTGCTGAGCGCTTCTCCGGTCAGCGGCTCGCCGCCATCGACGCGGGCATGGATGTCGCGCTCGAATTCCGCCAGCATGGCCTGCACGAAGAACGTCCCGCGCAAGCCCTCCAGCGCGTTCCCCAGATAATAAAGTCGCTCTTCATCGCTCTTCGCCGACTTCAGCACGCGGTCCAGCAGGAGCCCTTCGTTGAGCGACGAGGCAATCTCGGCGACGAAGATTGTGTAATTGCCCGTCACGTACGGCTGCGCGCCGGCGGCCAGGACCGAATGCATCGCGTGACCCCACTCGTGCGCGAGCGTTGTCACCGAATCGTAGTTGCCGGTGTAGTTCATCAGCAGGAACGGATGCACGTCAAACGCGTTGTCGGACATGTGCGCGCCGGACTGCTTGCGCGGACGCGGGTAGACGTCCATCCAGCGGCTGCCGAGGCCCTTGGCCAGCGCGTCGACGTAGTCTTTCCCCAGCGGCGCCACCGCCTCCAGCAGCAGCTCGCGCCCACGCGCCAGCGGGAACACGAAGTCGCCGCGTGTGAGTGGCGCGTAGATGTCGTAGTACTGGAGCTGCGTGACCCCGAGCAACTTCGCGCGCAGGCGGAAGTACCGGTGCAGCGTAGGCAGGCCATCATGCGCCTCGGCGATCAGCGTGTCGAACACGGCGACGGGGATGCGATCGCGGTCCAGCGCGCGTGCGAGGGAGTCGTTGTACCGGCGCACCTTGCTGTACACGGCATCCTGCTTCAGCTGCGAGTAGAGCGTCACGCCGAGCGTGCGCTCGTAGGGCTTGAACGCGCCGAAGAACGCGTCCATCACACGCTTGCGGTCGTCGCGGTTCGCCGACTCGCGGTGCTTCGTGTAGGCGGCGTCGTCGAGCGTGACGGTCTCGCCCGACGCGAGCGTGAGCGTCGGCCACGGCATGTCCGCGTTGACCAGGACCGCGTACGTCGACGCGCCGGCGTTGTCCATCGGTCCGAAACCCGCCACGATCGCCTCGCCCTCGCCGCTCAGCGTATGCGGCGCCGCGCGCAACACCTGGTCGAGCGGGAAGCGATAGATGGCGAGCGCCGGGTCAGCCTTCAGAAAAGCGGCGACGCGGTCGGGCCCGATGCGCAGGATCTCCGGATCGACGAAAGAAGTCGCCGCCCGGAGCTTCGCGCCGCGCACGTCGGCCTTCTGGTCGAGTTCGAGGAACGCGGGCGACCCGGTATCCGCCGCCAGCTGCTCAGCGGAATAGGCGGACAGGCGGTAGTAGCGCTTGGTCATGTCCCACTTAGAGTCGAGGCATTTCCTGAAACGCGCCGCGTCCTCGCCCATGTGCCCCTTGCACGCGGCGAATTCCGTCATCTGCGCGTCCAGTTTCGCGGCGTCGGCATTCCACGCGGCCGTGGACGCATAGATGTCGGCCAGATTCCAGCGATCGGCGGTGGATTCGGCCGCGGTGGGTGCTACCCATGCGAACGCGGCGAGCAGTACGACGAGCCGGCGGCGAATCACGGGTACAGTCCGCGCGTCTGCGCCTGGACGCGGGCCAATCCCAGCAGCGCGTCGATGCGGGGCGTGGCGATCCCTGCCCGCTCGCCGATTTCCCGGACCACGGTCACCAGCGCGTCGAGCTCCACCGGCTTGCCCGCCTCGACATCCTGCAGCATCGACGTCTTGAACGCACCCAGCTTGCGCGCGACATCGATGCGGTCCTCGCCGCTTTGCGCGATCGGACACCCGATCTCGGTTCCGATGGCGGCCGCCTCCGCCATAACGTCGAGGCAGAAGCGATTGACCAGCGGATCGGCGATGATCCGGTCGGCCGTCGCGCCGGTCAGCGCGGAAACCGGATTCATCGTCATGTTGCCCCACAGCTTGTACCAGATTTCCGACTGGATCGATGCCGACACCGTCGTCGCGAAGCCGGCCCGCGTGAGCGTGGCGGCAAGCGCTTCGACGCGCGGCGATTTCCGCCCGTCGGGCTCGCCGATGATCAGCTGGTTGCCGAAGACATGCCGGGTCAGCCCCGGCTCCGCCGTCGCGCACGACAGGTGGACGACGCAGCCGACGACGTGGCGGTCGGGGATGGCGGCAGCGATGGCGCCATCAGGATCGATCGCCTTGAGCCTTGTGCCGGCGAATTTTCCACCGAAACCGTTGAAGAACCACCACGGCACGCCATTCATCGCCGTCAGCACCACCGTGTCCGCCTGAAGCAACGGCCTGATGCGCGCGGCGACGTCGGCCATCGCCGGACCCTTCACGGCCACGATGACGAGGTCCTGTGCGCCGAGCGCGGCCGGATCCTCGGCCACGGTCACGCGCGCGCCGGCGATTCCGCTGCCGCTCTGCACGCGCAGCCCATGCGTCCGCAACGCCGCAGCCGTCGCGCCGCGGGCGACCGCCGACACCTCGCATCCCGCTTCGGCCAGGCGTGCGCCGAGGAAGCCGCCGATCGCGCCCACGCCTACGATGCAGACTTTCATCGGCGCCGCGAGCTACGTCTTCGGCCGCTTGTCGACGATGCGCCGGGCCTTGCCGAGCGAGCGCTCGATGCTGCCGGGCGCCGCCACGCGCACTTCCGCCGTCACGCCGATCAGGCTCTTGATGTGGTGCGCCAGGCGCGTGCCTGCAGCGTTGCCGTCGGCCGATCCCGACGCCGGGACACGCTCGACCATCACCGTCAGCTCGTCCAGGTTCCCCGGCCGCGTGATCTCGAGCTGGTAATGCGGCGCGAGCACGGCATCCTTCAGGATCAGCTCCTCGATCTGCGTCGGGAACACGTTGACGCCGCGGATGATCATCATGTCGTCCGAGCGGCCGGTGATCTTCTCCATCCGGCGCATCGCGCGCGCCGTCGGCGGCAGCAGCCGCGTCAGGTCGCGCGTCCGGTAGCGGATGATCGGCAGCGCTTCCTTGGTCAGCGACGTGAACACGAGCTCGCCTGTTTCGCCTTCCGGCACCA
>Ga0315270_10001162_pt1 | contig 14013 bp, 9 predicted proteins | sample C1_bottom_MG_FD_204932 | JGI IMG/M metagenome (GOLD analysis project Ga0315270, IMG submission 204932) | Sediment microbial communities from Yellowstone Lake, YNP, Wyoming, USA - C1_bottom | ecosystem: Environmental > Aquatic > Freshwater > Lake > Sediment | place: USA: Wyoming | collected... | reverse complement strand
ACTTCTGAGTCGCTGAGTCCGCCCTCGGGGCCAATCAGCAGCGTTGCCGAGGTCGGCGGGGCTGAGCGTTGAGCGAGCGTTGTTGCAGCGCGTGGATCGAGAACGAAATTACCGTCGTTGTGATTTCGTGCCTGTGACAGCCAGTCGGTGAGCGCGAGTGCGGGATGAACGAGCGGTACGCGTGATCGTCCAGATTGTTCTGTGGCACTAATGGCGATGTTTTGCCAGTGTTGTTGGCGCTTGTCGGAGCGCTCTTCGTTGAGGCGCACTTCACAATGTTCGGTGAATAAAGGCTGGATTTGCGTAACGCCGAGCTCAACTGCTTTTTGAATGGCGTAGGTCATGCGTTCGCCGCGTGAGATGCCCTGTGCTAGAGTAATTTGCAACCTGGATTCGCTGCTGTTCGGCTCCGCGGAGTCAATGCTAATCGATAAGCGTTTCTTTTCGACCCGCGCAATATGTCCGTGGTAGTCGTTGCCATCGCCGTTAAACAAAATAATTGGCGTGTTTTCCCTGCAGCGCATGACTTGCGCGATGTAGTGAAAACGATCGTCGGTGATTTCGATGTTGTCACCAACTGCAATCGTTTGGGAAATAAATATTCGCGTGTGGCGCATAGTGTGAGTTATGTGGTCGATTAGTTGTCCCAGTGTCGCGCACTGCGGGACGGTTAAGCAAGTTACTTGGTTGCGCGATCAATGCTTTCTGTTGCGACGCGGCCGAGCAAGGCGATTTGTTGTTCATTGATGATGTATGGCGGCATGAAATAGACGACATCGCCGAGCGGTCGCAACAGTACGCCCTGGCTGAGTGCATGTTGATAAGCCGCGAATCCACGGCGTTCTTGCCACGGATAGGGTGTACGGTTGATTTTGTTCTGCACCATTTCCAGCGCGACGATCATGCCGCATTGGCGAACTTCTGCAACGTGGGGATGATCGTGCAGATGCGCTATTGAAGCTGCTAGCTGTTGGCTAAGCGCTTCGTTTTTCTCAATCACGTTATCCGTTTTGAAGATTTCCAATGTCGCAAGGGCTGCGCGGCATGCAAGTGGATTTCCGGTGTAACTATGAGAATGTAGGAATGCTTTCTGCGCACTGTGGTCGGCGTAGAACGCGTCATACAATGTTGCCGTTGTCAGAACGGCGGAGAGCGGTAGATAGCCTCCTGTTAGGCCTTTGCCCAGGCAAAGCAGATCGGGTGTGATGCCGGCTTGCTCGCACGCAAACATTGTTCCGGTACGACCGAAGCCCACTGCGATTTCATCGGCAATCAGTAACACGTTGTGACGTGTGCATGACTCGCGTAACAATGACAAATACACTGGATCGTACATGCGCATACCGCCGGCGCATTGCACGAGAGGTTCGACAATGACGGCGCAGACATCGTCGGCATGTTGCGCCAGCGCAGCTTCCATCTCCACGAAGCTGCGGCGCGCGTATTCCGCTGCGCTTTCGCCGCGCTCGCGTTGGTAGGCGTCCGGCGAGGGAACGCTGATGGTTTCCATCAGCAAGGGGCCGTAGGTCTCTTTGTACAAGCTGACATTGCCAACGGCTAGCGCACCCAATGTCTCGCCGTGGTAACTGTTGCTCAGCGTAATAAATTTTTGCTTTTGCGAGCGACCAAGGTTGCGAAAATAATGAAAGCTCATTTTGAGCGCGATTTCGATCGCAGATGAACCGTTGTCGGCGTAGAAACATGTGGCGAGTCCAGGTGGCGCCAGCGCTATTAAACGCTCCGACAGCTCGATGACGGGCGCGTGAGTGAAACCTGCGAGAATAACGTGTTCAAGTTCGTTGAGTTGCTCGACGATGGCTGTATTGATGCGCGGATTGCAGTGACCGAATAAATTCACCCACCAGGAGCTGATGGCGTCGAGATAACGATTGCCGGCGAAATCTTCCAGCCAAACACCTTCGCCACGCCGTATTGGAATCACGGGATATTGCTCGTGATCCTTCATTTGCGTGCAGGGATGCCACAGGACGCGTTGATCGCGCGCCGCTATTCGTGAGTTGGCTGCTGCGGTAGTGGTTGCCATGGTGGCGCGGCGTTGCGGTGCTTTTGTGAAGTGTCTGGCTAGCCGCCTCGTTTAACCGTTTTCGGTACGGCTTTTGCGGCGGCAAAGGTCGCTTTCTTGGGCTTGTCTCGCAGCTCTGTGTCGTAATTTACGCCGTAGACCAAGCGCGGCTTCGATCGATACTGTGCGCTAAACAAACTGTGGCGAGTGTCTTGTAAGTCCGTTTGAATGCCAAGTTGGTCGATAAGCGTATAAATGAGGTCGTCGGTTTGAAATGGGCTGTCAATATTGGCTTGCATCCATTGCACCGTTTTGCTGCGTTCGCGTTTAAACGCGTCGGACACCCAGACCATAAACGGAATTTCGACGTGGTGACGCCGGACTCGATTCCAATCGTGACCAAAGTAGTCCTGCGTGTCATAGACCTCTTCACCATGATCGGACACGTATACGATTGATGCGATGCTGTCCGTGGTCGTGGCGGTGCCTTTTACTGCGCCTATAATTTGCGAAACGACGTAGTCGTTGTAGTAGATTGCATTGTCATAGTGATTGATTTTATCCAGACGCTCTTTATCTAAATATTTTCGATCGCCGATATCGATAGTGCTCGTGTCGGTGAAGTGATCAAACGATTCCGGGTAGCGCTTTTCGTAAGTGCCGTGGGCGCCCATTAAATGAAGAATGATGAATTTTTTGTCGGCATCCTGGCTGTTTAGTGCGGCCTCAAGCGGTGGCAACAGTTTCTCGTCCGGCGAGTTGGTGAGAAGCGCAGCGGTAGAGTCGCCTGTGCGGTTAACAAAAACGGTCTCGTCGGCGGTGCTAGCCAACACGCTGACGGCATTGTCCCAAATCCCGATTGGAGATTGATTGGAGATCCAGTAGGTTTTAAATCCCGCGGCGTGGGCGAGATCGAGAATGCTGTAAACCTCGGAATAGCTTTTGTTGCCGGCTTGACTGGAAAATGTTAATGCGGCTTTGAGTGCGGGCTGCGTGTGGGTGAATGCGCTGATGACGTTTTGAAATACGAGTAGATCGTCCCGCTCTGCGGTGAGTCGTGGATTGGTACCACGAGTGTAACCGTAGATTTGCATGTGGTTGCGGTCGGTGGATTCGCCCAGTATCAACACATACAGTTGTTTTTTATCAAATGCGGACGGCGTGGCCTTAAAATTCAATGTGCCGTTTTTTCGCTTCGCCGCTTCTTCGTGATACGCGTCAATTTGTGTCTTGTAATCTTCGACCGCGGCGACGACTTCGGCAAATGGGCCGGTGAACGCATAGTCGCGTGGGTTGGCATTTTCACCATAGTAGGGTTCGTTTGGATCGCGGGTCGCGCCTTCGACATTGCTTTGGATAATAAACGGGATGCAAAACATATAAGCCACGAAGCCGAGTGTGGCGCGGTGCGCGTTTGGCATCGGTTCGGTACGCAACCGATGCCAGCCAAATAAGGACACGACAATAAATGCCAGAAGCGCAGCGCCTAACGGTGGCGTTACGTACATCTGCAAAAATTGCGAGGCTTCACTTAGGTTGGATTCAAAGAAAACAAAGACGCTGGCAATGGTGAGTTTGCCGTGAAACGTGATGGCGTGAAAGATTTCAACAACGCCAAGCGTCAGCAACGCCGAAAGCGACGCGAGCAAATAAATCTTTCGATAGGAAAAAAATACGTGGGGCAAAACAACCAAGGCTGACCATGATATGCGCTTGAGCAGTTCCGCCAGGGTGAATTTGTCGATGCCCAGTGCAACGTAAACGATGTACGGAGCGCAACAAACGAAAGCAATCAGCGCCCAAGGTAAAAACAAGCCCTGCATCCAGTTCGTCTTTGGCGGGACAGTTTGCTTTGCATTCATAAGGCGGTCACATGTGCGTTTAGGTTTGGGTGTTGCAGGCGCGTCTTGCGCGCCGGGGCGGTCAATTGCCGTGCTCAGTTGATGAGCGCCCGCCATTGATAGCACCGACGGGATGCGATGTCAAAAAACTGTAACAATATACGTCGGTCCGCAAGACTTAGCGGCAGAAAGGCGGGGGCGAGCGAGCGACTTGCGGCTATTTTTTGTTAGTTCATCGAGCGTTCAGGCTGCGCCAGATGCCTGTTGTTGGTCCTGCTTGGTTCATGGTGTAGAAATGAAGGCCTGGTGCGCCGGCGGCGAGTAGCTGTTCGCATAAGTGGGTGACGACGTCAGCGCCAAAGTCGCGTAATGAGTTGAGATCATCGCCAAATGCTTCCAGGCGTTTGCGCAGCCAGCGTGGAATTTCGGCGCCGCAAGCGTCAGAGAAGCGGGCAAGTTGATGGTAATTAGTGATAGGCATTATGCCGGGTACTATCGGAATATTGATTCCCAAGTGTTCGCAGTCATCGACGAAGCGCGAATAGGCGTCGAGATTGTAGAAATATTGTGTGATGGCGCTGTCCGCGCCCGCATCCACTTTGCGTTTGAAGTTTTGTAGGTCCTTCGTTGCCGTGGTCGCTTGTGGGTGAAATTCTGGGTAGGCCGCCACTTCGATATGAAAGTGCCGTGCTGTCTCCGCGCGAATGAACGAAACGAGTTCGTTCGCGTGACCGAATTCACCTGCTTCACGCATGCCCGATGGCATGTCGCCACGTAATGCGACAATGCGACGTATGCCGTTCTCTTTATATTTTTGTAATAGCGCGCGGATATTTTCTTTAGTGGATCCGATGCAGGACAAATGCGGTGCGGCGTTAAGGCCCGCTTTTTGTATTTCGACGACGGTGTCGAGCGTTCCTTGTTGTGTGCTGCCCCCGGCGCCAAACGTAACCGAGAAGAATGACGGATTCAGTTTGCGCAGCTCATCGCGCGTCGCGCGCAATTTCTCCGCGCCTTCGGGTGACTTCGGTGGGAAAAACTCAAAGCTGAAATTACGCGGAAACTGATTTTGTGAGTTCATGGCAGCGCTTTTTAATAATGTGTGATTTAACTATGTCGTGTTGGGCTTGATCCGAGCTACTGTGATTTACACATTGTGCCTGAAAACGGTGGGGAGCCAAAGCGCAGACTCCCGCCCGAGATTGCGGGAGTCTGCGTTGGCGAAGTCGGTGTTAGTACCGATAGTGGCTAGGTTTGTAAGGGCCGTCCGAGGGCACGCCGATGTACTCTGCTTGCGCTTTGGATAGTTTGGTCAAGTTGGCGCCGATTTTTGATAAGTGCAGGCGCGCGACTTTTTCGTCCAATTGTTTGGGGAGCACGTAAACTTTCTTTTCGTACTTCTTGGGATTGGTGAAAAATTCCATTTGCGCCATGACTTGGTTGGTGAACGATGCCGACATCACGAAGCTTGGATGTCCGGTTGCGCAGCCGAGATTTACCAAGCGACCTTTTGCCAAAACGATAATGCGTTTGCCGCCCGGAAAGGTGATGTGATCAACTTGTGGTTTGATCTCTTCCCATTCGTATTTTTCCAGCGAGGCAATGTCGATTTCAGAATCGAAGTGGCCGATGTTGCAGACGATCGCTTCGTTCTTCATTTTTTTCATATGATCGTGTGTAATCACGCTCATGTTGCCGGTGGCTGTGACGAAAATGTCTCCTATCGAGCAAGCGTCGTCCATCGTAACAACGCGATAACCTTCCATCGATGCTTGCAGCGCACAGATCGGGTCGATTTCCGTGACCATAACTGTGGCGCCCATGCCGCGGAAAGCCTGCGCACAGCCCTTGCCAACATCGCCGTAGCCGGCGACGACGCAAATCTTGCCGGCAATCATGACGTCGGTGGCGCGTTTAATGCCGTCGAGGAGTGATTCGCGGCAACCATAGAGGTTGTCGAATTTACTTTTTGTGACGGAGTCATTGACGTTCATAGCTGGAAATAGCAGCTCGCCGCGCTCTTGCATTTGATATAGACGATGCACACCGGTGGTGGTTTCTTCGGTTACACCGCGAATGCCCGCGGCAATTTTCGTCCAGCGGTCTTTTGACTCGCTCAGGCTGGCTTTACACAAGTTAAGAAATACTTTCCACTCGTCGCTAGCGTTTTTCGTTGCGGCGGGCACTTTGCCGGCGAGTTCAAATTCGCGACCCTTGTGTACCAACATCGTGGCGTCGCCGCCATCATCGAGAATCATGTTGGGACCTTTGCCATCGGGCCAAGCCAAAATCTGTTCTGTGCACCACCAATATTCTTCGAGCGTTTCGCCTTTCCACGCAAACACTGGAATGCCGCGCGCCGCGATGGCTGCTGCGGCGTGGTCTTGGGTTGAGAAGATGTTGCAAGACGCCCAGCGCACGTCGGCTCCGAGTTCGATTAGCGTTTCGATGAGCACTGCCGTTTGAATCGTCATGTGCAAGCTGCCGGTGACCCGGGCACCTTTCAACGGTTTTTTCTTTCCGAACTCGGCGCGCAGTGCCATAAGACCGGGCATTTCGGTTTCAGCGATGGCAATCTCGCGACGACCCCAGTCGGCGAGACTAATATCGGCAACCTTGTAGTCGGAAAAATTGGAAGTCTTGGCGGCTTTCTTGCTCATTGTCTGCTCCTGCTTAATGCGTGATCAAATGGACTGTAATGCGCGATAGTTACACTTTAGGGTGCGTGACACAATTCGTGGATTGGTTTGGCGCCAAATGATAATTGTAGTAGTACGTTTATATGGGCCTCAAGTAAACGGCTGCGTCGAGAAAAAATAAAGGCGCCGCTCGTGAAAAGCGGCGCCCATCTTTCGCGTTTGCTATGCGCAACTATATGCCAGCCGCGTCACGCAATGCATCGGCTTTGTCGGTGCGTTCCCAGGTAAAGCCTGGTTCATTGCGACCAAAATGCCCATACGCTGCCGTTGCGGTATAGATAGGCTGTAATAAATTCAGCCCGCTGATGATCGCCTTAGGCCGCAAGTCGAAATGTTCGCGGATGAGCTTCGTGATGTGGTCGTCCGCAATTTTGCCCGTGCCGAAGGTTTCCGCCATGATCGACGTTGGCTGGGCTACGCCAATGGCGTAAGAAACCTGAATTTCACAGCGATCAGCAAGGCCCGCTGCAACAACGTTTTTGGCAATGTAACGACCCATATAGGCCGCAGAGCGGTCCACCTTCGATGGATCTTTGCCTGAGAACGCACCACCGCCGTGACGTGCCATGCCGCCGTACGTGTCGACGATGATTTTACGGCCGGTGAGGCCGCAATCGCCAACCGGGCCGCCGATAACGAAGCGTCCGGTGGGGTTAATAAAGTAACGGGTGTCGCGATGGAGCCACTCAGCGGGTAGTACCGGCTTGATGATTTCATCCATCACCGCTTCTTTGAGCGTGTTGTAGCTGATGTCGGGCGAATGTTGCGTCGACAACACCACGGCGTCGATTGCAACGGGTTTACCGTTTTCGTACAAAAACGTAACTTGGCTTTTAGCATCGGGACGCAACCAGCGTAGCGTGCCGTTTTTGCGCAGTTCCGCTTGTCGTTTCATCAGGCGGTGCGCATAGGTGATCGGTGCTGGCATCAATACATCGGTTTCGTTTGATGCATAGCCGAACATTAAGCCTTGGTCCCCGGCGCCTTGTTCGTGATCGTCAGACTCGTCGACGCCAACAGCAATGTCAGGAGACTGCTTGTCGATCGCCGTCAGCACGGCACAAGATGCGCTGTCAAAACCCATTTCTGGGTCGTTGTAGCCGATTTCTTTAATACGTTTGCGAATCACGTCTTGCATGTCGACCCACGCAGAGGTGGTGATTTCGCCTGATACGATGACCATGCCGGTCTTAACCATGGTTTCGCAAGCGACGCGTGCTTTCGGGTCTTGGGTGAGGATCGCGTCTAAGACGGTGTCTGAGACTTGGTCCGCGACTTTGTCGGGGTGGCCTTCCGATACCGACTCCGAGGTGAAGAAATAGCTATTCGACATTAAAATCACTCCCTATGGGGCTTGCCGTGGAACGCTCGAACCGTGTGGTGAAGCTAAGCGCGCGATTTTAGCTAGGTAAGTCGCGGTGCTCAAGCATTTTTTATGATATCGGATTGAAAGAGGATAGCTTGTGAGAAAACGTTGCGGCGTGTACTGTTCGTTTTTAATTTTTAGCAAAAGCTAAAATCTACCCGGAATAGTGGCAAGGAGGCCTGTATATGAGAAAGATTTATGGTGTGACAGCTTTGGCCATGGCGGCCATATTGAGCTCGGGCTCGGTCTTGGCGTGCGGTGATGCGGCGGAACAGGTTCATGTTGGAAAAATTTCACAGCTTGACACTGGCAAGAGCACCTTTACGTTGAATGATATGGAAACAGGCAAGGCATTGACCTTTGCCGCTGCGCCGGAATTATTGCTTAAGTTGGCCACAGTCACTCGCCCAGTTTCGGTGAGGTATTCCGTGAATGGTGGGCAAATGATGGCTATGTCCGTTCATTAGGCGTTGGAGTCGGGCGCCCCAACGGGTGCTCCGATGTGCCGCGATAACAAAACTTTCGCCTGCTACGTACTTGTGACAAAACTTGTGATAACATTGGCCGCCTTATTCTGCCCGTGCCGTTGCGCGAGTAGAAGTTTAGAAGCGTCAATCCCACTCGGGAGCTTAGCAGTGCGTGTGTCTGAAAGCCGGAGATCGAAACCGGAGGCGGAGCAACTTTGTTGAGAACGTGTGAAAGCGCGGTCTATCTTGTGAGATCCCCCAGCCGTTTGATCCCCGCAAGATTGGTGCATTCATTGGAAATGCCTGAGAGCAGATAATTGCCTGTTTGGCGACACCGAGAACCAAAAATTAATTACTTAAAGAGTTAGACCGAGGAGAATCTTACATGCCCTCTCGCAGAGAATTAGCCAATGCAATTCGTGCCTTAAGTATGGACGCCGTCCAAAAGGCTAAGTCTGGTCATCCGGGCGCGCCGATGGGGATGGCGGATATTGCAGAGGTTCTCTGGAACGACTTTTTAAAGCACAACCCAACCAATCCAAAGTGGGCTGATCGCGACCGTTTCGTGCTGTCCAATGGCCATGGTTCAATGTTGATTTATTCGTTGCTGCATTTGACAGGCTACGATTTGCCGATGGACGAGCTGAAACGCTTTCGCCAATTACATTCTAAAACGCCTGGTCACCCTGAATACGGCTACGCGCCTGGCATCGAAACGACTACCGGTCCCTTGGGTCAGGGTATTACCAACGCAGTGGGTATGGCGCTTGCCGAGAAAATGCTGGCAGCCACCTTCAACCAAGAAGGTCACCACATTGTTGATCACTACACTTATGTATTCCTTGGTGACGGCTGCTTGATGGAAGGCATTTCCCATGAAGCCTGCTCGTTGGCTGGTACTTTGGGTTTAGGCAAATTGGTCGCGTTCTACGACGACAACGGAATTTCGATCGACGGTCATGTTGAAGGTTGGTTTACTGACGATACGCCGAAGCGTTTTGAAGCCTACGGTTGGCACGTTGTACGCAATGTTGACGGGCACAATGGCGACGCGGTCCGCGCTGCAATTATGGAAGCGCGTTCGGTCAACGACAAGCCATCGATGATTTGCTGCAAAACTGTAATTGGTTACGGCGCGCCTAATTTGTGCGGTAGCCATGATTGCCACGGGGCGCCTTTGGGCGACGAAGAAATTAAGGCGACCCGCGAAAATCTCGGCTGGAAGCACGAGCCTTTCGTGATCCCAGAAGATATCTATGCTGGTTGGAGTGCGCGCGAGAAAGGCAAAAAAGCCGAGCAAGCGTGGTCAGACAAATTCGCCAAATACAAAGCGGCTCATCCCGCGTTAGCAGCCGAATTTGAGCGCCGAATGAAGGGCGACTTGCCAAAAGATTGGGCTGCTAAGTCGGCTGATTTTGTGCAGTCGGTTATCGCCAAGAAAGAAACGATCGCAACCCGTAAAGCATCGCAAAACTCGATTGCTGGCTTTGCACCGGCACTGCCCGAGTTGTTAGGTGGCTCGGCAGATTTGGCTGGCTCCAATCTGACGATGTGGAAGGGTTCAAAACCGATCAGCAATACGGTTTCCGACGGCAACTACATTTATTACGGCGTCCGCGAATTTGGCATGTCGGCGATCATGAACGGCATCTCATTACACGGCGGATTCATGCCATACGGCGGAACATTCCTGATGTTCTCCGAGTACGCGCGTAACGCGTTGCGCATGGCCGCCTTGATGAAAATTCAAACTATTTTCGTTTACACGCATGATTCGATTGGTTTGGGTGAAGATGGTCCGACTCATCAACCCGTTGAGCAGACCGCGACACTGCGGTTGATCCCGAATATGTCCGTATGGCGTCCTTGCGACGCGGTCGAATCAGCGGTGGCGTGGCAATACGCGATTGAGCGTCGGAATGGGCCGTCGTCGCTGATTTTTTCGCGCCAAAATTTGGCGCACAATGAGCGTGATGCAGCGCAACTTGCCAACATTAAACGTGGTGGTTACGTCCTCGTGGACGGTGGCAGCAACCCTGACGCAATCATCATCGCGACGGGATCCGAAGTGTCGCTCGCGACGGGTGCGGCGAAAGCGTTGGCGGAGAAAGGACGCAAGGTTCGCGTTGTCTCCATGCCTGCGACGGACGCCTTCGAAGCGCAAGACCAAGCATATAAAGACTCCGTCTTGCCACCAAAAGTAAGAGCGCGCGTCGCTGTTGAAGCGGGCGTTTCCGATGGTTGGTATAAATATGTTGGTATGGACGGCAAAGTCGTTGGCATGAACACCTTTGGTGAGTCCGCCCCCGCGAACGAATTGTTCAAGCAATTTGGGTTCACGGTGGAGAAAGTCGTCGCGGCTGTTGAAGCGACGCTGGCACGTTAACGACGCGCGATAAAAAAGAATTCGTTAATCTTTAAGGGGAAGTGTTCATGGCAATTAAAGTTGGTATTAATGGTTTCGGCCGCATTGGCCGAATGGTGTTCCGCGCCGTGGCAAAAGATTTTCGCGACATCGAAATCGTCGCCATCAATGACCTGCTCGAGCCGGAATATCTAGCGTATATGTTGAAGTACGACTCAGTGCATGGTCGTTTTGCCGGCGATATCAAGGTTGAGGGCAATACGCTCATCGCCAACGGCAAAAAGATCCGTCTTACCGCCGTCAAAGATCCGGCCGAACTGAAGTGGGGCGAAGTCGGAGCCGACATCGTGATCGAATCAACGGGTTTGTTTCTCACCAAAGAAACCTGCGAGAAGCACATTGCTGCGGGCGCGAAAAAAGTTGTGCAATCGGCGCCGTCGAAAGACGATACGCCGATGTTTGTTTACGGCGTGAACCACAATAAATACGCTGGCGAGAGCATTGTTTCTGCTGCGTCATGCACGACCAATTGCTTGGCGCCTGTCGCCAAAGTGCTGAATGACAGCTTCGGCATCAAACGCGGCTTGATGAGCACCGTGCACGCGACAACCGCGACACAAAAAACTGTCGATGGTCCGTCGAGCAAAGACTGGCGCGGTGGTCGTGGGATTTTGGAAAACATTATTCCATCGTCCACGGGCGCGGCTAAAGCCGTAGGCAAAGTTATCCCTGAGCTCAACAAAAAGCTCACCGGCATGGCGTTCCGTGTGCCGACATCCGATGTGTCGGTCGTCGACCTTACGGTTGAACTCAACAAAGAAGCCTCGTACGAAGACATCTGCAAGGCGATGAAGAAAGCATCTGAAGGCGAACTCAAAGGTGTACTCGGTTACACCGACGAGAAGGTTGTTTCGACAGATTTCCGTGGCATCAGTGCGCCGTCGATTTTTGATGCCGAAGCGGGCCTCGCTCTCGACAGCACCTTCGTCAAAGTGGTGGCATGGTACGACAACGAATACGGTTATACCTGTAACATGTTGCGTTTCGTGCAACATTTGGGTAAGTAGTCCGTTAGTGGAGAACGGGGAGGCGCGTTGCGATCTCCCCGTTGTTCGCAAGACTTTCAATCCGACTGTCGCGGGCGGCAGTGCGATGGAAAATTTTGCAAACTCACATTTGAGAGAGAACTATGGCGTCCTTCATTCGCATGACTGATTTGGATCTTAAAGGCAAGCGCGTGCTAATTCGTGCCGATCTGAACGTGCCCGTCAAAGATGGCAAAGTGACTTCTGACGCGCGGATTAGTGCGTCCATGGCGACTTTCAACCACTGCGTAAAGGCCGGTGCGAAGGTCATGGTCATGTCTCATCTTGGTCGCCCCGAAGAAGGTGTTTTTTCCGAAGAGAATTCGCTCAAGCCTGTCGCCGACGACTTGGCGAAAAAACTCGGCAAGCCGGTTCGTCTGGTCAAAGACTGGGTCAATGGTGGTTTCGATGTGGCTGCTGGCGAACTCGTATTGCTAGAGAACGTCCGCTTTAACAAAGGTGAGAAGAAGAGCGCCGACGACACGGCAAAAAAATACGCAGCACTGTGCGATGTGTTCGTCATGGACGCGTTTGGCACGGCGCATCGCGCTGAAGGTTCGACCCATGGTGTGGCGAAATTTGCGCCGGTTGCCTGCGCAGGCATTCTGCTCACCCAAGAGCTTGACGCGCTTAACAAAGCATTGGCGAATCCCAAGCGGCCGATGGTCGCCATTGTCGGTGGCTCGAAAGTTTCAACTAAACTCACGGTGCTTGAAGCGCTGTCTGGCAAAGTGGACCAGCTTGTGGTTGGCGGCGGAATCGCGAACACGTTTCTCAAGGCTGTTGGCAAGCCCGTCGGTAAATCACTTTGCGAAAGCGATTTGGTTCCAACCGCTAAGGCGCTGATGGAAACCATGTCGAAGCGTGGCGCAAAAATTCCTATTGCTGTTGATGTCGTTGTCGGCAAGAAATTTGATGCGAATGAACCGGCCGTGTTGAAAGACGCTGGCGCAGTGCAAGATGATGAAATGATTTTTGACATCGGTCCAAAGAGCGCGCAAGAGCTTGCGGACATCATCATGAAGGCTGGCACAGTTGTGTGGAACGGCCCAGTCGGTGTGTTTGAGTTTGACCAATTTGGCGCCGGCACCAAGAAAGTGGCTGACGCCATTGCGACAACTAAAGCCTTCACCTTAGCAGGCGGTGGGGATACCATTGCCGCCATTCAGAAATACGGCATTTATGACAAAATTTCCTACATTTCTACCGCAGGCGGTGCATTCTTGGAATTCCTCGAAGGAAAGAAGCTCCCGGCGGTAGAAATATTAGAAGAACGAGCGAAACAAGCTAAATAACGTGGTGTGTTTTAATGGAGTCGCGGTGCGCCCGCGGTTCATGGACGACGCATCGTACCGCCAACTAACAGAGAAACACTGAAAATTGATGTTTAGAAGAACGAAAATCGTTGCCACCATTGGACCCTCAACGGACAACCCCAAAGTTCTCGACGAAATGATCGAAGCGGGCTTGGACGTTGTGCGGGTAAATTTTTCTCACGGCAGTGCGGACGCGCATCGTCGTCGCGTCGAGATGGTCCGCGATCGCGCCCGCGCTCACGGCCGCCCGGTGGGTGTGCTCGTGGATTTGCAGGGGCCCAAAATTCGCACCGACCGCTTTAAAGAAGGCAAGGTCGAGTTGCGCGAAGGCGACAAGTTCATTCTTGACGCAAACTTCGATCCGAATGCGGGCGACAATACCCGTGTCGGCGTAACCTACAAAGAATTGGTTAACGATGTGTCGCGTGGCGACACGTTATTGCTGGATGACGGTCGCATTGTCCTGTGGGTTGAGGAAGTGCGCGACGCCGAGATTCACACACAGGTTGTGTCGGGCGGCATTTTATCCAACAACAAAGGTATCAATCGGCAAGGCGGTGGTCTTTCAGCTTCTGCCATTACCGAAAAAGACCGCGAAGATATCAAAATTGCGGCTCAGCTCGATGCTGACTACGTCGCGATTTCTTTTCCTCGCAGCGCTGACGACGTGCACCGTGCCCGCGGATTGTTGCGTGCTGCCGGTGGCCAAGGCGCCATCGTGGCGAAGATCGAACGCGCCGAAGCGATTGCGGATCTGGAACAAATCATCGATGCATCTGACGTTGTGATGATTGCGCGCGGCGACCTGGGCGTCGAAATTGGCGATGCTGAATTGCCCGCTGTGCAAAAGC
>Ga0315270_10001160_pt1 | contig 14026 bp, 8 predicted proteins | sample C1_bottom_MG_FD_204932 | JGI IMG/M metagenome (GOLD analysis project Ga0315270, IMG submission 204932) | Sediment microbial communities from Yellowstone Lake, YNP, Wyoming, USA - C1_bottom | ecosystem: Environmental > Aquatic > Freshwater > Lake > Sediment | place: USA: Wyoming | collected... | reverse complement strand
ATTCCATGTTGAATACGTTGAACCAATGGTGCCAACTGGTCTATGACAACCTGAGTTAGAGCAATTTGCAGTAGGTGAAGCATTCCTATGCTCACTTGGGCTTGCTGAAGTTGTACCTAAAACCTTCTTAATCATGTTACCCAAATACGTAGCAGTAGAGCTATGGCAAGTAGTACATGTAACGGTATTACTATTTGCAACATGATTCATTTTCTCAGTGGTAAATGAAGTCGTACTGCTATGACAGTCTTTGCAATCTACAGTGCTATTCATTGGAATGTGTAATGTTGGCACTACTTTTACGCCTATAGGTGAATAGATAGAAACATGACAATCCTTGCAAGCGAATGATGTTACGGCAGTGTGGTTCATTGTAAAGGATGCAAATGCGCCAACGGCGTAACCACTTTTGTGACAAGAGTCACATGCATTTCCTGAAGTAGGAATATGTAGGGTACCTGCAGGTTTTTGTTTGGCACCAGATGTGCCAGGGATATGGCAAGTTCCACAAGTGGTTGGCGTTACTCCTGTGTGGTTATAAGAAGCTGGCAACCAGGCGGTAGAGGAGTGACAACTGCCGCATGATGCACCATTGATCGCAATATGACCGGAAGGCATTGCTCTGGCTCCTAAAGGATTAATACCTTCTGTTATGTAGTTACCGTTATGGCAAGTAAAGCAGGCAATACTCAGCACTGCCGAGTGTTGCATTGTCGGCGCAGCAAAGGATGTGAAGTTTGCTGTAGACACGTGGCAAAGATCACATGCATTTCCTGTAGTAGGTATATGTGTGTTTGTTTTGGTTTTTGCAGCGGTTTGTCCCAGATGACAAGTGCCACATATACCAGCTACACCTACATGGTTAAATGTAGCACCTGCAAATGAAGTATAACCATTGTTAGCAGCTGCTGGATTATGGCAAGAGTCACATTGGGCATTTGTTGCAGCATGAGTGGCTGAATTTGTCTTGCCCAACGCATGGGTGCCATCGTGGCAGCTATTACAATTCCCCACTACTACCTGTCCAGCTGGCGGTGATACATGATTGAAATAACCGCCGATAAAAGTACTTCTGCCGAGATGGCAGTCGCCACATTCAGCCGTTGTAACGACATGGTTGGGCTTGCTCAGTTTTGACTGTGCGCCTAAACCTAAAGATCCTTTTTGAGATATGTAACTGCCATTATGACAAGTACTGCATGGAGTTGAAAGTACGGCATCATGTTTCATTGTTGCGCCAGCAAACGATACAAAGCCATTTCCCAAGTGACAACTATCACAAGATGTACTACCGGTAGGTATGTGTCCTGCAGTTTTAGTTTTGGCACCATATTGTCCGGTAATGTGGCAGGTGTTGCATTGAGTTGCGCCTATATGATCAAAAATGGCACCCAAAAACGTTACAAAATTAGTATGACACGAGTCACACGATTTACCATTCGTGGGGACATGGTTTGCAGGATTCATTCCTTTTGCAGGACCAGCTGGGCCATGACAAGTTTCGCAGGTAGGCAATGGTGCTGCATGATCAAAACCCGCCGGTATCCATGAACTTGTACGGTGGCAACTGTCACAAGATGCAGTGGTTTGAACATGCCCATTTGGTTTACCCGGTGCAGTCAACCCCCTGTGGCAGCTCATACAGCCTTTTGGTTGCACACCGAGGTGGTTAAAACGTGCACCGAGAAAGGTAACATCGTTGGTATGACAGGTTTCACAAGCTGCAGTGGTTAGCATATGATTGGCAGACTTTGCTGGAGCAACGACTCGACGACCAACTGAATGGCAACCAGCACAATCTTTAGGGGTGCCTTTAAACAGACCACCAGTATGACAAGTTTCGCACTGTACTTTTGCATGTGCACCGGTCAGCGGGAATCCAGTTTTCATATGGTTAAAATCGATTGAAGGCTTGGCAACCTGTGCATGCGCCGATAGAGCGAAGAGTGACAATGTCACGACCATGCACAGATTGCATATTAATTTAATGATGTTTATTGATTTGTTATTCATTGTAGCCCCCTCAAACTTAAACGCTATCGGCACTCAAACTTAATGACTTAAAACTTGTCTATTTCACTGCGAATTTAAATGATTGTGCAATTTACATTAATTAGTATGCACACTCCATAGCCGTTTATCGGATTATGAAAATCAAGATAGACGGTTATATTAAATATAATTTTGAATTAATGTATAAATATTCAAATGACTGTGTCAATTTAAACACATTGACGCTAATTATTTGACGATCCTCCCACCCACTTTGATCGTTTTCCACGTGCTCCCTATATGACACCGTTCGCATAGTGGGCCGAACTGTCCATTATGGATATCATCACTGATGTGACAGCTTCCACAAGTTGTTGATACCTTAAGTTTTTTTGTCATAGGCTGATTGTGACACTCATAACAGCCTAATTTAGCATGTGGTCCGTCAAGCTTGAAGTTGGTCTTGTTATGGTCGAAATCCCATGCCTTCCAACTACGCATATTATGGCAGCTTTCGCAGGCAGTACCCAGACGAAGCTTATGGACATCATCCTTTTGATGACAAGACATGCAATCTGATTTGGCATCCTTGAATTTAGGGGTGGTATGGCACTTCTTGCATTCAACAATAAAGTGCTTACCCAAAAGCGGGAAATTGGACAGGCTATGGTCAAACTTGGCCTTTTTCCAGTCATCCTCTTTATGGCAGGATTCACACTTCTTGCCTTCCTGACCTTTGTGCTTGTCATCTTTTTCATGACATGAATAACACTTGGTATCCAGCTTATCTTTGTAGAGGTCACCTTTGTGGCAGGTTACACACTTAACCACTTTATGCTTGAAGAGCAGGGGGTATTTGGTGGATTTTGTATGATCAAACAGAATCTCTTTCCAGTCACGCTCGGTGTGGCAGCTTTCGCACTTTTTACCAAAGTTATCTTTATGCTTGTCATCTTTTTTATGGCAAGAGTAACAATCCATCGGCAGTTTTTTCTTGTAGTCCTCTTTGTGACAAGCCTTGCAACTGGTGTCTAAATGTTTACCTAAAAGCGGGTATTTTGTTTTGCTATGATCGAACAAAATCTCTTTCCAGCCCTTTTCGGTATGGCAGCTCTCACACTTGTTCCCCAGTGTTCCCTTATGTTTGTCATCTTTTTTGTGACAAGAGATACAGGTTGTGAGTAATTTTTCCTTGCGAATATCACCTTTGTGGCAAGCAGTACATTTCACCTGATTATGTTTCCAGCGCAGAGGATATTTAGTCTGCTTGGTATGATCGAAAATAATTTCTTTCCAGCTCTTCTCTACGTGGCAGGTTTCACACTTGGGACCAAAGTTGCCTTTATGCTTATCATCTTTCTTATGACATGCGTTACAAAGCTTGGGCGTTTCCTTGAATTTGTCATCCTTGTGACATTTGTTACATTTCACTTCAAAGTGTTTGCCAAGCAACTTAAAGTCGGTTTTGTCGTGATCAAAACGGGTGACTGTTTTCCAGTCTTTCTCTTCATGGCACTTGACGCAATCAGGCCCCAGTGAATTTTTGTGCTTGTCATCTTTCTTGTGACATGCAACACAATTCGAAGGAGCTTCACTGAATTTCTTTTTAGGATCGTGACAATCCTTGCACTTAACTTTGGTTGCTAAATGGCCACCTAAAAGTTCGAAATCTGTTTCTTTGTGATTAAACGTATCAGGTGACATGACGACGAGTTTTGCGTCACGACCCTTATGCTCAGTATGACAGGTCTTGCAATCTTTCTGCTCTTTCTGGCGGCCGTGAAAACCTTTTAATTCAGCAATATCTTTCCCGATTTCTTTATGACAATCTTTACAAAGTGCGTTCTGGCCAGCCTTGTCAAACTTTTTGTGACATTTGGCACAGTCACTGTCAAATTTTGCATGCCCAGTTATCAATTTACCCGGAGATAAAATATCATCTACTGAATCCGCCTGTGCAGAGGGTAACCAAAACAAAATGCTGCATAAAGCCAGCGTTCTGATTAATGCAAAAATTGTATAAATTTTGGGCATATTGATTCGGCTAGAAAATTATTAATACATATGTACTGCAATAACGTGATAAATCCCGCTGAATACCAGTAAATATACCAGAGGGATATGAAAAATATGCCACCATGAAAAGAGTCTTTCATAGGTATGAAATTGCGCGACGTCTCTTACGGCATTAATGTAGTTAATAACCTGTTTTTTGTTTTCTTCATACATCAAATCCAAGCGTTGCAACTGAGCAAGGTTGTAATCTTTGTCGGCTGCTTGGGAATACATTTCATAATGCAGCTCTTTGACAAGAGCACGGGAAAGAAAAAAGGCCCTGATGCCTATAGTAATAAAATTCCAGAGTCCGGCTTTATTACCTTGAGAAATATTAGTGGTGTACAGACGAAATTTTTCAAGACGACTTTCAATATCTGGAGCGAAACTTAAAACAGACTTAACGTTACCTGACTTGTTCATATCTTCAAGCAGCTCATTCAGGGATGCTTGTCTTCCATACAATCCATTATGTATTTTGGTATAGAAAAATCGGCCAAAGATACCACTGCCTGATACCAGTAACATCGCAATAAGTGCCATCGCCGCATTGATAGAGCCAATATGGAATGTTGAGTGAAATACGATGAGCATTGGGGCTACAATTCCCAATACCATGTGCCATTTAAACCAGTTGGGTAACAAACCCAGATTGCGCAGAATGCGAACACGTTTACGCAGGGGATAGAGCAACAGCGCAAGAAGTAAAATCCCACCTACCAACCCAATGTTGTAACCGATGTTATCACCAGACTTATAGAATTTTTGATTGGTAAAAAAATAACCAAGAATCATCAATGCAGTAACGATCAACAAGAAAATATTCCAGCCTCGCTCCTTGGAACGAACCCTGGGCGCTTTGCGACGATCGGGTTGATGACCTGTTAAATTTTGTTGAACGCTAGTATTCATCTGCTAGTAATACCTGAAAAAGTTAGGTGTTGAATTTCTAAACAGCGTAAATTTTTACTTCGAAGTGCCTTCCAGTTTTACACGTATTTCACCCTGATACATACGTGCCATGCTTGCTGCTTCAGGCTTGAGTTTGATAGCGTCTTCAAATAACTGAGATGCTTCTTTCAGCTCTTGTTTGTTTTCACTCTTCATCAGAATCGTTGCAAAAGTAATTTTAACCTGCGCATTCTTGGGCGCCTGCTTGTTAAGTGCACGTAATAGTTTTATGCTTTTAGCACGTTCATCCAGCTCACTATATGTCTGGGCCAACAATAACTGCTGATCGATATTTTCAGGATTTGAGGCAACTTTTTTCTCCAGTCCTGCAACCAGGCCACCCAGGCTCATCACTGCGGGTTCCTGTGTTGATGCCGCAGACTCTTTCATTGAAACGGGATGATCGGCAGGTTTAACGCTGCCAAATGCATGCTCCATATCTGTCGACGTCAATGTGTTTACAGGGTCAACGGAAGGCTTGGCAGACTTGCTGCCGACACCATATCCTAATGCAAAGGTCGCTGCAAGAACGACTGCAATACCAATTATTTTGATCGTAAGTTGTTTAGTAATTTTCATAAAATTAATGACTCAAGAATTATCGTTAATGAAAAATTAGGCTAATTTGCCACGTTTTGGTTGGGATATCAATCGTTAGTAGGTGGTATATTTAATCATTCCGCAGTAGTATATGTGAAAGTTTTATATATAGTACGATTTTTCAGTATTTTTGCTAAACAGCATCATTTGTAACAAGGTTAATAGCAGGGTAACTGGTTCCCAACCGTTAATAAATATCAATCTATACTAAAGATCGGGGTATGAAATGTTAGGTATAAAAACATATGGCATGGAAATCTATCTAATACCTTTGTTCATTGTTTTATTTATTTATTTTCGCAAACGTGGTCGCAAGGAACAGGAGGCCCGTGAAGAGTTGCACGAGGTAATTCAGGCTGGTCTGACTGAACCTTCATCGCTGCACCCGTTAATCAACCCGAACAAATGTCTGGGTTCTGCTTCCTGCGTATCAGCTTGCCCCGAAGGTGCTATTGGAATTATCAAGGGTAAAGCGGTGCTAATACATCCTACAGTATGTATTGGGCATGGCGCTTGTATGGCTGCGTGTCCCCATGATGCCATTTCATTAGTTTTTGGCACGGAAAAACGCGGCATGGACATTCCCCAGGTTAGCCCGACCTTTGAGACTAATATCCCAGGTATTTTTATTGCCGGTGAATTGGGCGGCATGGGGCTTATCCGCAAGTCAGCGACTCAGGGTGCACAGGCAATGGAAGCCATCAGTAAACTTAAGGGTAGCGCCAACCCGCTGGATGTTGTCATTATCGGCGCGGGTCCTGCCGGACTGGCGGGTACCTTGGGTGCGATTGATAAAAAGTTGCGTTACGTTACTATTGAGCAGGAAAGCTCCTTGGGCGGAGCAATCTTCCAATATCCGCGAAATAAGGTCGCGATGACTGCTCCTGTCAAACTGCCTATTATTGGGCAAGTGAAGATGACAGAAATCAGCAAGGAAGAATTACTTGAATTCTGGAAAAAGGTCATTCTGAAAACCGGACTCAAAATAAATTACAACGAACGTATGGAGACGATCAGCAAAACCAATAACGGCTTTATTGTAAAAACAACCAAACAAAGTTATCAGACACGGGCAATTTTGCTGGCCATTGGCCGACGTGGTACGCCGCGTAAACTTGAAGTACCGGGACAAGATTTGCCCAAGGTTGTGTATCGTTTAATTGACCCGGAACAGTACCGCAAAATGCATGTGCTGGTTGTGGGTGGCGGTGACAGTGCCCTCGAAGCTGCGATTGCGATTGCAGAAGAACCTGGTACGACAGTCACGCTTTCCTATCGCAGCGAAGCATTTGGTCGCGGTAAACAAAAAAATCGGGATCGTTTAAAAGCGCTGTCCGACAAAGGCAGAATTAAAGTGATGCTAAAATCAACCGTCAAAAAAGTTGATAAAGATAAAGTGGTACTGAATTTTGAGAATCAGGAAGTTGTCTTGCCGAACGATGGCGTCATCGTTTGTGCGGGTGGTATCTTGCCCACACCATTCCTGAAAGAAATCGGAATTATTGTAGAAACGAAATTTGGCACGACTTGATCACCTGCATAATTTCTATTAAGTGATAGATTAATGGCAGCTTATAGCCAAGTCATTAATATCTATCATATAAATTCACAACATAAAGGTAACAACAATTAAATTCATCATTTTGTAATTTTTTTCTTTGTATTTCACTAAGCAATGGTTAAACTGTTGTCCATGTTATCAATATTGAGGTGACCTTATGGCAGAAGATAAGATTTCCCAAACGACACTTAAAACCCTGGTAGAAGCAGACGCGATTCACTCTGCATCGGTCGTCGGCGAATCAAGCGGTTTTTATATTGCTGTAAAGTATGGTGAAACTGAAAAGGTTCTTACCGCAAGGGCAGGGAATGTGCGTTTCTTTCGCTCCATGGATACGGTGGTAGATTACCTGCGTAAAACAATCGGCATCGGTCGTTTTAACGTTGATATGGCAAATTATGATCCTGAACAAATGAAAGATACGGGCAGAAAGCGTCCGGACAGGAAAGAAGCCATGTTGAAAGTCAATCAGGCTGTAGAGCGCGACAAATGGTTTCGTAAACAGGTGGAAATGGGCTTAAAGTCAGCGGAAGAGGGCAATACGCGTTCTGCCGACGAGTTCTTCAATGAAGCAGGGTCAAGACTTGATGGCAAGTAAAATCAAAATAACGCCAGAAGCTGAACAAGACATCTTTGCGATTGCTACCGAAATTCAGCTGCAAAGTAATGCTGCAAATGCCAGACATACCTTAAGTGAAATTAAAAATCAGTTACACACACTGGCCAAACAGCCAGATATCGGCAGAGTAGGTGGGTGCGAGGGAACCAGGGAAATTGTGATGTCAGGCATGCCCTATATTGCAATTTATGAGCAAACCGATACCTCTGTTGTGGTTGTCCGAGTGTTACGTGGTGCGGACGGCAATCAGCCCGCCCCTTGAATTACAGCAGTGTGACGATAGTGCTATGAGGATGGGTTAGGCTCGTCAAATCGTTCGCGAATTTCTAAAATTTTGGGAAGTTGCGCCAAGAACACTTCGACGAGTTGTGGATCAAAATGCTTGCCGCTGGTTTCTTTAATCAGACTCACTGCCGCTTCAACAGTCCAGGCCTTTTTATAGGGACGTTCCGAAGTCAAAGCATCAAATACATCTGCCAGTGCTGCGATTCGCCCGGATTGTGGAATCTTCTCACCAGCTAATCCGTTGGGATACCCACTTCCATCCCATTTTTCATGATGGGTTAATGCAATTTCGCGTGCCATCAGCATCAGTGCCGAATCATCGCCATCCAGCAGCTTCCCGCCAATCGTGGCATGCGTCTTCATAATCTCCCATTCCTGGGGTTCAAACTTTCCCGGTTTAAGAAGTATCGCATCAGGAATACCAATTTTGCCGATATCATGCATAGGACTGGCGTTCAAAATCAGTTCACACTGGCTATCACTCCAGCCGATGGCACGGGCCAATAGGGTAGAGATATGGCTCATACGCAAAATGTGATTGCCTGTTTCTTCATCGCGATATTCCGCTGCCATGCCCAATCGCTGAACCACTTCTAGACGTGTGCGTCGTAATTCTTCAGTACGCGCTTTCACCATAGACTCAAGCACCATTTTCTGATCATGCATAAAACGGTGAGCCAACTGTGCATCCAGCAAGTTGCGCACACGCATCAACAGCTCGATGCGGTCGAAAGGCTTGGTGATAAAGTCACGTGCACCTGCGGCAAGCCCTCTGATCAGATAATCTTTACCTTGCTGTGCCGTCAGAATGACGATGGGGGGCAATAATGGATCATTTAATGCTTTTAGCTGCTCCATCACCTGATAACCATCAAGATGAGGCATATTGATATCCAGCAAGATAAGATCAGGACGCTTTGCCTGATAATGTTTTAAAACCTCACGCGGATCTTCTATCAGCTCTAAGCCCTTGTAGCCTTGCCCACGCAACATCTTGTCCAGCAATTTTAGATTTGCAGGTTCATCATCAACGATAAGAATTCGTTCATCTTTGAGCAACTCAGTATTCATCTGTATTCCTCATTCGACAATTGCAAAGTTATCAAAGTATATCCAAGAATTGTACTTTATCAAACTGATATAAAAGAAAACATCTAGCGCAATACAATTAGCGAAAATTAAAACCAGAAGGTGCTCCACGCCCCCTGCACACACACAACTCAAATACAATGGAACAACACTCTATCAGTTTTTAATTTGTTTTCGATTGAATAATATCTTCCACAACTTTTAAAAGAAGCGCAACATCAAGTGGCTTGGTTATATAGGCTGCAAAGCCTGCAGCCTTGCCCCGCGCAACATCACTGGGCATGGCGTTGGCAGTGACGGCAATGACAGGGACATTCTTAATACTCTCGATATCCCCAAGTGCTTTGAGTACCTGATATCCATCCATGCCTGGCAAATTGATATCAAGCAAAATCAGGTCTGGATGATGCACCTGTGCAAGTTCGATTCCCAGCTCAGGCGTATGCGCAGAAAGTAATTTGAAATTCTTTTGTTTGGAAAAAATTTGAGCTACAAGCCTCAAATTGGCAGGATTATCTTCTATATACAGCAGTGTGTGTTGCGTCGAGACGTTGTTTTGCTCGGGCAAAACGTTATTGACTGATGATGATTTCTGAGCTGGAACAGGTTGATTTATTGATTCAAGAGGAATCTCAATCGAAAAAGTGCTGCCAACGCCAACCTCACTTTCAACCTCCACCGTACCCCCCATTAGCTCGATAATACGACGAGTGATGGTCAGTCCAATACCGGTACCTTCGGTGCCACTGTTTTCGGCACTGAGTCGATTGAAAGGCTGAAACAGTTCACCCATTCTTGCTGCTGGAATTCCCGAACCCGTATCTTCAACATCTATACGCAGATGCGTGCTATTTTTATTGTTAACTTTGACCTTCACATTGCCGCCGATGCGATTGTATTTAATCGCATTGGAGAGTAAATTAAGTATCGCCTGCTTTAGACGCATACGATCAGCTCTAATCACAGCGCCGCGCAACGCCGTGTAGCCAATCTTGATATCTCGTTTGGCGGCCAGCGTGGATGCAATATTCAGGCAATCATCCATTACAGAGCACAATTCCACCGATTCGATTAATAGCTCGATCCGGCCTGACTCTACCTTTGCCAGATCAAGCACTTCATTGATCAGACCCAGCAAATGCTCGCCAGCTTTGAGAATTTCCTGCAAATGATCTCTGTTTTCGGCTGATAAATTTTCGTCATATTGCATAAGCTGGCTAAAACCGAGAATAGCGTTCATCGGCGTGCGCAGTTCGTGGCTCATGCTGGAGAGAAACTCAGACTTGGCACGGTTGGCACGGTTGGCCTCTTCGTTGGAGGCAATCAGCGCCTGTTCGGCCAGTGCACGCGCACGGCTGTCTTCCGCGGCAACGCGCATCTGAATGGTGTGCAGCAGAATATAGGCGATAAATTTTCCGGCATGCGCCATCATCGCAAATTTTTCATGCGGAGAGGAAGAGAACAACATAAAAAGGTCTGATAGAAATAGCAGTACCGCCATCAGCGCGATACCCTCGAACAACGGGTGGGCGTGGCGTTCCCGCCAGTAAGCCATAATTACACCCAGCAACAGTAGCAACAGGGGGGCCTGGGTGGGACGCTGAATACCCAAAATGCCAGTATCCATATAATTGGGTAGTTTCAGTGACAGCAAATACAGGCCTACTGTCACCAGTGTAATTCCACCCGCAAACAGGACGGGGCGCAAAGTGGTGTTGCGCCGGATCAACCAGTATGTCCAAGCCAGCGCAACAGGCAAGACGTAGGCGGAAGGAGGCCAGGTGGTGGGACGCAGAGTGTTGGAGTAGCTTCCCATCCAATTTAACCAGCCACTCAACTCAATGCCAATCAGCGCGTGAAAAATTTCAGTTGCAGCCGCAAAGCCAAAACCGATGGCCAGATATTTCCGTACATTCGGCTGAATCCGGTATTGCTCGGATAGTAAAAACAGGGCGAGTAAAAGAGACAAAATTCCGTTGCTAGCATCGAAAACGCGGTGCAACTCACTAAATTTTTCCGCGCCAGTATCGGAGAAGAGCAGAATGACCAGTACATAAGTCAGCAGAAATCCAGAAAAAATCCGGAGATTGCCCGATTGCCTTTGCACTGTGTCCCGGGTATCTGTGTTATTTAGATTTGGCGACATAATGTCGCCTCCTGTTCTGTTTATGCAAGTCCATCAATACGGCGATGTCAACCAAATGACTCATAAAATTTTCCTTATGCTAGGATTATCATCCCGGGCTATGTTTCAGTTATTGCCAGCTTTGAGGATATTATTCACCGCATCCAGCAATCGCTTCACCTCGATAGGCTTGGTCAGATAGTCGGCAAAGCCCGCTTGTTTGCTGCGCTCAATATCTTTAGGCATTGCATTGGCGCTAACCGCAATGACCGGAATATTTTGTGTCAGGGGATTCTCGCGCAGTTGCTGCATTGCGGCATAACCATCCATTCCTGGCAACTGTATATCAAGAAGAATCAAATCCGGATGTAGTTCGGTCGCGATTTCCAGTCCGGCTTCGGCATTCTCCGCCTGATGAAACTCAAATTCCTTGCGGAATTCGATGATTTTTTTAACCAGGCGCATATTCGCCGGATTGTCCTCGATGTACAGTATTTTGCGACGCACGTCAGCGGGGGGAACAGGCAGGGCAGGTGTGGGTATATTGCTGACAGAGGCTGGGGCAAGTAACGGCAGTTCAAACCAGAAGGTACTGCCCTCGCCGGGTACGCTCTCCACGCCGATTTCTCCCTGCATGGCCTTAACCAGTTTTTTCGCCAGTGCCAAACCGATGCCTGAACCTTCAATGCCTTCATAAGCAGACTCCATGCGCTCGAAGGGTTTAAACAGGCGTGGAATGTTATCGGCAGCGATCCCGCGCCCGGTGTCGCGAATACTGAAGCGCATACGCTCTCCGGCAACTGGGGTGCAGCTAATGTAAACCGCGCCGTTTTCGCGGTTGTATTTGATGGCATTGCTCAGCAAGTTTTCCAGTACATCGCGCAGACGTTGAACATCAGCCTTTACCGAATAATCCATGTCAGGCAGGGCAAAGCTGATTTTTTTCTTCAAAGCGAGAGGGCGTAACTGCACCACACAGGACTGGATCAAGGGCAGGGTGGAAACGGATTCAAGCTTGATTTGAAGGTATCCGTTTTCAATCTGGCTCAGGTCGAGTATTTCGTTGATCAACAACAGAAGGTTGTTACCGGCGGTGAGGATTTCTTTGATGTTTTCTTGTTGCTGTTGGTTGAACGAATCAGACTGCTCCATTTCAAGCAACTGCCCAAAACCAAGAATAGCATTCAGCGGGGTGCGCAATTCGTGGCTCATGCGCGATAAAAATTCGGATTTGGCTGCGCTGGCGCGTTCGGCTTCAAGGCGCGCGGTTTGCAACGACGCTGTGCGTTCCATCACAGTTTTTTCGAGGTGCGACTGGTGCTGGCGCAATGCTTCTTCCACCTTGTGCAATTCACTGATGTCCTGCACAGTGCCCACCGAACGCAGGGGTTTGTCGTCGGCATCAAAAAACGATTCGCAGGTTTCACGCACATATTTGATGCGCCCGTCTTCCATCAGCAAACGGTGCACAATTTCATAGGGTGTGCGGTCAACCAGCGAATTCCCGTATGCCTGGTTAACCGCATCGCGGTCATCAGGATGAATGCCGTGAAGAAAAGCCTCGTACGTCGCGCCGAATTTTGTCTGGTCTATTTCAAAGATGTTGAAGATTTCATCCGACCAGTGCAGGCTATTATTTACCAGATCAAGCACCCAACTGCCAATTTTGGCCATGTGCTGGGCAGCATTGAGGCGGGCTTCACTTTCGGCCAGTAATTTTTCCTGCCGATCTCGTTCGGTGATATCTGTGCCCACGGAGATCATGTAATCCATGCGGCCCTGTGCATCAAGTATCACCGTATTGGTAAATTCCAGCAAGGGGCGTTCACCTTTTTTTGTTACCCAGTAATTGGTATAACTGCCCGCCATGGCTTGTGGATTATTTGCCAGTGCTTCGAAGGCATGTTTGCGTATCGTATCGGCATCTTCGGGGGGTAAAAATGTTTCCCATGGATACTTGCCTTCAACCTCGGCAAAACTGAGCCCGCTGAGTTTTTCACAGGCGCGGTTAAAACGCACAATACGCCCCTTATTATCCAACGCTATGACCAGCGCACCTGCGTTTTCGATCACGGCATCCGCCAGTTGCCGGGTGCGCTGCAAGTCTCCCGACAGGTTCTGCTGGGTAGAAAGTATTTCGGCATAACGCGCGGTAAGCACCCCAAGCTCATCCAGCGACAACGGCAACAGCGTGCTGTGGGCACGATCCTGTATAGACTCCACTTGCGAGCTAATAAAGCGCTGCAGCGGTGTCAGCCCCTGTTGCAAACTGCGCCAGGCTAACCAGGTTCCGCCTGCGGCCAGTAATACCAGCGACACCCACATGGCCAGCGTCTCCCACTGGAAAAATCCGGTACGGTTGTAGTAATAGCCGATCAGCAGGCTGTCGATCAACAGTGGTGTGACGATACCCAGCATCAGCAATTTCACCCATAGGGGAATGGCGGTTACGCTGATGCCGCGTGGTGCAAGATAGCGGCCGAGGCGGTCGATGAAATAGAAAAAGATCGGGAAAGCGGTGATCAATACCACCGGTATCAACCCGAACAAATTGTACAAATGCTCACGCACGGTGTATTGGCGTATGCCCATTGCCTCAAGCGAAATATCCGCACTCAACGAACCGCCGACAGAGTAAAACGTAACGATAAACAATAAATACCAGGGCATCCGCGCAAAGACATATTGCGCGGATTCGGCAGCTGCTTCGCCGCTTTGCTGTGTCAGATTGTAGATGTAGCGATATGCT
>Ga0315270_10001159_pt1 | contig 14045 bp, 10 predicted proteins | sample C1_bottom_MG_FD_204932 | JGI IMG/M metagenome (GOLD analysis project Ga0315270, IMG submission 204932) | Sediment microbial communities from Yellowstone Lake, YNP, Wyoming, USA - C1_bottom | ecosystem: Environmental > Aquatic > Freshwater > Lake > Sediment | place: USA: Wyoming | collected... | reverse complement strand
AGATCCGGATGATCCGGACCTCCTCGGGGCTGAGGTCCATGTGGCGGGCGAGGGCGACGGCGTAGCGCGCGACGCGCTCGGAATGCCCCCGGGTGTACGGGTCCTTCGCGTCGATCGCGGCCGCGAGCGTCCGGACCGAGTTGATGAACAGCTCCTGGTTCTCCTTGGCGGCGAGCTTGAGCTTCTCGATGGACTTCTCGAGGGAGTCCGACATCGAGTTGAACGTTTCGGAGAGCTCCGCGAGCTCGCGGACGCCGCGCACGGACACGCGCTGGCGGAAGTCGCCGCCCGCGATCGACCGGACCTTCTCGACGAGCTCCTCGAGCGGGTGTGCGAGCATCCGCGCCGCGAAGAGCGCGACGAGCGCCGCGAACGCGAGAGAGAAGACGGCGAGAAGGAGCGACGCCTTCTGCGTCTGCGCGACGGACGCGTAGGCCTGCGCCTCGTCCTTCTCGACGACGACGCCCCAGTCCGGCGTCGTCATGGCGGCGAGCGTTCCAAGGACGCGGCGGCCCCCGCGCGTATACGACTTCGTCATCCGGACCGGGTGCGCGATGAACTCGCTCACGAGGTCCAGCTGGTGGATGTTCCGCGAGGGGAAGGCGGCGGGGTCGCTCGCGAGGACGAGCGTGCCCGAGCGGTCCACGACGTAGGCGAGGACACCGGTGGACCTCCCCTCCTCCTCGAGCTTCGCCCGAAGCGGCGCAAGGGAGAGCAGCGCCTCGACGGCGCCGATCGGCTCCTGGCCGTCGGCCGGGCGGACCGGAACGGCGAGGACGATACCGCCCTCGGGGAGAACGCCCGTGAACAGGGGCTCGCCGACGTACGTCTCGCCCCGCACGGCGGCGGCGAAGGCCTGGCGAAGGGCGCGCTGGATGTCGAGGTCGAGAGAGCGGGACTCGGCCACGGCGCCGACGCCGTCGCGGTCGAGAGCCCTGAGGACGAGGAAGCTCGCGTCCGCGTCCGCGTACTCGCGCAGGAGCTCCTTCTTCGAGAGGTAGTAGAAGGGGTCCGGAGACATCGAGCTCGCGAGCCGCAGGCCGTCGGCGATCTTGCGCAGCTGCGCCTGGGCGTTCGTGATGGCCGTCTCGAACTTCTCCGCAAGGCCCACGGAGCTGTTCTTCAGGTACTTCTTTTCGGCGGTCTCGAGCGCGTCACGGTTGATCCGCGTCACGTTCAGCGTCAGAAGGACGAGCGGGACGATGGAGACCACGACGAGCGCGGCGAGCAGAGCCGTCACGATCCGCAGCCGCGGAACCCGCGATACACCCATCCAGACTCAATTGTACCGCGCCAGAGCCTCCTCGAGAGCCGCGGCCACCTCGGCCCGGGAGGCCCGCACGAGGCGGACGGAGCCCGGCCGCTCGAGCAGGACCGCGACGAGCCCTTGCCGGTCGGCTTTCTTGTCCGCGACCAGGAGCCGGGGCGCCGCGCGTACCTCCGCGGGACGCGGACGGGGCGGCTGTGCGAGGGCGAGGACGCGCGCCGCGAGGGCGTCCGCGGCGGCGGGCCCGAGGCCCGCGCGCGCGACGGAGAGGCGAAGCGCCGCGAGGAGGCCCCACGCCACGGCCTCGCCGTGCTGGAGGCGGTGGCCCGACGCCGTCTCCAGCGCGTGCCCGGCGGTGTGCCCGAGGTTCAGCGCCGCGCGCACGCCGGTCGTCTCGAAGGGGTCCGCGGCGACGACCGCCGCCTTCACGCGAAGGCTCCGGAACACGGCTTCCGCGACGGCGGTGCTCTCGCGCGAGGCGAGCGGCCCGGCGAGGCGCTCCATCGCGCGGTGGAAGCGCGCGTCGAGGAACGACGTCTTCACGACCTCGGCGAGGCCGGAGCGGAACGCCCGCGCAGGCAGCGTCTCGAGAACGGCGGTGTCCGCGAGGACGAGGCGCGGCGCGTGGAACGCGCCGGCGAGGTTCTTGCCCTGCGGCAGGTCGACGGCCGTCTTGCCGCCCAGCGCGCTGTCGCAGGCCGCGAGGAGCGTCGTCGGCGCCTGGACGACCGGCACGCCCCGCAGCGCGAGCGCGGCGGCCAGGCCGCCCACGTCCCCCACCGTGCCGCCGCCGAGGCAGACGACTCCCCCGTCTCGGCGCAGACCGCGGCGGACGAGCTGCTCGATGAGACGACCGAGGACGGACCACGTTTTGGCGGCTTCGCCGTCGGGGACGAAGAGAGGTTCTTTGCTTAAGACCCCCTCAGCGCCTCCAGCAATGACCTTGCCGCCATGCAGTTTGAAGATCTTCTTAGAGGTAATGAGAAACCAGCGTCCCGGCGCGATGGCAGGCAGGCGCGCGCCGAGCGAGGCGAGCGTGCCCGGCCCCACGACGACGTCGGTTCGAGCACCAGCCGCGATGAACGAGAATCTTCTATTCACCTTCTAAGAAAATCTTCTTTCCTCTCTTCTACTTTTCTCTTACGTCTTCGGCGGCTTCGCGAGCGCGATGTGGAGCTCGGCGAGCTGCTCGGGCGCGACGGGATTCGGGCAGTCCGTCATGAGGTCGGTGCCGGAGGCCGTCTTCGGGAACGCGATGACGTCGCGGATGGACGTCGAGCCCGTCAGGATCATCAGGAGCCGGTCGAGGCCGAGCGCGATGCCGCCGTGCGGCGGCGCGCCGAAGCGGAACGCGTCGAGGAGGAACCCGAACTTCGCGCGCGCCTCCTCCGGCCCGATGCCGAGCGTCGAGAAGATGCGCGACTGGACTTCGGAGCGGTGGATTCGGATGGACCCCCCGCCCAGCTCCATGCCGTTCAGGACGACATCGTAGGCGCGCGCCTTTACGCGCCCCGGCTCGCTCTCGAGGAACGGCAGGTCCTCCTCGCGCGGCGCGGTGAACGGGTGGTGCGTTGCGTACCAGCGCGCGTCTTCCTCGTGCCATTCGAGGAGCGGGAAGTCCGTCACCCAGAGGAAGTCGTAGCGCCCTTCGGGGATCAGCTTCTCCTCGCGGGCGATCTGGAGACGGAGGCCGCCGAGAAAATCCAGCACGCTCTTCGACTTCCCGCCCGCGACGAGCACGAGGTCCGAATCGCCCGCCCCGCACGACTCGCGCAGCTGCGCGACCGATTCGTCGCTGAAGATTTTCTTAGAGTTGGAATTCCAGGCGCCGGGACCGCCGGTCTTCACCCAGAAGAACCAGTCCACACCCGCCGCCCGCGCCCCCTTCTCGATGTCGTCGAGGCGCTTGCGGGAGAACGAGCCTCCCCCGGGCACGCACAGGCCCTTCAGTTTGTCCACCTTCGAAGGAAGGTTCTCTTCGAACCTCGCCCCGCCGAGGCTTTTCAGTTCCAGCCCGAAGCGCGTGTCCGGCCGGTCGATCCCGAAGCGGTCCATCGCCTCGTCGTACGCGATCCGCTTGAACGGCGCCTCGCACGCGATCCCCCACTTCGGGAAGACGCGCGTGAAGACCTTCTCGATGAGGGCGTAGACGGTCTCTTCCGTCGGGAACGAGATCTCGACGTCGACCTGAGTGAACTCGAGCTGCCGGTCGGCGCGCAGGTCCTCGTCGCGGAAGCAGCGCGCGATCTGGTAGTAGCGCTCCATCCCGGCCACCATGAGGAGCTGCTTGAAGAGCTGCGGCGACTGCGGCAGCGCGTAGAACTCGCCCTCGTGGATGCGCGACGGGACGAGGAAGTCGCGCGCGCCCTCGGGCGTCGACTTCGTGAGGATCGGCGTCTCGACGTCGAGGAAACCCTCCTCGTGGAGGACCTCGCGGATCGTCATCGTGACGGCGCTCCGGGCGACGAACCTCTCCGTCATCTCCGGACGGCGCAGGTCGAGGTAGCGATACTTCAGGCGCAGGTCCTCGGCCACCTTGATCCCGTCCTCGATCGGGAACGGCGGCGTGTCCGCGCGATTCAGGATCGTGAGGGCGGTCGCGCGCACCTCGATCCCTCCGGTCGGGAGGTCGGGGTTCTCGGCACCGGCGCCGCGGGTCATGACGGCCCCCGTGACGTCGACGACGAACTCGCTCCGGAGCTCCTTGGCTAGGGCGAGGACGGCGGCGTCGGGAAGGAACTCGGCGTCGAAGACGACCTGCGCGAGACCGGAGCGGTCGCGGAGGTCGATGAAGACGAGCTCGCCGTGGTCGCGGCGGCGGTTGACCCAGCCCTGCAGGCGGACCGTCTGGCCCGCGTGGGACGGGCGCAGGGACCCGGCGGGGGTGCGAGAGAGAGCGGACATGGCCGGGATCTTACAGACGGGCCCGCAGCGTCTCCACGACCGAGCCGCGCGGCAGCTCTTCCTGAGAACGCGTCGCGAGGATCTTGAGAAGGACGGTGCCGGCGGCGCGTTCCTTCTCTCCGAGGAGCAGGGCGAACGCCGCGCCCGTGCGCTCGGCGACCTTGAGGCCGGGGCCGGGTCCCTTGGCGGCCGTCACGAGGTCCACGGCGATCCCCGCGCGCCGCAGCTCGCCCGCGAGGGCGAGCGCGTCGCCGAGATCGCCCCTGTCGAGCGGGACGAGCGTCACGCCGCGCACCGCGGCGACAGCCGCCGTCCGGAATTCCTCCGGCAGCACGTCCACGAGCCGGTCCTCGCCGATCGCGAAGCCGATTCCCGGCGTCTTCGGCCCGCCGAGGTCGGAGACGAGCTTGTCGTACCGCCCGCCGCCAAGGAGCGCGTTCTGCGCGCCCAGGCCGGCGGCAGTCACCTCGAAGACGGTGCGGGTGTAGTAATCGAGACCCCGAACGAGCCGGGGCTCCATCCGGTACGGAATCCGTGCCGCGTCGAGAAACCGAAGGAGCTCCGTGTGATGCTCGGAAGATTCCTTTGAAAGGTGATCCACCATCCTCGGCAGCGAGGGGTCGGCGAGCCATTCGGCGAGCCGGGGATTCTTTGAATCGAGGACGCGCAAAGGGTTCTCCTCGAGGCGCCGCCGGTCGTCCGCGTCGAGCAGATCCACCTTCGAAGAAAACCAGGCGCGCAGCGCCTGGATGAACGCCGGTCTCTCGTCCTCGGTGCCCACCGAATTGAGCGAGACCGAGAGGCCGGTGAAACCGAGCCGCCCGAGGAAGTCGAAGAGCATGACGAGGACTTCGGCGTCGGTCGCCGCGTCCGCGGGCCCGAGGACCTCCGCGCCGATCTGCCGGAACTCGCGGTAACGGCCCTTCTGCGGCCGCTCGTACCGGAACTGCGGCCCCATGTAGAAGAGCTTCCACGGGCGCCCGGCCTGCGCGAGCGAGTGCTCGACGTACGCGCGGGCGACGCCCGCCGTGTTCTCGGGCCGGAGCGTCACGGAGCGGTCGCCGCGGTCCGTGAACGTGTACATCTCCTTGTGGACGATGTCCGTTCCTTCGCCGACGCTGCGCACGAAGAGCTCCGTCGACTCGAGCACGGGCGTGCGGATCTCGTCGTAGCCGTAGAGCCCGAAAACCTCGCGCGCCACCGCCTCGACGCGGTTCCACACACGGGTCTCGGGCGGGAGGAGGTCCCGCGTTCCCTTCACGCTCCCGATCACGGCTTGAGGTACTCCGCCTTGTAGACGAGGTAGTTCTTCCAGTACGTCTCGAGCCCCACGACCTCTTCGGGCGTGAGGTCCCGCTTCTTCTTCGCGGGGCTGCCCGCCCAGAGCGTCGCGGGCGGGACCACCGTGCCCGGAAGGACCACGGCTCCGGCCGCGACGAGGGCGCTCCGGCCGACGTCGGCGTCGTCGAGGACCGTCGCGTTCATCCCGATCAGGGCGCCGCGCCGGATCGTGCACGCGTGAACGACCGCGTTGTGCCCGAGCGTGACCTCTTCCTCGATCACGAGCGGACCCGTGTCGCGCGTGACGTGCAGCGTGCAGTTGTCCTGCACGTTCGCCCGCGGGCCGATGCGGATGTGGCAGCAGTCGCCGCGGACGACCGCGGAGTACCAGATCGAAACGTCATCGCCGAGGAAGACGTCTCCGATGACGGCGGCGGTCTCCGCAATGAAGACCCTCTCACCGAGTTTCGGGGTGCAGCCGAGATAGCTTCGCAACAGCATTTCGCCGGTCACCATACCAAACGGAGGGCGGGGAAACGCGCGCTGCACAGACCTCTGTGCGAGGCGGATAAAACCGTGTGAAGTTGCGGGGTTGGGGCCTTTTTCGCGCCTCAATGCACAGGCTTTTGCACAGAATCGGTCTAATACTCCAAACCACATTTCTACAAGTACTTACGCGGCTCGGATTGCGAAAATGGGCCGAGTTGTCGACCGGGGGTTTCGGCGGGCTGTGCGCTGCCCTCAGCGCGCCTTCGAGACGCCCCTGGAGGCCCCGTCCAGAAGCTGCCGGGCCTGCGCGCGGGCAGGCTCGCCGACCGAGGCACCGGCCAGAAGGGCCGCGACGGCCTCGACCCTTCCCTTCGCGTCCAGGGCGATCACCCGCGTCCGCGTGCGGCCCGCCGCGGCCACCTTCTCGACGGCGAGGTGGTGCGTGCCGGAGGCGGCGACCTGCGGCAGGTGCGTCACGACGAGAATCTGCTCCCGGGCCGCCAGCGCGCGCAGCTTCCGGCCGACCGCCTCCGCGGTGGCGCCCGAGACGCCGGCGTCGACCTCGTCGAAGACGAACGTCCGGACCGGCCCTCCGCGGCGAGCGCCGCCGGAGGAACGGGCGCCGGACTCCTCCTCGGCGAGCGCGGCCGCGAGGGCGAGCTGGACGCGGGAGAGCTCGCCGCCGGACGCGATCTTCGGGAGCGGCCGCGGCGGCTCGCCGGGATTCGGAGCGAAGGCGAACGACACCATGTCCACGCCGTGGGGGCCGAAGGCGACGCTCTCGCCGCCGGCCGTGAAAGCGCTCGCCGGATCGCTCTTGCGCGCGACCTCGACGGCGAACGAGGCCCTGCGCAGCGCGAGGTCCGTGAGATGGGCCTCCACCGCCTTCCCGAGGCGCGGCGCCGCGGCGGCCCGCCCCTGCGAAAGCTCGAGCGCCGCCTTCCGGAAGGCTGCGAACGCTTTCTGGACGGCGGCTTCTGCCTTCTTCACCGCGCCCTCCAGGTCGGCCAGCTCCTCGCGCTCCCTGCCGAGAGCCGCACGCCGCTCGACCACCTCGGCCAGCGTCGCGCCGTACTTGCGCTTGAGCTTCGCGAGCGCGTCGAGACGCTCGGCGATGAACGCAAGGCGCGCGGGATCCGCTTCCAGTTGCGCGAGATCGCGGGAAGTCTCGAACCCGACCTCCCGAAGCCTCTCGATTGCTTCCGCGAGCAGCGCGGCTCGTGCGACGAACGAAGGGGAGATTTCTTCGAGTGAGAGAAGGGCGGCGCGCGCCGCGCCGGCCGCGCGAAGGGCGCCCGACTCGTCGTCCTCCAGCGCCGCGACGGCCTGCGCGAGCAGCTGGCCCGTCTTCTCGACGCTCCCCAATCTCTTCCTTTCAGAAGAAATCTCCTCGTCTTCTCCCTCTTTCGGGTCAACCTTGTCGATCTCCGCGATCTGGAACTCCAGGAGCTCGAGGCGCTGGACGCGGTCCCTGCCCGCGTCGGCGAGGCGGGCGAGGTCGCGCTGGCGGGCCACGAGCTCGCGGTGCAGGCCCGCGACGCCCGCGGCCGTCTCCTCGAGCGCCGCGAAGCGGTCGAGGAGCTCGCGCGGCGCGGCGGGATCGAGGAGCTCGCGCGCCTCGGCCTGACCGTAGAGGACGAGGAGGCGCGCCCCGGCCTCCTGGAGCGCCTTGAGGGGCGCGGGGGACCCGTTCACGAGGAGGCGACCCTTGGCCGCCGCTCCCGCCGCGGCGACCTCGCGGCGCACGACGACCTCGAACGGCCCCTTCCCGTCTTCCACGAGCCCGGCCTCGGCGAGCGCCGCGCGAACCTCCGCGTCGTCGCAGTCGAAAACGGCTTCCACGACGAGGCGCTCGGCCCCCGCGCGCACGAGCGCCGGGTCGGCCCTGCCGCCCGAGAGGAGGAGCAGCGCGTCCACGACGAGGGACTTGCCGGCGCCGGTCTCGCCCGTCAGAACCGTCAGCCCCTCGCCGAACGCGACCTCGACGTCCTCGAGGACGGCGAGGTCGCGGACGCGGAGGGACGTCAGCACGCTCTAGCGAGCCCGGCGGGCGCCACGCGCTCCGGCGGCGCGGTCCCGCATCCAGCGCAGCGCGAGGCCCACCCCGAACGCGGTCGCGCCGACCGGGTAGCCGGCGTACTCGCGGTCGACGTTCGCCGTCGCCGCGATGTCGAGGTGCGCCCACGGGGTCTTCGGGTCGACGAACTCCTTGAGGAACATCGCCCCGTTGATCGACCCGCCGAAGCGGCCGCCCGTGTTCTTCATGTCGGCCCAGTCGGACCGGATGTTCTCCCTGTACTCCTCCCACATCGGAAGGCGCCAGATGCGCTCGTCCGTCCGCTCGCCGGCCGAGACCAGCGCGCGAGAGAGATCGTCGTGATCGGTGAACACGATCGCGGCCTCGAGGCCGAGCGCGATCAGCGCCGCGCCCGTGAGTGTCGCGAAGTCGAGGATGGCGGCGGGCTTCCAGTCGGCGGCGTAGTCGAGCGCGTCGGCCAGGACCACGCGCCCCTCGGCGTCCGTGTTGTCGATCTCGGCCGTCTTCCCGTTGCGGAACCGGACGATGTCGCCCGGCTTGTAGGCCGTCCCCGACGGCATGTTCTCCGTGAGGGCGGCGATGCCGACGACGTTGACGGGCAGCTTCAGGTCCGCGGCCGCGAGGACGATTCCCATCGCGGTGGCAGCGCCCATCATGTCCCACTTCATGTCGCCCATCTTCTCGGAGGGCTTGATCGAGATGCCGCCCGAGTCGAACGTGACGCCCTTGCCGACGAACGCGAGCGGCGGATCGCCCTTCTTGCCGCCCTTCCACTCGAGGACGACGACACGCGGCTCCTCGGCCGAGCCGCGGTTCACGGCGAGGAGACCGCCCATCTTCTGGCGGCGGATCGCCTTCTTGTCGAGGACCTTCGCCTTCAGGCCGCGCGCGCGGGCTTCCTCGGCGACGCGGCGGGCGAAGTCGCGGGGCACCATGTCGTTCGAGGGCGTGTTCCCGAGGTCGCGCACGAACGCGGCGACCTGCGCGAGAGCCCCGGCGTCGCGGGCCTCGGCGGCCGTGGCCCCCGCGAATGCGCCCGACGCCTGGACGGCCACCGACGCGAGCGTCTTCTTCTCGCGGTCCTTCGTCTTGTAGACGGGGAACGAATAGTCCGCCAGCGCGAGCGCGCGCAGCAGGAACTCGCGCGTCTCGGCGGCGTCCATCCGCTTGAGCGTGTACGGGAATTCGAGGATCGCCGACCGCTCGCCGCTTCGATTCAGGGTCTTCGCGACGTTGCGCAGGATCGCCCGCGCCTTGCGCGCGCTGATCTCGGCGCTCTTGCCGCCGCCGAACACGTACAGCCGGCCGGCCGGCGAGCCTCCGAGCGGCGCCGTGAACACACCGCCCTCGGCCGCCGGCTGCGCCGGCGCTGCCGCGGCCGCCTTCGCGCGCACGGCGGCGGGCAGGATCGCGAGCGCTTCCTTCGGGGTCGCGCCGACCGCGAACGCGACGAAGGCGTCCGCACGCGCGCCGCCCTTCCGGCTTCGAATGGCAATCTTCAGCAAGGTGTCCTCCTGGTCCCCTGGGGGAGACAAAGTCTAGCGCGCCCCGCGGCGTCTCCGACCTAGAATCCGGCGCATGCCTGAAGCCGTGCTCGAGACTTCCCTGCCGGGGCTCCCGCAGCCGCGCCGCGGAAAGGTGCGCGACGTCTATGACCTCGGCGACCGCCTTCTCCTCGTCGCGACCGACCGCATCTCCGCCTTCGACTGCGTCCTCTCCCCGGGCATACCCGACAAGGGGAAGATTCTCACGCAGCTCTCGAACTTCTGGTTCCGCCGGTTCGCCGAGGTCGTCCCGAACCACCTGATCGAAACGGACGCCTCGCTGTTCCCCGAGCCCGCCGCCGCGCATGCGGCGCTCCTGTCGGGCCGCAGCGTTCTCGCGGAGAAGTGCGCCGTCGTCCCGTTCGAGTGCGTCGCCCGAGGCTACCTCGCGGGCTCCGGCTGGAAGGAATACCGCGAATCCGGCGCCGTCTGCGGCATCCCGCTGCCGAAGGGGCTGCGCGAAGCGGACCGTCTTCCCGAGGCCATCTTCACGCCCGCCACGAAGGCCGAGTCCGGGCACGACATCAACGTCTCGTTCGAGGCCATGGCCTCGGCGGCCGGGGCGGAGCTCGCGACGCGCCTGAAGAGCCTCACGCTCGAGCTCTACTCCCGCGCGGCCGCGTACGCGGCGGGGCGCGGGATCGTCCTCGCGGACACGAACTTCGTGTCCGGCCTCGATCCGTCGGGGGCCGTCGTCTGGATCGACGAGGTGCTCACACCCGACTCCTCGCGGTTCTGGCCGGCGGACACGTGGCGCCCGGGCGGTTCGCCGCCGTCCTTCGACAAGCAGTTCGTGCGCGACTTCCTCGAGAAAACCGGCTGGAACAAGACCCCGCCGGCGCCGGTCCTGCCGTCGGACGTCGTCGCGGGCACGCGCGCGCGCTACGCCGAGGCGTACGAGCGCCTGACCGGGATGCCGTTCCGGGCCTAAAGGGTTTTCCCGCGCCTACTGCGAGACCGGCTCGTCCGCGAACTCTTCCGGGGGCGCAGCTTCGTCGGGCGGGAGCTTCGCGATCTCGCGGCCGACGAGCTCCTGGTGGTGAACCTCTTCCTCCTGCAGCTCGAGGAAGAGCTTCCGGACCGGGTCGGCCATCGGGAGCTTCAGGGCGTCCGTGAAGAACCAGTGCGCCTTCACCTCGGCCGCCATGGCGACGGTCAGGGCCTCGTGGAGCGTCATGAACGCGTGCACCTTCTCGTATTCGGGGGCTTCGATCTCCCAGACCATCGAGCGGTCCACCCGGCGGGGCGCGTCGCCGAAGAGCTCCTTGCGGCGTGCGGTGAGCTCCTCGCCGTGCTTGGCCTCGTTCGCCGACATGAAGTGGAAGAACACGGCCGCGTCGGCGGTGTGGTGCGATTCCATCTGCGCCGCGAGCTCGTCGTAGCGTTCCTTCGCTTCGTCCTCCACGAGGATCGCGAGGTCGAGGGCGTCCTGAAGGTCGAGCTTGGAGAGGTCGAGCATCTTCGTCATAAGGTTCTCCGGACGTTACGCTCGCATGGAAGACACCTGGCGCAAAATGATGCAACCGGATCAACCCGAAACCTCCGGCGGGCCGGTCCGTATCAGGCGTTGGAGGTCCCGATGGCGAAGTTCCTCCTCTGGCTCATCCTCTTCGTCCTCTGCTGGCCGCTGGCGGTCTTCGCGCTCGTCGCCTTCCCGTTCGTCTGGCTGATCCTGCTCCCCTTCAAAGCCGTCGGGATCGCCGTCGGCGGCGTCCTCGCGTTCCTCAAGGCGCTCGTGTTCCTCCCCGCGCGTCTCCTCGGCGGCCGGCCGGTCTGAAGCTCAGGTCCGCGCCAGCAGCTCCTCGACGCTCCGGAGCGGGACGACCGAGAGGTCCGGGAACCCGGCCGCCTCCCCCGCGTTTCCGGCAGGCACGAGGGCGATCTTCAGGCCCAGCGAGACGGCTTCCTTGAGGCGCAGCGCCGCGTCGGAGACGGCGCGCACCTCGCCGAGGAGTCCGACCTCTCCGAACGCAAACGTCCCGGGCGCGAGGGCCCGGCCGCGCAGGCTGCCCGCGACCGCGGCGCAGACGGCAAGGTCCGCCGCGGGCTCCACGCTTTCGGCCCCGCCCGCCACGTTCAGAAAGACGTCGTGCGACGCGAGCTTCAGCCCGCCGTGGCGCTCGAGGACCGCGAGGAGGAGCGCGAGGCGCGTGCCGTCGAAACCGATCGCCGTCCTCCGGGGCGAGCCGTACTTCGCCTCCACCGTCAGCGCCTGGACCTCCAGGAGCAACGGACGCGTGCCCTCCACTCCGGCGAGGACGACGGAACCCGGCCGCGAGCCTGCGCCCGTCCCGAGGTAGAGCGCGGACGGGTTCGCGACCTCGACGAGGCCGGCGCCCGTCATCTCGAAGACGCCGAGCTCGTGCGCCGGCCCGAAGCGGTTCTTGAGCGCCCTCACGACCCGCTGCGCGTGGAAGCGCTCGCCCTCGAACGAGAGGACCGCGTCGACGAGGTGCTCGAGCGTCTTGGGTCCGGCCAGAGTCCCGTCCTTCGTGACGTGCCCGATCAGGAAAACGGGGACGCCCGTCGTCTTCGCGTAAACCTGCAGGCGGCTCGCGCACTCGCGCACCTGCGTCACCGAGCCCGCCGCCGCCTGCGCGGCCGGCGAGGCAATCGTCTGGATCGAGTCCACGACGACCGCCGCGTAGCGGCCGGCGCGCGCCGCGTCGAGGATCGCGTCGAGGTTCGTCTCGGCAAGGAGGAAGAGGCCCGGCGCGGCCACCCCGAGGCGGACGGCGCGCATCCGGATCTGCTGCGCGGACTCCTCGGCGCTGACGTAGAGGACCTCGCCCATCCGTCCGGCGAGACGGGAGGCCACCTGGAGGAGCAGCGTCGACTTGCCGATCCCCGGCTCGCCGCCGAGGAGGACGATCGAGCCGGGTACGAGGCCGCCGCCGAGGACGCGGTCCACGTCGGCCATACCCGTCGGGATGCGCGGCACCTCTGCCGCGGCGACGTCGGACAGGCGCACCGCCGTGGACGCGACGCCCGCCCCGGCCGCCGCGGCGCGCGGCGCCTCGCGTTCCTCGGCCAGCGTGTTCCACCCGCCGCACTCGGGGCAGCGCCCGATCCACTGCGGGCTCTGGGCTCCGCACGCGGAGCAGGCGAAGACGGTGGCGGGTTTTCGCGCCACTTACTTTGGGACCGGGATTGAGCCGATGAGCCCCTTGAGGTCCTCGTCCTTCCAGTGGACCCCGCCGCCGATGAACGCGGAGCGCAGGCCGGGGTTGATGAGCTCGTCGACGCCGCCCGTCACGTAGAGGTTCGGGCTCGCGTTCCAGCGCCCGTAGAGCTTGATGTGCCCGCGGTAGTTGTCCCGCGAGAAGTCCCAGACTTCCCCCGCGAGCCGGAACGAGTCGGCCTTGAACGTCTGCTCGATCGCGGCGCCGCCGCGCGACTCGATGAGGCCCGCCCGGAGGATCGTGTCCCTCAGGCGGTAGCCGAGCTGGAGCGAGAGGAGAAGCTGGTCGACGTACCGCTCGCCCGTCGTGTGGATCGTCTGCTCGCTCCCGTTCGGGAACGTGACGGTCGTCGTCTCGTCGATGTTCTGCCGCATGCCCTTCGGCGTCGCCCCGATCTCGAGGCGGTAGAACTTGTTGTCGCGCGGGATCGCGTCCAGCGTGAACCAGTACTTGCCGTCGCCGTTGCGGCTCGCGTACTCGGCCCGGAACCCGAGATCGAGCTGTATCCGGTTCATCCGCGAGAGCGTCTGGTTCAGCGACTCGACGCCGGTCTTGACCGAGGTGAGCGCGTCGTTGAGGTTCTTGTGCGTCTCGTCGTCGTTCAGGAGCTTGCCGATCGTGCCCTGCCCCGTGTCGATCTTGCCCGTGATCGAGTTCAGGTTGTCGGCCGTGGTCTTGAGCTTCCCGGAGATCTCGTCCGCATTCGACATCGTCGACTTGAAGGTGGCCCGGTTCTCGTCGAGGATCCGGTCCATCCGCGCGAGCGTCTCGCGCATCTGGCCCGAGAACTCCTTGAGGTTCGCGAGCGTCGCGTCGACGTTGCCCCGGTTGTGCTCGACGAGCTCGCGCAGCGCCTCGGCGAGCGCGCCGATGTTGTCCACGATCCGGTTGATCTTCTCCTCGCCCTGCTTGCCCCCCATGGACCCCGCGAGCGCCGAGGACAGCTCCTTGAGGTCCTTGCCGATGTCCGTCGCCATCTTCGTGAGGTCGTCGAACCCGGTCGAGGAGACGCCTTCGAGGAGCGCGCCCTGGGCGAGGCGAGGCGCACCCGGCGTTCCCGGCTGCAGCTCGACGTACTTGTCGCCGAGCATCCCGAGGCTCCGGATCTGGGCCGAGGCGCCCTCGCGCAGCTCGACGCCGGGGTCCAGCGCGAGGTGGATGACCGCGGTGCCGTCGGGACGCAGCGTGATCCCGTCCACTTTCCCGATCAGCACGCCGGCGATGCGGACCGCAGACTTGTCGTCCAGCCCGGCGACGTCCTTGAAGTGCGCGTCGGCCGTGTTCGTGCGCGCCTTCTTTCCGAAGTGGATGTCCTCGATCTTGAGGATCAGGACGCCGAG
>Ga0315270_10001158_pt1 | contig 14051 bp, 15 predicted proteins | sample C1_bottom_MG_FD_204932 | JGI IMG/M metagenome (GOLD analysis project Ga0315270, IMG submission 204932) | Sediment microbial communities from Yellowstone Lake, YNP, Wyoming, USA - C1_bottom | ecosystem: Environmental > Aquatic > Freshwater > Lake > Sediment | place: USA: Wyoming | collected... | reverse complement strand
GTACGCCGGACTTGTCCGACACACTGATGAGTGCTTGCTTGATTGCTGCCATGATGATCCCAATAAAAATGAATTCAGGGTGGTTAGTAGGTCGGGCTACGCCCGACATGTCGGGAGAAACCCGACCTATGCGATTCCGTGCTGTTGCATCTTTTTGCGCAAAGTGTTGCGATTGATGTCCAGCATTTCTGCCGCGCGTGTCTGATTGCCGCCTGCGTGTTCAAGCACCATTTCGAGCAACGGTTTTTCGACGCAGTTGATCACCATGTTGTACATGCCGCAACAGGGTTCCTCGCCGTCGAGATCCTTGAAATATTCCTTGAGGGTTTTGCGCACATGCCGCGCCATATCATTTTCATCGATCAAACAATCACTCATGCTGCCAGTTCCTCCCCGTATTGCAACTGCGTTCCCCGTTGTGCCTGTTCTGCAAAAAATTCATCCACCGCTGCCAACTGCTCCTTGATGCTTTCCAATTGATTCATCTGATGCCGGAAGTGTGCCGAACCGCTCAATCCCTTGGTGTACCAGGAGATGTGCTTGCGCGACACGCGCAAACCGGTGTGCTCGCCGTAGAAATCATACAGCTCATGAACATGATCACGCAGCACGCGATGGATCTCGCCTACCTGCGGTGCGGGAAGATGTTCGCCGGTGCTGAGGAAATGGGAGATCTCGCGGAACAGCCACGGACGGCCCTGAGCGGCGCGACCTATCATCACCGCATCCGCGCCGGTTTTTTCCAGCACGTATTTGGCTTTCTCCGGGGTGGTGATGTCGCCGTTGGCAATGATGGGGATATTCACGCTGGCCTTGACTGCGGCGATGGTGTCGTATTCGGCATCGCCGGTGTAGGCGCAGGCGCGCGTGCGTCCATGAATGGCGAGCGCCTGGATGCCGCTTGATTCGGCGATTTGCGCGATGCGGATCGCGTTGCGGTTGGCCTTGTCCCAGCCGGTGCGTATCTTGAGCGTGACCGGCACATTTACCGCGCTGACCACGGCTTCCAGCAATTTCGCCACCAGCGGCTCATTCTGTAGCAATGCGGAACCGGCCATCACGTTACAGATCTTTTTGGCCGGGCAGCCCATGTTGATGTCGATGATCTGCGCGCCGTTATCCACGTTGTATTGTGCGGCTTGCGCCAGCATATCGGGGTCGGCGCCGACGATCTGCACCGAGATCGGATCGACCTCGCCCTCATGGTTCGCGCGCCGCTTGGTCTTCTCCGAACCGTACAGCAGAGAATTGGAAGATACCATCTCGCTCACTGCCATGCCCGCACCCATGCGCTTGCACAGCATGCGGAAAGGGCGATCGGTCACTCCTGCCATGGGGGCAACAATGAGATTGTTTTTCAGTTGATAGGGGCCGATGCGCATCTTGTTCTTCGTTAGATTTTTTGCCTGTGGGGTATTCGCCAAGGCGGTTTTCCGCGAGGGGGTGGGATTATAAATGAAACTTGGCCGCATGTTATGATTGTCGCCATGAATTTTGATATTGTCATAGTTGGCGGGGGCTTGGTGGGAGCGAGCCTGGCCGCCGTGCTGAAACACAGCGGCCTGACGCTGGCGCTGGTGGAAAGCCGGCCCGCACGGGAAGTGGCTGCACAGCACGAGACACCCCTCTCTCCTAGCTCTCTCCCGCCTGCGGGAGAGAGGGACACAGGCTCGCTACGCGAGGCTTTGTTTGACGATTGGGACAGCCGCATTTACGCGATCAGCCCGGGCAGCCGCACTTTTCTCGAACAATCCGGTGTGTGGTCGTTGCTGGATGACAAGCGCATCGCACCGGTCGAAGCGATGCGGGTTTTCGGCGACGCAGGTGCTGATCTGGAATTCAGCGCCTATCAGATGGGCGTGGCAGAGCTGGCATGTATACTGGAGAACCGCGCATTGCAGCATGCCTTGTGGCAGGTGCTCGATCAGCAGGAAAATCTGACCCTGTTCCATCCGGCGCGCTGCTCGGCGCTTCAGGTTGGCGGCGATGTTGCCACTCTCACACTGGAAGATGGCCGCACGCTGAACGCAAAACTCATCGTGGGTGCCGACGGGAACGATTCCTGGGTGCGCAATCAGGCCGGTATCGGCGCCGCGCCGGTGGACTACCGGCAGCACGGTGTGGTAGCAAATTTCTCCACCGAATTGCCACATCGCGGCATTGCCCATCAATGGTTTCAGTCTGACGGCATCCTTGCCTTGCTGCCGCTGCCCGGCAATAGGGTTTCGATGGTGTGGTCAGTCAGCACCGAGCAGTCGGCACGCCTGCAGGCGATGCCGCATGAGGAGCTGAGCGCGCAAGTCACCGCCGCATCGCGGCAGACGCTCGGGGAACTGAAGCTCATCACGCCGCCAGCCGCTTTCCCGTTGCGCCTGCTGGTATTGCCGCAGATCACCGCGTCCCGCGTGGCGCTCATTGGCGATGCAGCGCACAATATGCATCCACTGGCAGGGCAGGGTGTGAATACCGGCTTCCGTGATGTGCGCCAATTGGCGCAGATACTCCTGGAGCGCGGTGCGCAAGACGATTGCGGCGACGCGCAACTGCTGCGCCAATATGAACGAAAGCGCAAAGAAGATATCTATGCAATGCAGGCCACGACTTACGGCCTGAAACACTTGTTCAATAATGACGTTCCAGTATTGCGTAACATGCGGAATCTGGGGCTGAGTGCCACCAATCACCTCCACCCGCTGAAAAAGATGTTGATGCAACATGCACTTAATTAACTGACTTTAATGAACCGGCCCGAATTTAACTTTAAAGAAAACTACCCATGAAAAAACTCATCGCCCTGTTTCTGTTTGCATTACTGCCTATTGCGCATGCAGGAGAGAACGAAATCCGCCAGTCATTACAAAGCAAATTTCCTGACATAGGGAAGATCGAGCACATCGCCAAAACACCTTTTTCCGGTCTGTATGAGGTGATCATTGACGATCGGCTTATGTACACCGATGCACAAGGCGAATATCTGTTTGATGGCAACGTGATCGAAACAAAGACCCGCAATAATCTGAGTGAAGAGCGCCGCCAAATTTTGTTCGCTATCGATTTCGACAAGTTGCCACTCGACCTAGCGGTCAAGAAAGTGAAGGGTAACGGTTTGCGCAAAATGGCTATTTTCACCGACCCCAACTGCAGCTTCTGCAAGCGGCTGGAAAAGGAGTTGAGCGGCATCAATAACGTCACAGTGTACTTCTTCATGTACCCGATCTTCCCGGGTTCGGATGAGATCGTGCGCAACGTTCTTTGTGCAAAGAATCAGTTGAAAGCATGGGACGATTGGATGCTAAGCGGGATCACCCCCACAAAAGCCACATGCAACACTCAAACCGACAAGGTGCTCGCCCTGGGTCGAAAGCTTCACGTCAACGGTACGCCGAATCTGGTATTTGCCAATGGGAGACAAGTCCCCGGTTTGTTGCCCGCGGCAGAACTGGAAAAGAATTTGAGCGCGCCGAACGTAAAGTGATCTCGCGCAAAATATAGAGTCGGCAAACGTTCCGGTAGGTTTTCCCGGAACGAAACTTTCTAAATTCTTTCGGTTTAATCGATGCCTGATCAAGCGCCGAATGTCGTGACTTACTCTGGCCAGATGGCAGGGGTGAGTGATCGCCGTCATTTCGATGAAAGATTCGCTGACTTGCTCTCCATTTCACGCCGTCTTCAAAGCGGGGTGACAGTTTTGATGATCGACCCGGATCACCTCGGGCGATTCAATGAACAATATGGGCGATCTGCGGGAGATGAGTGTCTGCACAAGGTGGGCGAATGTATCGTCAAATCTTTTTCGCGCGCGCCAGATTGTGTGGCGCGCTATACCGACGAGGTGTTCGCAGTTGTGTCGCTCGGCGCGAATTCAGAGGATATGCTCCATCATGCACAAAGGCTTTGCGATCGCGTACGCGCACTCAACATACCGCATAGCGATTCCACTCATGGTGTCCTTACCATCAGTATCGGCGGCGTTCATCGTTTGGCGAACAGGGATACAACTGAAACTCAACTCCTCGAACTGGCTAATCGGGAATTGCTTGCCGCCAAGCACGATGGCCGCAACAGAGTGCATATCACAGGCTAACAGAGGTGCGAATAAAGCCAAAATGATGCGGATCCATCAGTTAGCAGGGGGAAATATGGATTTCAATATTTGCTGCCATAGTGCAGTCCCGTCTGATACCAGCGGGGAAGATTTTCGGGACATGGATATTGTAAGGTTTGCAGTTTTTCTGTTTGGACTGCTATGGTCTGTAAACGCATCGGCTGCTCCAGCCCCCCCGTTAAGCCAGCTTCCCCCAGTCATTCCGACGCATCAGGAATTGGCAGCGGTTGATTATTTCAGGGATGGCAAGCCAACAGGCTGCGGGTTGCGGACAACCGGGGAAGCCGTGGAAAATATCTGGCTCAATGTGTTGATCAGCGTCTTTCTAAATGAGACAGGAGCAACATTCGGGATATTCAAGGTTTCCGCCAAGAAAATAAATATGCGGGATGGCGCACCCCTGATACAGGATGGCAGAATCACCTATACAAGTATTGGAAAAATACACAAGGCATGGCTTAAAACCAAGTCGGGTTTACAACCCAATCTTTATAAAAATGGAGAGTTAACGCATAGCGACGGCTATATGGCATCGATGGAATTTGTCAGCTCCATGGATTTACTGGCTGCGATACCTCAGGCAAGCTTCAGGGTCGGGCTCAATAAGAATGAGGGAGATGCAGAAGAAATATACGAGTTCAATAAGCGGATAGATCTGAAAGAAGCCAACAAGCTGCTCGCTTGCATGAACAATCTAAGGAATGCGGTTGAAGAAAACAAGAGCGGGAAACGTTCTTAGCTGAAGCTTCAATCTTTCTTTTTCAGTAGTGCCTGCAGGCCTGAAAATGGATTATGGGTTGATGCCTTTGAAATATCACCGGAGCCTCTTATCCGCGTTTCCTCTTCCAGAACCCGTGAATGCTCGTTATCGTGGCAATACAAGCAAAGCAACTCCCAGTTGCTACCATCCGGTGGATTATTGTCGTGATTATGGTCCTTGTGGTGCACCGTCAATTCGCGCAGCCGCGCACCGGCAAATTCGCGCCCGCAGCGCCCGCAGATCCATGGATATAATTTAAGTGCCTGTTCGCGATAGGTATCCTCACGCTCATTGCTAAGCTTGCGAGCTTCAGCAACAACACGATCGAGTCGTGCGTGATCAGGAGTGGTACGTTTAAGCATGAAAAGCCTCGCAGGCAGCACACCTCATTTGAGGCGTGTTCGCCTAGCAAATGCCTGTTATTTTGGTGGGCACGGGTTGCTTCTTGGGTTTTTTGACTTCCTTGTTTTTGCGTTGCTGTCCTTTAGCCATGATCATTCTCCTTGTAGTTTTAAGTTTTTGAATATACGGCAACTGAAGTGCTGCGGTTAAAAACTTGCCTAAGCCGCCGGGTCAACCATGGTTTCAACCGTATTTAAATCACTAAAACTTTCGGTAAACCCCAACGCAGGCCAATGATAAACCGTCACGAGAAATTGTAAAACATTTTTTGCATCATCCGTTCATCGCCCAGGCTCCATGAACAAAAATTGCTGGAAACGTGCCCAAGGTTTGCAGGGTACAATCTTCATGAACCTGACAAAAAAACATTGAGCTAATGACGGAGGTGCAATGAAAAAGCTAAAGCACGAAGCGGAGTTATTCAAGGAGGCATTGCTTGCAGGCGTGAAATATGCGGAGGGGCGCGGCGTAGTAGAGTTTGAGCCAACTGATTCTGCCAGCGAGAAACTTTTATACATATACAGGCTGATGGTTCACGATAAAGTCATGCAACCATTGCCGGAAGATCAGGTCGCAGAAAAAAACTTGCGGCACAAGCTGGCGATCTGGTACTCGAAAGAGCTTCCAAAGGATCACCCGCTCTTGAAATGATTTGATAGGGACGAGTTGATTACCAGGTCAGGACATTTAACGTTTGGGGTAAAAAATGAAGAAGGAATTTTGGCTGGAGCGGTGGGAGCGGAGGGAGATCGGCTTTCACCAGAATGAAACAAACCCCTATCTGCGCGAATACTGGCAAGAATTGCATCTTGCCCGGGACAGTGTGGTATTCGTGCCATTGTGTGGAAAAAGCCGGGATATGTTGTGGCTACGTGAGCAGGGACATCGGGTCTTGGGGGTGGAACTGAGCGTGATCGCGGCGCAGGAATTTTTCAAGGAAAACGGCTACGAGCCGAAACATGCCCCAAGTGGGGAATTCAACCGTTACGAATCGAATGACATCAGCATCCTGTGTGGTGATTTTTTTGAGTTACGCAAGGACGATTTATCGAAAGTAACAGCGGTGTACGACCGCGCATCGTTGATTGCGCTACCGCCAGGAATGCGCGAACGCTATGCGCACCACCTGGCTAGTATCTTGCAGCCAGCAACCCAAATATTGCTCATCACTGTCGAATACCCGCAAGCAGAAATGCAGGGCCCACCATTTTCGGTTTCACCCGACGAAGTTGAAGCGCTCTACCGCAACTATGCGGAGGTGCGATTGCTGGCGGAACAGGATGTGCTGGCGCTGAATCCGCGCTTTCAGGAACGCGGCTTGAGCCGGTTGCGGGAACACATATTCCAGTTGACGCTACGCTGATTTGGATAGGGTTGCTGCCGATCAGCACGCTCATGTTTGCACCCCCTGTTCGCGATTTCGGCTCATTGCTGAAATCGTCGCAAGGCGAGATGTGATAGCATAAAAAATTCCATGGCATCCCTACCGATCACTACTGATTGCACCATGCATTTCATCAAGGCCGCTCCGGCATGTCTGCCAGCGTCTGCTGAACTGCGCAGCACTGCGGGCTGCAGGAGGACGAAGCGGTGCTGATTCTCGCTTTGTTGCTGATCGGCGGAATCGCTATCGCCGTCTTTTACATCTTTCATATCAGGCGCAGGCTTGCCCGTGACCTTGCCAACCGCAAACAGTCCGAACAACGCGAACAAACCCGCAATCATGTGTTGGAGTTACTTGCACATGGCGCACCGCTTGTCACTATTCTGGAGGCTATCGTGCGTGGTGTGGAAGAGGAACAACCAACCATGCTGTGCAGCATCCTGCTGCTCGACAATGAGGGTAAGCATCTCCTGACCGGCGCGGCACCCAGCTTGCCTGATTTTTATAACACGGCAACTAGCGGAATCGAGATCGGCATCGGAGTAGGATCTAGCGGCACCGCGGCATTTACAGGTCAGCGCGTTATCGTTGCCGATATCCAGACCCACCCTTACTGGGTTGCTTATAAGGAGATAACAAGCAAGGCAGGACTGGGCGCGTGCTGGTCGGAACCCATTCGTTCAGCCTCTGGAAAAGTTCTGGGCACTTTTGCCATTTACCATCATCAAGTGCACCAGCCGACCGATGAAGAGCTCCGCCTGATCGAGCAAGCTGCCAATCTGGCCGAGATCGCTCTGGGGCGCAGTCATGCCGATCAGGCACTCAAGGAGAGCGAGAAGATGCTTTCAGATATTCTGGAAAACGTCACCGCCTATATCTATATGAAGGATACACAGGGCCGTTACCTGTTTGCCAATCGCCTATTGCGCGAGCGCTTCGATGCGCCGATGGAAGAGATCGTGGGCTACGACTACAACAAGTTTTTCGATGCCGATACTGCCGCCGATATGCGCAAGGACGACCTGCGTGTATTGCAAAATGGCGCGACGCTCAAGGCTGAAGAGACCAGCCTCAATATACTTACCGGGGTGACAGAAGTTTTCTTGTCGGTCAAGATACCGCTGCGGCGTGAAGACGGCACCATCTATGCATTATGCGGTATCTCCACCGATATCACCGAGCGCAAGGATATCGAGGAACACATGCAACATATGGCGCAATACGATGCGCTGACCCACTTGCCCAACCGTGCGCTTTTCAACGATCGCCTGAAGCAGGCGATCGCTGCAGCCCAGCGACACAAAGAACATTTGGCCTTGATGTTCCTCGACTTGGATAAGTTCAAGCCAGTCAATGATACATATGGCCATGGCGTAGGCGATCTATTGCTGAAGGAAGTCGCGCAGCGTATTCAGAATTGCCTTCGTGAGTCCGACACCGCTGCGCGTTTGGGTGGCGACGAATTCGTCGTACTGTTGCCAACCATCGAAGCGAAGCAGGGTGCGACCAAGGTTGGGGAAAAGATACTTCATGCGCTCAACCAGCCTTTCGAGTTGGCGGGGCACACCCTTCAAATCTCCTCGAGTATCGGGATTGCCGTTTATCCGGAACACGGCACCGAAGAAAAACTGCTGGTCAAAAGTGCTGACATTGCCATGTATCATGCCAAGAAGAGTGGTCGCAACAACGTCAAGGTATACCGGCGCGGGATGCCAGAAATCAGCCAGTAAAGTTTATGAGGATTTTGGACAGGTCTTGATTGAAGTTTTTGGCAACCTCAGGCAGCGCTATATTGTGAGCGGGTTATTTCGATTCATCCAGGAGCATCTCCAGACGCATGCTTAACATGGGACTGGATCGATAATTCTGTTCTTTGGGGTAATGCATTTGCGGGCTTATTTCGAAGAATATCCATTTGCGGTGAATTCGGTAGCGATAAGTCATCAACAGGACATAATCCGTCGCCTGATAAGTAGGTTTGCTCACTCCGATCGCGCTCGCCTGATAAAGCAGGGCAGAGCGTTCAGTCAAGGTGTGGTAGATAGACAAATCCTGGCGCAGATCCAGATTTGTCGTATCCTTGAGCCACGTGACATTGCTGGTTGCACGAAACAGAACCGGTTCGCTCAAAAAATGTTCCAGGTCAAGCTGGGTGTTCTCTCCAACGCCTGAAGTTTGGAACCAGAAAACAGTTTCTGCTGCCTTTAGCCGCCATTGATCCAGCGGCACTTCGTAGCTGCCTCGCACACGTGTGAAAGGGTCCACCTTGAGGCTATGAAATTTGATTCCGGCATCGGTACTAAAATGCCAATAACCTTCCCGCGCCCTTTCGAAGCGCAAGCCTGCGCCATAACTATCGGGAGTTACGATCTTGTTTGACGGAGGGGTAGTCTTGGTTGGTGTCGATTCACCGGTCGGGTTTTGATCGGGGTTGGTTTCCAGCAAAAGGTGGAAGCGTTTCTCTGCCGAGGGCAATCTCACTTTGGCTCTGCCTGCCAGCACGATCTTGTGATCGCCGCTATATCCCGCCACTCTGGTGATGTCCAGCTGGATCACACTTTGGTTGCTTTCCTGATAATTGCGATCATCACCAAAAAAACGATCGATCTCGCTTACGAAGGTGACGAATTTTTCGGACAGGTAATCACGCGGAGCATCGATAACTTCAAAGCGCTCGGCCGGTTGTATCTGCTCGGGAGGTTCCTCAGCGCCAAATACAGTTAACGGGAAAAGAACAGCAATGCCAACCAAAAGTGCGGGCGTAAGACGGGAAATGTTGATGGATTTTCGCTCAGGGGAAGACATCTCATGCAGATATTACATCAATGTAGTCGCGCAAACGGAATTAGACCGGTCGCATTAATGACAGCTAAAGCCGTTTTGATCCTTGTCTATTCATTTCGACACTATAACTAGTCCCCGTGCCTTATTGCTGGTCGTATCCAGGGTGGCGATCGCCTGCCGCAGCGTACTGATGCCGACCCACACGGGAGTATATTTGTACTTCGCCACATCAAGGATCAGTACGCTATCCGATTCTGCATCATAGGCCGCCAATGCCGACCAGTGGCCTCCCCCGACCTGTCCCAGGTTCGCACGATAATAATTGGCCAGCACGAATTGCCCGTCATCTCCCAGCGCCTTCTTAAGCAAGCTGCGCAGAGCATCATCGTCAAGGGTGTCGCCTGCGATGGATCTTGCGCTTACGCCTTGGCTAGAAAGGGTTTTGGCCATCTCTTCACGTGTCATACCTTGGGCGAGCACGGTCTGCGGGCTGATGATCTTTTCAACTTCCGGGGTAAAAAAGTTGCTCTGTGTAAAGTAGGCATAGGGTGCGTAAGTCGGGTCAACGGGCTTTTTTATCGGCATTGCATTGAGCACTGTGACGGCGCTGGCCACGGAGCAATATGATTGGGTGATCTGTGCGGCAAAGTTAGGAGAAAGTTGCCAGTAATCGGCGTCGGCCGGCATACGTGCACGCAGCGTTTTGCCTTCTGCAGAATCCCAATAGATCACGGCAGGCTCTGTGCCCGCCCATACGGACATCGTTGAGAACAAAGAGCAAAGAAGAAGTGTGAGCATGGCGTTTTTCATGAGTTACCTTTCATTCCGTTTGTGATTTGAAACCTGTCGAATTTGCGGTGGCTGGTTCATTGACAACACACCGGCATTTTATATCCCATAAGGCTGGAGTGTCTTGACAAGAAAACAAGGCCAGCGTAGCAATATATTCAGCTTTCGAGTGGATATTAACGCGGTTCGATCTGAGATAGATGCCGCGCCACGGATAGCCACGCGCCCAGCCAGCCCAGATACATCGAGAACATCAGCAGCGTCAGGCTGTCGCCAAGCGATAACGGATGCAATACGAACTGGCTTGCGTAGAGCTGCGAGAGCGTATTGAGCTGGTGATTGAGCAGCAGTAGGCTGATGCTGATGATGAGCCAAGCCATGATGCCGCCGAGCAGCCCCTGCGTCGCACCAAAATACAGGAAGGGACGGCGGATGAAAGCGTTGGTCGCGCCGATCAATTTGGCCACCTCGATCTCGTCGCGCTGGGTGAGGATCTGCAGGCGGATGGTGTTGAAGGTGATGGCGATCAGCGCTAGGCTGAGCAGGCTGGCGAGTATCAGTACTATCATCCGCCCGAATTTGAGCAAGGCTTCGAGCTTGTAAGCCCATGCTGAATCGAGTTGTGCCAATTCCACCTTGGCCATCTTTGCCAGCTCGATGCGCAGTTCATCCAGCGATTGTGCAGCACCTGGCTTGGGATAAACGATGAAGGCATCCGGCAACGGGTTCTGGTTCAAGCCGCCGATCACATCGGTGAGGCCGGTGCTTTGTTTGAGCTGTTCCAGCGCTTTGGCACGGGCAACGAACTCGATGCGGGCAATCGCCGGATGTTGATCGAGTTGTCTGCGTAGCCTGTCAATGTCATCTGCTTTCGCATCCAGGCTCATGAACAGGCTGATCTGCGGTGTTCCGGAGAGTTGCGCGACCAGTCCCTGGGCATTTTGCAGTAGCACATACATGCCGGCAGGCAGGCTTAGTGCGATGCCGATGACCAGAATGTTAAGGGTTCCCGCCAGTGGCGAAGCAAACATGCGCTTGAATAAGCCGACGTTTTGAGCGAGAGCGTGCCTCATGCTTTTCCTGGGCCTGTCGATGCGGTTTGTAATTCACCCTGTTTGAGAGCAATCACACGCACCCCGGTATCTTGCAACACACTTTCATCGTGGGTGGAGATCAGCAGGGTGGCGCCAACCTGATGGAAGGATTTGAATATTGCCATGATCTCCTGTGCATATTCAGCATCCAGATTGCCGGTCGGTTCGTCGGCCAGCAGGATGGATGGGCGGTTGACGATGGCGCGCGCGATGCACAAGCGTTGTTGCTCACCGCCGGACAGCGCGATGGGATTGGATTTTTCGCGGTTTAGCAAACCTACCTTGTCGAGAGCGGCTCGCACCCGCTTGTGGCTTTCGCGAAAATCAAAGCCGCAGATCTGCAGGGGCAGCATGACGTTGTCGGAAACGCTCCGGTCAAATAGCAGCTTGTGATCCTGAAAGATGATGCCGAGGTTGCGGCGCAGAAAAGGCAGCGCGCGACTTTTGAGCACGCCGACATTCTGCTGGTTGACCAGCACGCTGCCGGAATTGGGGCGTTCGATCGCGGCGATAAGTTTGAGCAGGGTACTCTTGCCTGCGCCAGAGTGTCCGGTGAGGAACACCATCTCTCCCTCGGCGATATCGAATGAGACATTTTTCAGTGCCTGATAACCGCCAGGATAACGTTTGTTGACTTGATTGAAGGAGATCATTCATCCAAACCCAATAGTGCAGCGACAAAATCTTCCGCAACGAATGGTCGCAAATCATCCAGTCCTTCACCCACGCCGATGAAGCGCACCGGGATCGGATGCGCCTTGGCGATGGCGGCGATCACACCACCTCTGGCGGTGCCGTCCAGCTTGGTGAGTATCAGCCCGGTCACGCCGAGCGCTTGGTCGAAGGCTTTGACCTGGCTTAGCGCGTTTTGTCCGGTGTTGGCATCCAGCACCAGCAGCACTTCATGCGGCGCATCGGGTAATACTTTGGCGATCACGCGTTTCACCTTTTTGATCTCTTCCATCAAATGCGCTTGGGTGGTCAGCCGACCCGCAGTATCGGCCAGCACCACGTCGATCTTGCGGGCTTGCGCAGCCTGTACCGCGTCGTAGATCACCGCAGCGGCATCGCCGCTTTGCTGTGCGATCACCGTCACGTTGTTGCGTTCCCCCCAGGTCATCAGTTGTTCTCTCGCGGCGGCGCGAAAGGTGTCGCCCGCAGCGAGCAACACCGACAAACCCTGACCCTGCAGATATTTCGCCAGCTTGCCGATGGAGGTGGTCTTGCCCGCGCCGTTCACGCCCACCATCATGATGACGAAGGGTTTGTGAGGATCATTCGATTTGAAGGCTTGGGCTTGCAATGGCTTCGCCAGTGGCTTCAGCAGCTTGAGCAGGCAATGTGCAAGAGCTTCCTTGAGTTCGGATGCCTCGCTTAAACGATGTTCCTTAACGTGGTGGCGCAGGTCGGAGAGCAATGCCTGAGTCGCGTTCAAGCCGACATCGGAGGTGACAAGGATGGTTTCCAGTTCATCGTAGAGATCGTCGTCGATCTTGCCGCCGCGACCGAACAGGCCGGTCAGCTGGTCACCGGTGCGCGCCAGACCGGATCTCAGTTGCGCGAACCAACCGGAGCCTGATTTGTCTACATTGCCCTGATCACTCTGTGGTGTGGATGCTTTATTTTTCAGGAAGCTGAACATTGTTAAGCCTTGAGAAAATTGCAGGAGATACCGGACCTGTACACAACGGTTGGGCGTGCTTTGACAAGTGGCCACAAGGAGAGGATGTCTGCATCGATCATGTGGTTATCGGTAAATGAACGTAGTCGGGAAGCTGAAAAATGTCGCATAATACTCGCCGCATTTTATGCCGATTACACCTTAAAGGGCTAGGGACATGAGAGTTTATTTATTTTACATCGCGTTGTTGTTGGGTTGGTCGCAAAGCGCCGCGCAAGCGGAGGTGTTTGAGCGCACGTTGTCCAATGGACTGAGAGTCGTGGTCAAGGAAGATCACCGTGCGCCGGTGATCGTGCAGCAGGTCTGGTACAGGGCGGGCGCCATGGACGAGACCACCGGCAAGACCGGCGTCGCGCATGTGCTGGAGCACATGATGTTCAAAGGTACCAAGACCGTGCCTATGGGCGAATTTTCCAGGCGCATCGCGGCGGCAGGCGGGCGCGAGAACGCCTTTACCAGCAGCGACTACACAGCTTACTTCCAGCAATTGGATAGATCCAAATTGGAACTGGCGATGAAGCTGGAGTCAGACCGGATGCACAACCTGAACCTGACTGCCGAAGAATTCGGCAAGGAGATCAAGGTGGTCATGGAAGAGCGGCGCATGCGTACCGACGACGAACCGATGTCGCTGTTGCAGGAGATCATGTCTGCGGCGATCTACCAGGAACACCCCTACCACAACCCGGTGATCGGCTGGATGAGCGATCTCGAGGCCATGACGGCGGACGATGCCAAGGCTTGGTATCAGCGCTGGTACGCACCGAACAATGCCACGCTGGTTGTCGCCGGAGATGTGAAAGCCGATGAGGTGTTCGCGTTGGCGCAGAAGTATTACGGCAGTATTCCGAAAGGCAAATTGCCGGCGCGCAGGAATTTTACCGAGCCCCGGCAAGTGGGCATCAAGCGGCTGGTAGTGAAGGCACCCGCCGAGTTGCCGCAACTGGTGATGGCTTACCACACCCCGACGATCCGCAACCCGGAAAAAGATTGGCAGCCTTACGCGCTTGAGATGCTGGCTGGCGTGCTGGATGGCAACGAGTCGGCGCGGC
>Ga0315270_10001157_pt1 | contig 14052 bp, 13 predicted proteins | sample C1_bottom_MG_FD_204932 | JGI IMG/M metagenome (GOLD analysis project Ga0315270, IMG submission 204932) | Sediment microbial communities from Yellowstone Lake, YNP, Wyoming, USA - C1_bottom | ecosystem: Environmental > Aquatic > Freshwater > Lake > Sediment | place: USA: Wyoming | collected... | reverse complement strand
ATCCATGGCAGTCCAACCTGTGTGCTGGCGTATGGCGATAACGGTGGCGCGAGTGCCTGGCTGGTGGGCGAGGCGAATCGCGGTCTCGAGTATATGTTCGTCATGATGAACGCGGCGCGGCTCTCGGTGGGCATGCAGGGCATTGGCCTGGCCGAGAGCGCCTTTCAACAGGCGCTGGCCTGGGCGCACACGCGTGTGCAGGGTCGGGCGGTGGGCGTGAAGAGCGAGGGTCCGGTCACCATCATTCATCACCCTGACGTGCGCCGTATGCTCCTGACGCTGCGTTCCGGGGTTGAAGCGATGCGTGCCCTGGCGCTGTACGCCGCACTGCAGCTTGATCTGGCGCGGGCACTGCCCGATGAGGCGGGGCGCACTGCTGCACTGGCGCGCGGTGAGCTGCTGATACCGATCGTCAAGGGCTGGGGCACCGAATACGGCGCCGAGCTGGTCTCGCTCAGTGTGCAGGTGCACGGCGGCATGGGGTTCATCGAAGAGACCGGCATTGCGCAGCTGTATCGCGATGTACGCATCACACCGATTTACGAAGGCACAACCGCGATCCAGGCCAACGATCTGCTGGGCCGCAAAGTGAAGCTGGATGGCGGTGCGGCGCTGCGCGCGTTGCTCGATGAGTCCGAACAGGAACTGGCCGGCTACGCTGCTGGCAGCGTGCCGATTGCCGCGCCGCAAGCTGCGGCGCTCGCCGAGACCCTCGCCAACGCACGCGAAGCACTGGCCGGGCTACGCCTCGCCAGCGAGGCGCTGGCTCTGCAACTGCGCAGCGCCCCCGATGCCGCCTATGGCGTGAGCGTGCCGTATCTGCGTCTTTGCGGCGTAGTGCTGGGTGGCTGGCTCATGGCGCGCGCGGCGCACATCGCGGCCTCGCAACTGGCGGGCAGCGCGAATGATCGGAATTTCCTGCTGGGTAAATTGCAGAGCGCGCGTTTCTACGCGGCGCAGATCCTGCCGCAGGCGCTGGCGTTGGTGCGCACCATCCAGAGTGGTGGCGCGAGTGTGGCAGCAGCGGATGTGGAGCTGATATGAATATGGCACAACCCCCCCAGTCCGCGCCGCTGGCCTACACCCGTACCGCCGTCAGCCTGCACTGGATGATCACTGGCTTGATAGCCGTGGCCCTGGTCATGGGATGGGTGATGACCGACATGGCCATCACGCCGCTGAAACTCAAGGTGTACAACTGGCACAAGTGGGTGGGCATCACCATCTTGTGGCTCGCGGCACTGCGCATCCTGTGGCGCGCAACGCACGCGCCGCCGGCCATGGTGGCGATGCCGGCCTGGCAGCGTATGGCGGCCCATGGCCTGCACCGGGTGCTTTACCTGTTAACGCTGGCTTTGCCGTTCTCGGGCTGGATATACAGCAATGCTGCCGGTGTCCCGATTGTGTATCTGCGCCTGTTGCCCTTGCCGGATCTGGTGATGAAAAACAAAGCGCTCGCCGACAGCTGGCGTGATGTGCATGAGACGCTCGGCTGGCTGCTGGTGGCGGTGCTGGTGGTACATCTGCTCGCGGCGCTCAAACATCACTTCATCGACAGGGACGATACGCTGCGTCGCATGTTGCCTTGGCTGCCGACCAGGAAAGGTTAAGCGTGTTTATGCGAGGGATTAGTTCTGGAACGCGCCTGCTGCACGGCCTGGGTCTTGCCGCTACCTGCCTGGCGACTGCCCTGGCCCTGGCGGCTGACGCCGGCCTTGATGCGGCCAGGAGCACCATCGTCGCCACCTTCAGGCAGGAAAGCGTACCCGTTGATGCGCCGTTCCGGAAATTCAGCGGGCAGATCGTCTACGACGCCAGCAAGCCCGCTGCCGCGAGCGCCAACCTCGATGTGGAAACCGGGAGCCTGGATATCGGCGATCCGGCCTACAATGCCGAGGTACGCAAGCCGGCCTGGTTTGACAGCCTCAGGTTTCCGCTGGCGACGTTTCGTTCCACGGCGATCAAGGCGATTTCCGCGACACAATTCGAGGCCACCGGCGCCTTGACTATCAAGGGCAGGGTGTTGACCATCACCGTGCCGGTGGCGGTCAGCGCGGGTGCGAGCGGCACGGCCTTTGATGGCACTCTGCCCGTGTCGCGCCAGGCTTTTGGCATTGGCGATCCGTCCTGGAACGACGTCATTGAAGATCAGGTGCGGGTGCGCTTTCACCTGGTTAACGCCAGCCATTAGAATTCAGACAGAACCATTCAGCAGCCATTTGGAGGCACTATTCCCATGAAGACCGCCCTGTTCACGTTATTGGCACTTGCCAGCGGCGCCGCGCTGGCGGCACCCGCCTCATACAAGATCGATTCGAGTCACACCTATCCGAGTTTTGAGGCCGATCACATGGGCGGCCTCTCAGTCTGGCGCGGCAAGTTCAGAAACACTACCGGCACGGTACAGTTTGATGCCGCGGCGCGTAGCGGCGCGGTCGACATCACGGTCGACACCACCTCGATCGACTTCGGTTACGAGAAATTGAATGTGCACGTCAAGAGTGCCGACATGTTCGACGTCGAGAAATTTCCGACCGCCACCTACAAAGGCACTTTCTCCGCATTCAAAGGCAACGTGCCCACGGAAATTAGCGGCGAGCTCACGCTGCATGGCGTCACCAAGCCGTTAAAGCTGGTTATCGGCAGCTTCATGTGCAAGCCCCATCCGACCACCAAGATTGAAACCTGCGGGGCGGATGCCAGCGCCGTGCTTGATCGCGCGGACTTCGGCATCGACTATGGCAAGGACTATGGATTCAGCATGAAGGTGCAGCTCGCCATCCAGGTGGAAGCCGCGAAGACCGGCTAAGGCACGCCGCTTCAGGCCTTGCCGAGCACCGGCACCATGTTGGCGCTGAAGAAACCGATGAGCGCCTTGACGGCGCCAAGGCCGGCGCGGCGCAGGTCGGTGACGGCGTAGAGTTCGAGCAGGTCGGCGACCTGCCAGTCGGGCAACACGCGCGTCAGCTTTCCCATCGCCAGGCCCTGGCGGCAGAGGAACTCTGGCAGCACGCCAATGCCGGCGCCGGCAGCTGTGGCGGCGTGGACCACTGACGGGTCGGTCACGATCAGACGCGGCGTGAGCGGCACCTGGGCCTGCTGGCGGCCGCGATGGAGGCGCAGCTGGGTGACGGACTGCCCCGGCACCAGCACGGCGTGCTGCGCGAGCCCGGCGGGTTGCTCTGGGGCGGGGTGCGCCTTCAGGTAGGCAGGCGTCGCGCACAGAATCACGGGTGGCCGACCGAGGGCTGTGCCCACCAGGTGCTCGCGGCGCGGCGGGCCATTCTGGATCAGCACATCCCACTGCTCGCCGGGCTCGTCGGGCAGGGCGCCGACCATCTCGACTTCCAGTGGGATATCCGGGTAGCTCTCGAGGAAGCGCGGCAGGAGCGGTGAGAGCAACAGCCGACCATAGGCGGGATCCGCCAGCACCCGGAGTCCGGTGCGATGCTCGGCCAGCGGCGTGACCAATTGGCGCGCATTATCGGCGGCCTGGGCGATGCACCGCGCGGAGGGGAGCAGGGCGCGGCCCGCATCAGTGAGGGCCACACGGCGCGTGGTGCGCGTCAGCAGGCGGGTGCCGACGCGGGCCTCCAGGCTTTGCACGGCGCGACTGATTGCCACCTTGGGCACACCAAGACTGCGTGCAGCGGCCGTAAAAGAACCCAGCTCAACCACCTGGGCAAAGGCTGCAAGCTCTGAAGGAAGCCACATGGCTGTAACATATACGAATCAATAGCCGCTAATCAAGTAGCTATTGCTGCGGCAGTGCGCCACGCAAACCTTCCAGCGACATCTGAACGGCCACCGCCACCAGCAGCAACCCCATCAGCCGTTCGAGCGCCAGCAGGCCGCGTGGCCCGAGAAATTTGCTGAGCCTGTGGCCGAGCACCAGGATCGTCGCACTCAAAGCCCAGGCGCAGGTGAGCGCCAGCAACCACTCAGGCCAGCGCTGTGGTTCGCGGCTCATCAACAGCAGGAGCGTTGCCAGCGCTGACGGGCCGGCGACGTAGGGAATGGCCAGCGGCACCAGGAAGGGCTCGCCTTCGACGTGTTCCGCGAGCGAGTTATCGGCAGACGGAAACACCATGCGCAGCGAGATCAGGAACAACACCAGCCCGCCGGCGATGGTCAGGGCCGGGCCGGAAATGCTCAGGACCTTGAGCAGGTGCTCGCCTGTGAACAGGAACACGACCATGACGGCGTAGGCGATGAGCAGCTCACGCGCCACCACCCGTGCCCGGCGGGCCGTCGGTACGCCTTTGAGCGCGGCGATAAAAAACAGGATGTTCCCCAGCGGGTCCATCACCAGGAACAGCAGAATGGCCGCTGAGACCAGAGTCATAGTCCGGCCACACCTTGAAAACGGCGGGCGAACGGGAGAGTATCGCCGTTGAACCGCGCGCTCTCAAAGTCAGAGGAAAACTCGTGAATAATAAAATGCTCCGGGCAAATACCGCATCACTGGTCGCCAAAGCACTGTTACTCGGAGCCTTGCTCGCGGGCAGCAGTTGGGCGCTGGCTGAAGATTCGAAACCGGACGGCTTTTACGCGCCTGACCGGGCCGGACCTTACCCCATTGGCCATACCACCGTCATTATCACCGATAGCGCTCGCAATCCGGACGGCTCCACGCCGGCGACCGCTTCGGGCCGACCTCTGCATCTGGACCTCTGGTATCCGACCACGGTCAAGACTTCGCAACATATTCGGTACACGTGGAATAACCCGGTCTACAACCAGAATCCGGGTGGCGTGGTCTACCCAGGTCTTCCCGATCTCCCCGCGCTCACGGCTCTCGGCAGTCTTTCCTTCAACCCGGTAGCCGAGGGGGCAGCGCTGGCGAAAGCGCGCTTCCCGCTGCTGGTGGCTACCCATGGCAATCTGGTTTCGTCGGCAAAGAATATGCCTGACACGCTGGAGACCCTGGCAAGTCATGGCTACATCGTGGCCTCGGTTGAACACACCGGCAATGACGACGCCTGGTACCAGGCGTTCTTCCTCTCCAACTACATCGGTTTGCCGCTGGGCCCAAATCCGTCGCTAAGTGCCGGGGGGCTGATTTTCCAGCGCTCCAAGGATGTCAGGTTCGTGATAGATGCCATCCTGCAGGGCCTCATGGATCAGAAGACCGGTCTGGCTTTTTCCACGCATATTGATGCTGAAAATATCGGTGTCCTCGGCTACTCGCTGGGCGGTCAAACCAGCCTGGCTACCGTCACGGGTATCAGTTCGGCGGGGCTCCCGGCCGACACTCGTGTCAAAGCCGCTTTCATGGGCGCCGGAACCAACTATGGTTTGCTGCTCAACTCGGCCGACTATGCCAACGCCAGGGTTCCGCTGATGTTTTTCGGCAATGACATCGGCATGGCCTATAACAACTTCAACCTGTTTACGAACAGCCGTCCCAAGTACCTGGTCGACGTCGCTGGCCTGAGCCACCACACCGCCGGCTATCAGACCAGCTGGTGCCAGGATTTCCACAATTCCATGGTGGCGGTGAATCCCGCGGTATTTCCAGCGGTTTTTGGCAACCCGGCGCTGTTCAGTGGCAGCGATATCGCCAACTACGTGTTCGATGCCACCTTCTATTTCAGCTATTCAGGGCCGCGGGAATCCGGTGTCTACGATTACTGCGATGCCTCGGTGTTCAACGGCATCAGCGATGCACAATTGGTGGCGGTGTTGTTTGGTGATTCGCGGATCATTCCGGTCAGGAATGAACTGCAGGGATCGATGCCGCTGCGACCGGAAGTCTCCATTGCCGAAACCACGCGCCTGACCAACTGGTATGCCGTTTCATTCTTCAATAAAACGCTGAAGCACGAGGACGACTACAGCCGCTACCTTAACAATTCGAATGCCAATCGACGCAGCAACCCGTTGGTCAAGCTGGTTGCCAATTGCGAGAAAGTGCAGGCGCATCCCATCGATCTGCGTCCCGGTGACCGGATCACGTTCATGCCGCTGGGCAACACGGGCTACAACGTGAGTGTCAGCTCGGGAGCAGCGCTGCTCGATCAGGGAACGACCAAGCTCGCGGTGAGCGGCGATAACAGTGTCTGGCTGAGTTATCCCGGGTTTTCGTTCCCGGTTCCTGGCCTGCCCGACCCGATCAGCACGCTGATCGCCTATGAAAATGGTGTCATCACTGCCAGAACCTCGCAGGACATCGGTGGGCTCGATGACAATGGTTCGCCCTGGTACATGAAGGGTCTGATGTTGCTGGGCAATAGGTTCACGATCGGCGCCCTGATGAAGGATCTCAACAGCAGCGCCGCCGCAACCGGTGGCGGTGTGTTTGGATATTTCGATGCGGCCAATACTCGCCTGGTCGTGACTTACCGGGGCGTGCCGGCCGCTGGCACGATTGCACCCAATACCCTGCAGGTGGCGATCTACACCAGCGGCAAGATCGAAATGATCGTCGGCGAACTGGCCGCCACCGGCGCCAATTATTCGCCCAGCATCCTCGGCACCGTGGGCATCGCTTTGGGGCATACCAAAGCGCGCGATCTCAGGAAGGTCAGGCCCGTCAACTTCAGCGACCTGCGCGACAACGCGCCGCTGTTCGTTCCGTTTGGCAGCGACGGCGCGATTTACGAGCAATACTTTTCGGGCACGGGCGCGTCCTGCAACAGCGACGACGACGAGAACAACTGAGCGCAGCGCGCCGCGGCGCGAGCGCTCAGGCGTTGACGTTCACAACGACGCGGCCGCGTACCAGGCCCTTGAGTATCTGCGGCGCGAATTGCGGCACCTCGGCGAGCTTGATCTCGACGCTCATGGCCGCGAGGCTCGCCGCTGGCAGATCGCTGCAGATGCGCTGCCAGGCTTCGATGCGCCGTGGCCTGGGGCACATGACTGAATCGATGCCCAGCAGATTCACGCCGCGTAGCAGAAATGGAATGACGGTGTGCTCGAGCTTTGCGCCACCGGCCAGGCCTACTGCCGCTGCGGAGCCGCCGTATTTCATCTGCGCAAGCACTCGTGCCAGGGTGTTGCCGCCGACGGAATCCACGCAGCCCGCCCAGCGTTCGGTTTCGAGCGGCCGGCCCGGTGGCTCGGCAAACGGTGCGCGATCGATGACGGTACTGGCGCCCAGGCTCTTGAGATAGTCATGCGTTTCCGCGCGCCCGGTCGAGGCAACCACCTGGTAGCCACGCCGCGCGAGTATCGCGATAGCGACCGAGCCGACGCCGCCGGCAGCGCCGGTCACCAGCACCTCGCCGCTCTCCGGCTTGAGTCCGTGGGCTTCGAGCGCCACGACCGCGAGCATCGCGGTAAACCCCGCGGTACCGACCGCCATGGCCTGGCGAGTGCTGAGATCTTTCGGCAGGGGCACCAGCCAGTCGCCGTTGACGCGCGCTTTCTGGGCGAGGCCGCCCCACTGCACCTCGCCTACGCGCCAGCCTGTGAGCACCACCGCATCCCCCGGCTTGCACGCCGGGTGCTCGCTTGCCAGCACGGTGCCGGCAAAATCGATGCCCGGCACATGCGGGTAGCGCTTCACCAGGCCACCCGCACCGGTGACCACCAGGCCGTCCTTGTAATTGATGGTGGAGTAATCCACCGCTACCGTGACGTTGCCGGCCGGCAGACTGGTTTCGTCGAGTTCCTGGACGCTGGCGTTGACCTTGCCGTCGCCGTGATCCAGCACCAATGCCCTGAACATACGCTTTGCCCCTTTGTTGTTGAGTGATCGCCAGCCCGATTAGCGTGCAGCGATGGCGAGCTTGCGGCGCGCGACGTAGTCGGCCAGCTGCTCGGCGATGGCCGGATCGAGCGGCGGCTGCTGGTATTCGCCCAGCATGGTCTTCCAGATCCGGTTGGCGCGTCGCGTGGCATCCTCGGAGCCGGCCTCCTGCCAGGTCTCGAAATTCTGGCGCGTCGAGAGCATGGGCGAGTAGAAGGCGGTCTCGTAGCGCTCGAGTGTGTGGGCGGTGCCGAAATGGTGGCCGCCGGGTTCGACCTCGGCGATCGCATCGAGCGCCAGCTCGCCCTCGTTCACCTCGATAGGCCGCAGGAACTCGGCCATCATCTGCAGCATCTCGGCGTCTACGATCAACTTCTCGAAGGAGGCCGTCAGGCCGCTCTCGATCCAGCCGGCGGCGTGATACACGAGGTTTGCGTGTCCCATGATTGCGCCCCACAGCGACATGCCGCTCTCGTAGGCGGCCTGGACATCCACGCAGTTCGATGAGTTGGCGTTGCTCGAGCGCAGCGGCAGCCTGAGTCGGCGTGCGATCTGGCCACTGGCGAGCGCGGCCTTGGTGTACTCCGGTGTGCCGAGCGCGGGTGCGCCGCTGCGCATGTCGACGTTGGATGCAAAGGAGCCATAGATGACGCGTGCGCCAGGCCGCACGATCTGCGCCAGGGTGACCACGGCCAGCACCTCGGCCGTCTGCTGCGCCAGCGTACCGGCCAGCGTCACCGGACTCATGGAACCGGCCAGCGTGAAGGGCGTGATGCAGCAGGCCTGGCCCGAGGAGGCCAGCTCGATGACAGCCTCGGTCATGGGAATATCGAGCTGCATCGGCGAATTGGTGTTGACGATGGCCAGGACCGCCGGGTCACGCGCCAGCGCGTCGCGATCCACACCCAGGGCGATGCAGTTCATCTCGATGCAGTCGGCAGTGCGTTCGCGGCCGAGGGCGTTGGCCTGGCAGTTCTTGTCAAGCAGCGTCATCTGTGCCAGATACAGATCGAGGTGCCGGGTCTCCGGCGGCAGATCCATCGCTTCAAAAGGGCCGCCCGATTCCTGGTGCAGGATGTTCAGGCTCTGCACCAGTCGCAGGAAATCGCAGACTTCGGCGTGCGTCCCCGGGCGCCGGCCGCGATCGAGATCGCTGCAGAAAGCCGGACCACCGACGCTGCAGAACACCAGGTTTTTGCCACCGAGGTGCAGATCATGGGCGGGATTGCGGGCGCGCAGGCGAAACTCGGCCGGCGCCAGCGCCAGCTTCTCCAGAACCAGGCCGCGATCGAAGCGCACCATCATGGTGGACTCGTCGCAATCGGCGCCGGCAGCGCTCAGTAATTTGCGGCTGCCGGGTTCGAGAAAGCGCATGCCGCGCGTTTCAAGTATGGTGAGTGCGGCGCCGATAATCGCTTCGACCTGATCGGCGCTCAGGATCTCGATCGGGGCGTAGGGGTTGACGAGGTGACGGTACGGCAGCTGCTGAACCGCCGAGACCACGCGCCGCGCCCTGCCGCCGGGACGCGTCAATGGCTGCCTGGCGCGTGCGCGCCGCTGAACGGATGCAAATCAACGGTGGTGGGGCTCATCGCTGGCACTCTAAACCATTCACATCGGTACGCATATAAGGCCGCGTTGGCAACCCGCGGCAGTTTGTGTTGCCCGACATTTCAGCGACAATGCCGTGGTGGGAATTCACGCAGTGGGGAGATTTCGTGACCGCAATTTTGGCTGACGACCCGGAGGTTAGCTCCGCCGCCCGGCGCTTCCACCTGGTGATGGCAGGGGTGTTCGTCCTGATCGCCTTTGGCGGCTTTACGCCTTCCTATTGGCTGCGACTCGCTGGCGGCAATTTTCATCCGCCGCCAATCATGCACATCCACGGCATCCTGCTGTTCAGCTGGACCCTGTTTTATTTCCTGCAAACGGCGTGGGTAGCTGCGGGGCGCACGCCGACGCACCGCGCCTGGGGCATGGCGGGCATCGCGCTGTTCAGCCTCATGATCTGCTCGATCATCATCCTGAGAATTACCATCATCCGGCTGGATGATGCCCGCGGCTTCGGCGACGCCAGCCGGCGATTTTCGGCGGTGGCGTTTTGCGCGCTGCCGGTGATGATCGGCCTGTTCTCACTCGCCATCGCCAACGTGCGCAAGCCCGAGGTGCACAAACGACTCATGTTCGTCTTGATGACGGGCCTGATGATTCCGGCCATCGCGCGGGTATTCCTCGCCGTACTCGCGCCGCCCGGAGCCCAGGATGCCGGCCCACCGCCGGCCTGGGTATCGATCCCGCCGGGCTTCGTGGCCTATCTGCTGATCGTCGCGGCCATGCTGTACGACTGGCGCACGCGCGGGCGGCCGCATCCGGTTTATGTGTACGGCGGCTTATTACTGATGCTTGCCAACGTTGCGGCCGTATTGATTGCGGGCACTACGACATGGATGCACACCGCGAGATATCTGCAGAGCCTGGCGGGTTGAGTCCTTGCACCTGGGAGTATCAGTTGAGTAAGCCAGCTATTGGAGTTCTGATCGGCGCCGGCGTTATTGCATTACTGGCGCCGCTTTGCCTGACGCGCGCCGATGAATCGCTCCCGGCGGGCATGGCGCCGCCAACGGCGACGGTGCTACCCGGTGGGGGCGCGCAATGCCTGCGGCCAGTCACGGGCGAATTGCACTACCTGCCGGCGACGCCGATCGATGCCGTGGCGTTGATCGCGCCCCCACCCGCAGCCGGCAGCGCGCTCGAGCGCGCGGATCTCGAGGCCGTGCTCAAGGTGCAGCGCGCCGCGCGCGCCGCAGGCCGCACCGCGGGCGCCGTCGCCGACGCCCAGATCTCCTGCGCACGCGTCGCGGCAGCCGCTGGAGAATTTCACGACCCGCTGGCCGCAGCCTCCGCGCTGGAATTTCTCACGCGCGCCGCCAGCGAGGCGTCGCAACTGGCGCGGATAGCCAAGCGCTACTGGCACAGGCCGCGGCCGTACGTGATCAGCGCAAAAGTTGAACGCCTGGGAGATGTGGCGCCGGGCGCCGATCTGCCTGAGAGCCCGGCGGCGAGCGCCAGCTATCGCGAGCTGCGCGACCATACTTCCTATCCGAGCGGTCATGGCGCCTTCGGCATGACCTGTGGGTTGATGCTGGCGCGTATGGTCCCGGAGCGGCGTGGCGAACTGTATGCACGCGGCAGCAGCTTTGCCGATTCGCGCGTGATCATTGGCGCGCACTATCCCACCGACGTGGCGGCCGGCCGCCTGATTGCCACCGCCGCAATGGCACTGATGATGGCGAACCCGTGCTTCGAGGAGGATTTTGCCGTCGCGCAGGCCGCGCTGCGCGGCTCGCTCGGGCTCGGGGCGGCTCACTGAGCTGCGAGAGCGTAACAAGCCGCGGCCTGCGGGCCTTGCGTTCAGCTCTGACTGGCCGCCAGCACCGCATCCTTCTCGCGGCCGCGAACCATCGCCGGTCGGGCGTTGACGCGCGCCACATAGTCTTTGATTGCGGTGACTTCCGGGATCAGAGCAAACCGACTCATCCAGTCCAGGGCCGTTGACCACAGTACATCGAGCGCCTGGAAGCGCGCGCCGAGCATGTACGGGCCACGCTGCAGCTGCGCGCACAGCGCGCCGAACATGCTGTCGAAATCGCCATAGGGTGACATGCCCACTGGCGCCGGTGCGTGCTTCTGGAAACGATCGACGATCGCCGGTTCAAAGCAGGAGCCGTAGTAGGCCAGCCACCGCAGGTAGGGTCCGCGTAACGTGTCATTGAACGCGGGCGCCAGCGCAGCAGCCGGAAACAGATCGGCGAGGTAAATGTAGAGCGCCACCTGTTCGGTCACCAGGGCATCGCCATGCAGGATTGCAGGTACCTTGCCCAGTGGATTGATGGCCAGATATTCCGGCTGGCGATTTTCGCCCTGCTTCATGTTGAGCAGGCGCAGCTCATAGGGCGCGCCCAGCTCTTCGAGCAGCAGCAATACGCCAGTCGAGCGCGTGTTGGGGGAGTGGAAGAAAACCAGAGGTATTGATGCGTCCATGTTCACTGCTCTGTTAATCAAGATAAAGGTGTGCTTTTCAGATGCCGGCGGCTATGCGGATGCCAGCGCTCGCAGCGCCGCGAGCACCGGTGCGGTCGCGGGCCGTACGCCGCGCCACAGCAGAAAAGACTCCGCCGCCTGTTCGACCAGCATGCCCAGTCCGTTCACGGCGCGGCGGGCGCCGGCGCTGCGTGCCCAGCGGATAAAGGCACTGTCGGTATCGCCATAGGACAGGTCGTAACACAGTGTGTGCGGCGACACCGCGGACGCCGCCAACGCTGGCAGATCGGCATGAGCATTGGCCGGCGTGGTGTTGATGATCAGATCGAAAGCCGCGTCGCTGTCATTCTCGCCGGACTGGCGCGCGCCGCCGGCGACACGCACCGGCCCCAGGTCTGCAAACTGTGCGGCGAGCAGCTGCGCGCGCGCGGCAGTGCGGTTACTGATCACGAGTGACTGCGGGCCTGCGTCCAGCAGCGGTGCCAGCACGCCACGCGCCGCGCCGCCGGCGCCGAGCAGCAGCAGGCGCGCGCCGGCTAATTGAAATTTGAGATTGATTGTGAGATCGCGCAGCAGGCCGGCACCGTCGGTGTTGTCACCCAGCAGCGTGCCGTCAACCTGCACTGCCAGGGTGTTGAGCGCACCGGCGCGTTGCGCGCGCGGCGTGAGTGCGTCGGCCAGCGACATGGCAGCCAGCTTGTGCGGCACCGTGACGTTCAGGCCGCGGCCGCCGCCGGCCAGAAAATCGCGCACCGCGGCGGCCAGTGCGCTGGGCGCGACGTCGATCAATCCGTAGCTCATCGCCTGCGCTGTCTGCTGCGCGAACAGCGTATGAATCTGCGGCGAGCGGCTGTAGCCGATGTGCTCACCGATCACGGCGTAGCGATCAATGCTCATGCACGAGCCAGTTTAGCGCGGCACCGCTGTGCTGGCGCGCCTCGCTGCCGCCATCGACTTCAAAGGCGATGCCGAGAGCCGTTGCCAGCTCTGGCAGCCAGCGTTGCAGCTGCAGATCGAACTGGAAGGGCGGATTGATCAGCAACAGACCCGAGCCATTGAGTGCGACGCGCGAATCGCAGGGATGCAGCCATAGCTGTGCATTGAGCGTGGGCGTGTTGCCGGCGAGCGCATGGGCGCCGGGCGCCGCCAGCTGCGTGGCGACACGTGCCAGCCAGGGCGCCAGATCGCGTGCATCCTTTATCGGGTACCAGAGCGCAATGACGGCGTTGGGCAGACGCGCCAGAATTGCCATGACAGCGCTCAGGCCGCGCTCCAGTTCGGCGGACGGTTCTTCGTAGGGGGGATCTATCAGCACCAGGGCGCGACGTTCCGCTGGCGGCAGATGCGCACTCAGCGTGGCATAGCCATCTGCGCATAGACAACGCACACGTGGGTAGGCGTACAGGGCGCGCTCGAGCGCACGACATTCGGGCGGCAGGATTTCGCAGCAGACCGCGCGATCCTGCTCGCGCAGTGCCTGTGCCGCCAGCAACGGCGAGCCAGGATAGAGCTGGCCACCGCTCCCCGCGGCACGCACGACGGCATCGAGATAGGCGTTGATTTCCGGGCTGGCGTGGGGCACTGCATGCAGCGCCTTGATACCGTGCCGCGCCTCGGCGCTCTGCTGGGACTCGGTGCCGCCCAGATCGTAGAGGCCGCGGCCGGCGTGGGTTTCGAAATAGAGAAAGCCCTTGTCCTTGCGCTGCAGCGCGCCGATCAGCGCCAGCAGGGTGACGTGCTTGTGCACATCGGCGAAATTGCCGGCATGAAAACTGTGACGATATTTCACACGCAGGCCCGGGGCAGCGACTGGCTATCAGGTCGCAGGTAGTTTCGCGGTGTTCTTCCTGGCCGCGGGTCTGGCTGTGGACTTGGCCGCAGTCTTTGCCGCAGTCTTTTTGGATGGCTTGGCGCTGGCGATGCTCGGGGCGGTCGCTGCTTTGGCGGCTTTCGCCGGCGCGCGAGCGCGTGCCGCTTTTGGCGCCGCCGTCCTATCGGCGCTGGTGATGCTGGCGTTGCCCGCCGCCGCCGCGCCCTTCGCGCTCTTCGGTGCCTTGGCACCGTTGCCGGCATTCTTGGCAGGAAAGCGCCGTCCGAAACGGCCACGCGTGCCCTTGAGAGGCGCGGCGGCGAGCAGTGCCTGGCACTCCTCGAGCGTCATCGATTTCGGATCGCGGCCTTTGGGCACGCGCGCATTCTTGGCAGTGTCGGTGATGTAGGGGCCATAACGCCCGTTGAGCACCTGGATTTTTTCCGCGGGGAAATCCTGGATCAGCCGGTTGGCATCGGCAACCTGCTTGGCGAGGATGACTTCG
>Ga0315270_10001156_pt1 | contig 14057 bp, 12 predicted proteins | sample C1_bottom_MG_FD_204932 | JGI IMG/M metagenome (GOLD analysis project Ga0315270, IMG submission 204932) | Sediment microbial communities from Yellowstone Lake, YNP, Wyoming, USA - C1_bottom | ecosystem: Environmental > Aquatic > Freshwater > Lake > Sediment | place: USA: Wyoming | collected... | reverse complement strand
TGTCGGGTGAGAACGCTACGCACCCGATTGCGCCGCCCTGGGGCGCGCTGGCGGCGTTGCTCCTCCTCGCTGGCACAAGCCAGCCGCGTCGTCGCGCCTTGCCAGCCCACCCCATGACGGCCCACTCGGGCGCGTCCAACTACCGGATCTAGGTTCAACGAGGAAATCACATGCTTGAGTTCAAGAACCACGACATCGTCGACGACTACGCCAAACCCGGCGTGCGTTTTGAAAAGCGTCCGGCGCGCAAGCCGGACGGAGGGGTGGTGGAGGGCCTGTACAACGCCTGGATCTGGCTCGACAACCCGTCGCAGTACAACTCCTACACGACCGACATGGTGAAGGGCGTGATCCTCGCCTTGCGCGCTGCGAGCAACGCGCGCGACGTCAACTGCATCGTCTTCACCGGCGTCGGCGACAAGGCCTTCTGCACCGGCGGTAACACCAAGGAATACGCCGAGTACTACGCGGGGCAGCCGCAGGAGTACCGCCAGTACCTGCGCTTGTTCAACGACATGGTGACGGCCCTGCTGCTGGTCGACAAGCCGGTGATCTGCCGCGTCAACGGCATGCGCATCGGCGGCGGCCAGGAGATCGGCATGGCTTGCGACTTCTCGGTCGCGCAAGACCTGGCACGTTTCGGCCAAGCCGGCCCCAAGCATGGTTCGGCGCCGATCGGCGGCGCCACCGACTTTCTGCCGCTGATGGTCGGCGCCGAGCGCGCCATGGCCGCCTGTGTGCTGTGCGAGCCGTTCAGCGCGCACAAGGCCTATCAGATGGGCATCCTGACCGACGTCGTGCCGGCGCTCAAGATCGATGGCAAGTTCGTCGCCAATCCGATGGTCGAGACGCAACGCATGCTCGACGAGTTCGGACGTCATGTGTATGGCGATGCCAAGAGCGGCGACGCGGCCAAGGAGGGCAAGGCCTTGATGGCGCGCGGCACGGTCGACCTATCGATGCTGGACGCCAAGGTCGAGGACTTGTGCGCGAAGATTCTGCTCACTTTCCCCGAGTGCACCTTGAAGACGCTGGAGGAATTGCGCAAACCCAAGCTCGACGCCTGGAACCGCAACAAGGAAGGCTCGCGTGCCTGGCTCGCCTTGAACATGATGACCGAAGCGCGCGCCGGCTTCACCGCCTTCAACGACGGTGGCAAGGACGACCGCGAAGCCGACTTCGTGTTGCTGCGTCAGAAGCTAGCGCAGGGCCAGAGCTGGCTCGACGGCTTGCACGATGAAATCCAGCCAAAGACCAAACGCGGGAGTTGACACATGGCTCCCCTGAAAGACTGGGTCGAACAGGAAGGCGCCTTGCTGCGCCTGCGCCTGGCGCGTCCCAAGGCGAATCTGATCGACGCCGAGATGATTGCCGCGCTGCACGGTGCACTGATCGCCTACGGTTCGCACAAGACCTTGCGCGGCGTGCTGCTCGATGCCGAAGGCCCGCACTTCAGCTTTGGCGCCAGCGTCGAAGAACATCTGCCCGCGCAATGCGCGCAGATGCTCGCCTCGCTGCATGCGCTGGTGATCGCGATGGTCGAGTTCCCGGCGCCGATTCTGGTGGCGGTGCGCGGTCAATGCCTGGGCGGCGGGCTCGAAGTGGCGCTGGCCGGCGGACCCATCTTTGCCGCACCCGATGCGCAGTTCGGCCAGCCCGAAATGAAGCTCGGCGTGTTCGCTCCGGCCGCTTCGGTGTTGCTGCCCTACCGCGTCAACCAGCCGGCGGCCGAGGACTTGCTGTTCTCGGGGCGTGCCATCGGCGCCCAAGACGCCAAGGCGATCGGACTCGTGCACACGATTTTTGAAGATCCGGAAACCGCAGCGCTGGCCTACTTCGACGCGCATCTGGCGTCCAAGAGCGCGTCGTCGATGGCCTGCGCGCTGGCCGCCGCACGCGGTCCGATGCGACGCGACGTGCGCAACCGGCTGGCCGAGGTCGAGCAGCTCTATCTGAGCCGTCTCATGCAGACTCGGGATGCGAACGAAGGGCTCGTGGCCTTTCTCGCCAAACGCAAACCCTCGTGGGAGCACCGCTGATGTCCACCCCAAGCACCACCGCCGAGATCGTCGAGCGCTGCCAGGCGCTCTTCGAAGACCTCGACTTCAAGGCCGTCCAGCAATGGAAAGCCGCCGTGCCCGGGCGCAAGGCGATCGGCTATCTGCCGGTCTATGTGCCGCGCGAGTTGATCCACGCCGCGGGCATGCTGCCGGTGGGCATTCTGGGCGGCGGCGACGCGCTCGAGGTGATTCAGGGCGATGCCTATTACCAGAGCTATATCTGCCGCATCCCGAGGTCCACCATCGAGCTCGGACTGACCGGGCGCCTGAACTGCATGGACGGCATGCTCTTTCCGTCGATCTGCGACGTGATACGCAACCTCTCGGGCATGTGGCAGATCCTGTTCAAGGACAAGTACGTGCGCTATATCGACGTGCCGCAGAACTATGTCGATTCGATCGGCGGCACCTTCTACATCCAGGAGATGCAGCAGCTGCGCGAAGACCTCGGCGCCTTGCGCGGCGCACCCATCACCGATGCCGAACTGAACGCGTCTATTTGCCTCTACAACGACAATCGCGCCGCCATTCGCGAGCTCTATACCTACCGCGCCACCAAGCCCTGGCAGGCACCGACGGCCGAGGTCTATCTGCTGCTGCGCGCCGGCATGGTGCTGCCTCCCGAAGAGCACACCGTCCTGATCCGCGAGTATCTGAAGGCCACCGACGCGGTGCCCAGGCCCAAGCGCGACAACGCGCGCGTCGTCATCACCGGGGCATTTTGCGAACAGCCGCCGCTGGCCTTGATCAAGTCGATAGAGATGTCGGGCTGCTACATCGTCGACGACGATTTCATGCTGGTCACGCGCTGGCTGCTCGACGACGTCCCGGTCGACGCCGATCCGCTGGACGAGCTGTCGAAAGCCTTCCTGCACCGGTCCGCATCAAGCGCCGCCAAATACGACCTCACGCGCGAAGAGAAAGGCATGTTCCTGCTGAAACAGGTCAAGACGCGCGGCGCCGAGGGCGTGATCTTTGCGGCGCCGTCGTTCTGCGACCCGGCGCTGCTTGAGCGGCCGATGCTGCAAGACGTGATGGCCCAGCACAAGGTTCCGTATACCGCTTTCAAGTACGCAGAGAACACCGGCCAGATGGCGCCGATCCGAGAGCAGGCCGGCACCTTTGCCGATTCCATCAAGTTGTGGAGCGCAGCATGAGCCCCGCACGGCCGCCCGAAGGGGCGAATTCCCTCTTGGAGGGACGGTGCGTAGCACCAAGGGAGCACCAATGAACACCCCAATCGCGATGCCGACGCCAATCGGCAAGCCGACGAACAAGCCCGTGGTCCAGAAGGACGACGCGATGAACCTCCAGAAGGAGCTCATCAACCGCAACTACATCGAGCTGGCTACCGCGCGCGCCAATAACCGCAAGGTGTCGGCCACCTTTGTGCCGGGCAACCTCAACGAGTTGCTGATGTGCTTCGACTTCGCGCGCAGCCTGCCCGAGACGAATGCGCTGCAAAACGGCATGCGCAAGAAGTCCGGCAAGATGATCATGGACGCCGAGCGCGACGGCCAGAGCGAGGACGTCTGCACCTACGTGAAGGCCGATCTGGGCATGATGCTGGGCGGCGAAGTCGGCCCCACTGGCGACGCCATGCCCAAGCCCGACATCTTGCTGCTCTCGTACACCGGCTGCTTCACCTTCATGAAGTGGTTCGAGCTGATACGCCACAAATACGGCTGCGAGACCGTCATGCTGCACGTGCCGTATCAGGCCGAGGGCCGCATCCAGCCCAATATGCGCGACTACGTCGTCAAGCAGATCAAGGAGACGGTGATTCCGACGCTGGAGCGCATCTCGGGCATCAAGTTCGACATCGACCGGCTGCGCCAGTACATGCGCGAATCGGTGAAGGCCGAGGAGGATCTGGTCGCGGTGCTGCAGTCGGCCAAGCGGCGTCCTTCGCCCATCGACGGCTACTTCGGCGCGGTCTACTACATCGGCCCGATCTTCACCGCGTTCCGCGGCACGCCCGAGGCGACCCAGTTCTACCGCGTGCTGCGCGAAGAGATCGAACAGCGCATACGCGAAGGCAAGGGCCCGATCACCCCCGAAGGCGATATGGGCGAAGAGAAGTACCGTCTGATCGTCGAAGGCCCGCCCAACTGGACGAGTTTTCGCGAGTTCTGGAAGATGTTCTACGACGAGGGCGCGGTCGTGGTCTCGAGCACCTATGCCAAGGTCGGCGGACTCTACGACTTCGGCTTCCGCCACGATCCGGAGAACCCGATCGAGTCGCTGGCCGAATACTGCCTGGGGTGCTACACGAATCTGAACCTGCCTTCTCGCATCGACATGATTTGCAAGTACATCGACGAATACCAGGCCGATGGCTTGCTGATCAATTCGATCAAGAGCTGCAACAGCTTCTCGGCCGGTCAGCTGCTGATACTGCGCGAAGTCGAAAAGCGCACCGGCAAACCGGCGGCCTTCATCGAGACCGATCTGGTCGATCCGCGCTACTTCTCGGCGGCGAATGTGAAGAACCGGCTGGAGAGCTATTTCCAGATGGTCCAGCAAAAGCGCACCGCGGCCCTGGCCAGCGTCGGCGTGCATTGAAGCGGCAGAGGCACCACCATGCGTTGTTTCATAGGCATTGATCTCGGGTCGACCACCACCAAGGCGGTGGTGATGGACGAGCACCAGAACATCCTGGGGCGCGGCATCACCAACTCGCGCTCGAACTACGACACCGCGGCTGCCATCGCCAAGCAAGAGGCGCTGGTCAACAGCCGCTTCCACCTGTTCCGCGAGGCCCTGGCGCAGACCCAGGCCTTGAATGGATCGCTGGACACTTTCATCAACCAGCTTGAGCGCGACTTCCGTGCCGAGCAATACCTGGAGCAGCTGGCCGACCTCGACCAGACCTGCCAGCGCAGCCTGGCCACGGCCAAGTTCGGTGACAGCACGCAGGCGGTCGGCGGCGCCCTGGCCGAATTGTTCCGCCGCCTGACGCTTGAGGCGCCGAGCCTGTTTGCGCCCGGCGCGAAACGCAAGTCGGACTTCTTTCGCGACATTGCGGGCGCCCAGTACCTGGCCACCGGCGAGGTGGTGTCCAAGGAAGCGGGCACGCGCTACGACCATTTGCTCAACTTGTTCGACCGCTCCATCATCGAGGTCGAGAATCGCGTCTATGGCGATTCGATCAAGCGCCATCTGCTGGCCGCGCTGGAGCGCGCCTTCGTCGCGCTGCCCGAGACGGCGGCCCGGCGCACGCAGATCGAGGCGCCGATCCGCGGCATTCTCGACACCGATCTGGAAGAGACCTATGTGGTCGGTACCGGCTACGGCCGCGCGCGGTTGCCGTTCTCGAAAGAGCATGTGCGCTCGGAAATCCTGTGCCACGGCCTGGGCGCGCATGTGATGTATCCGGGCACGGCCACGGTGCTCGACATCGGCGGCCAGGACACCAAGGCGATTCAGGTCGACAAGGCCGGCATCGTCGAGAGCTTTCAGATGAATGACCGCTGCGCCGCGGGCTGCGGGCGCTACTTGGGCTATATCGCCGACGAGATGAATATGGGACTGCACGAGTTGGGTCCCATGGCGATGCAGTCGACCAAGACGATACGCATCAACTCGACCTGCACGGTGTTCGCCGGCGCCGAACTGCGCGACCGGCTCTCGCTCGGCGACAAGCGCGAGGACATCATGGCCGGACTGCACCGCGCCATCATCCTGCGCGCGATGTCGATCCTGGCGCGCTCGGGCGGCATACGCGACGAATTCACCTTCACCGGCGGCGTGGCCAAGAACGAGGCCGCGGTCAAGGCGCTGAACGATCTGGTGCGCGAGAACTACGGTCCGCTCACGCTCAACATCAACCCCGATTCGATCTACACGGGGGCGCTGGGTGGCGCCACTTTCGCTTGGCGCGCCGTGGTCGAAGAAGGCAAATCCATCGAGGCCAGATGACCACCCCCGGCATTGGCGTACCAATGCCACCCCCCGAGGGGGTGCGGGGCCGCTTGGGAGCGGCCCGGCGCTGGCCCCGCAACAGGAGAACAAAATGATCACTACTATCGGTATCGACATCGGCTCGGGCGCGGTCAAGAGCACGCTGTTTCGCACCGGCGACGACGGTCAGCCGCAGTGGCTGGCCAAGCGCTGCGAGCGCATCCGGCGGCGCGACCCGATGACGCTGGCGCAGGAAGGCCTCGAAGCGATGCTCGCCGAGGGCGGGCTGACGCACGACGCCATCGACTACATCGCCACCACCGGCGAGGGCGAGAACGTCAAGTTCGCGACCGGCCACTTCTATTCGATGACAACGCATGCGCGGGGCGGTGTGTTCCTGCATCCCGGCATCAACGCGGTGGTGGACATCGGCGCGCTGAACGGCCGCGCCATCTATGTCGATGCACGCGGCAAGGTGCTCTCGTACAAGATGACCAGCCAGTGCGCTTCCGGGTCGGGCCAGTTTCTGGAGAACATCGCGCGCTACCTGGGCGTGGCGATCGAGGAGATCGGCGCGCTGTCTTGCAGCTCCAAGGAGCCTGAGAAGGTGAGCTCGATCTGCGCCGTGTTGGCCGAGACCGACGTTATCAATATGGTGTCGCGTGGCATCAAGACGCCCGACATCCTGAAGGGCATCCACCTGTCGATGGCGTCGCGCATCGTCAAGCTGCTCAAGGTCACCGGCATCAAGGAGGGCACGGCCCTGCTCACCGGCGGTCTGGCGCTGGACATTGGCCTGCTGGCCGCGATTCAGGAGGAAATGGTGAACGAGAAGATCAAGGTGCAGGCCACCAACCATCCGGACTCGATCTATGCAGGCGCGATTGGCGCCGCGCTGTGGGGCGCGTACCGGCACGAGCGGCTGCAGCAGTTGGAAGAACGCGCGGCAGCTTGATGACTTTGCGGGACAGGCGCAAAGCGCTGGCCCCAACTGACCGGAAGGAACCCTCATGGCACTGCTTATCAACGACAACTGCACCGCCTGCGACGCCTGCAAGCCGGTGTGCCCCAACGAGGCGATCGCGGTCGGCGACCCGATGTATGTGATCGACCCGTTTCGTTGCACCGAATGCGTCGGCGCCGAGGACGAGCCGCAATGCAAGCTCGTCTGCCCGGCCGACTGCATCGAGGTCAATCCGGATTTCACCGAGAGTCAGGACGAGCTGATGGCCAAATACGAAGCGCTGCACGGCTGAGCGGCCAAGCGGCCGCTCAGCCGCTTGGCCTCAGTGTCCGCCGAACTCGAGCAGCGTGAACAACGGCAGGCCGCTGTCGCGCAAGCGTTTCGAGCCGCCGAGCTCGGGCAGGTCGACGATGGCAGCGCCTTCGACCACGATGGCGCCCAGGCGCTGCAGCAGCTTGGCACCGGCCAGCATGGTGCCGCCGGTGGCGATCAGATCGTCGATCAGGACCACGCGGTCGCCGGACTGCACGGCGTCGGTGTGGATCTCGACGGTCGCGCTGCCGTATTCGAGTTCGTAGGTTTCTTCGACCGTCGTGAACGGCAGCTTGCCTTTCTTGCGGATCGGGATGAAGCCCAGGTTGAGCTCGTAGGCCAGCACCGAGCCGATGATGAAGCCACGCGCGTCCAGGCCGGCAATCGCCGTCGGCCGGGCGTCGAAATAGCGGTGCACGAACATGTCGATCAGGACACGGAACACCTTGGGGTTGGACAGCAGCGGTGTGATGTCGCGAAACTGCACACCCGGTGCCGGCCAGTCGGACACGGTGCGGATGTGGTGCTTGATATAGGCCGCCGGCTGGCTGATGGCGTCGGGCACGTCAGGGGTAAGGATTGCGCTCATGGACTCAATCATGCACTGAACTGACGCCGGCGCGCGTCGAGGCTTGTTTCCCAGGTGCTGAGCCTCAGGGCGGCGGTGGCGGTCCCTCGGGCAGGCGCTTGAGCTGCGCCTCGGCCAGGACTGTGTACAAGGGGCGGCTCAACACCTTGGACACGCCACTGGCGACGAGTGCGCTGACCATCAGGCTCAGCACCATCGCGTGGCCGTCCACCATCTCCATCACGATGATGAAGGACGTCAGCGGCGCCCGTGTGGTCGCTGCCAGGAAACCGGCCATACCCAGGGCGATCAGGGTCGGCGCGTGCGGGTAGCCGGTGAGCATGGCGACGTCGTTGCCGAGCGCAGCGCCAATCGCGAGCGCCGGGGCAAAGAGGCCGCCGGGTACGGCGGCCCAGGAGGTCAGCCAGGTCGCGACGAGTTTGAGTACCAGGTAGACGGCGGGCACGGTCTCCTGACCTTGCAGCATCGCATGCGTGTAGGAGTATCCGCTGCCGAAGGTCGCGCCATGTGACGCCATGCCGATGACGGCCACAGCGAGACCGCAAGCTGCGGCAAAAGCGACCGGCTGGCGTTGCCGCCACAAGCTGAATCTGTCGCGTGGGCGCCCGGTGAGCGAGGCGATCAACAGCCTGGCGAACAAGCCCCCGGCGAGGCCGCTCAAGACGGCGACGAGCAGCCCCGGCAGTATCAATGCGGGACCCACCTGGACGGCCCGTATCACGCCGAAGTAGGTACCGTTCCCGGTGAATGACACGGCCACCAAGCCGGCCAGCACGATGCCGGTCACCAACAGGCCGCTGCTGCGCTGCTCGGGCGAGCGCGACAACTCCTCGATCGCGAACATCACACCGGCCAGCGGCGTGTTGAACGCCGCGGCGATGCCTGCCGCTCCGCCGGCCACGAGCAGGCCATGGTCGGTCACGCCGCTGCGCTTGGGCAACCAACGCCTCGCTGACAGCATGACGCCGGCAGCAATTTGCACGGTCGGCCCTTCGCGGCCCAGCGAGAGTCCGGCCAACAAACCCCAGGTGCTCAACGCTATCTTGGCCAAGCCCAAGCGCATCGAGACAAACAGCTTCACGTGCACAGGCTTGACTGCAGGGTCCAGCGTTGCCATCACCTGCGGTATGCCCGATCCGGTAGCTCCCGGCGCATAGCGGCGCGTCAGCCATACGATCGCGGCGGTACTCAGCGGCATCCATATGAGCGGCGCCCACCACCAGGCAGTACGCAAGTCGAAGAAGAGTTCGATCGCGTGGTCGGTCAGCCACGTGAAGCCGACTGCGACGAGTCCGGCCGCAGCCGCGGCGGCTATCACCACGGTGCGGCTCCACCATAGATCCAGGTCGCCGAACTCGCGCTTGAAAGCGCTCATGGTCTGACGATCGAGTTTCATGGCAGTCGAGCGACTTCTATATCGATGAGCTCATCCATTCAGCAAATCGAACGACCGCGGCGCAGACTCGGCCGCGCCGATCGACCTTGGGCCCGCCTTGCGCAAGCGCGAGCCGTCACTGTTACTTGGCCGGATAGACCAAGTCCACGCGCCGATTCTGTGCCCAGGCAGCCTCGTCATGACCAGCGGCCTTGGGCTTTTCCTTGCCCCAGCTGACAGCCTCCATCTGACCGGCCTTGGCGCCGTAAATCTTCAGCGCAGTAAGCACGGCCTCGGCACGTTTTTGCCCCAGCGCCAGGTTGTACTCGGCACTGCCACGCTCATCGGCGTTGCCTTCGATCTTGACGTTCAGCGCCGGACTCGACGCAAGGTACTTGCCATGGCGCTCGACCACAGGCGTGTACTCGGACTTGATGGAATAAACGTCGTAGTCGAAGTACACACTGCGGTCGGTGGCTATCAGGCTCTTGGGATCCAGATGCGCGGGCAGCATGACGGCGGTCACTTTCGACGCGGGCGCAGCCATCGGCGCAGGAGTCGGCGCGGGCGCTACGGCTGCGACTGTGGGTGTTGCCACAACGGGCGCCGGCAACGGCGTGCTGGCGCAGCCAGCAAGCAACGCGGCAGCGCAGGACAGGATCAAGCTGGTCTTTTTGACAGTCATTCAAGAATCTCCATGATGCGGTTTCGGGGAGTTGTGCGTGACGGGTTCGATGATGCAGTTTCACCCAGTGCAGGGCAATTTTACATTTGAATGAATACAGACCGGATCGGTGCCAGAAAGTTCCGGCGCCCACCATGGGGCCACGTCTTGCCCAGATCACGCAAAATCGACTATTCTGACTTGCCATTGTTGAATCGCTCCCAAGCAAGAAATATTAAAAGGGTGCACCATGAAAAATGACGCACGGCGCCTGTGTTTCTTGTGCTGTCTGTCGGCGACTTGGACGCTGCTGGCAATGGCGCAGTCGGCGCCAATCGAGCCGGCGCAGTTGCAAAAAGTCGAGGTGACAGGCGACGCGGCGCAGCAAGCAAGGCGCAACGCAACCGGTGCGTTGGTGGTGCTGCCGCGCGAGGAACTGCTGCGTCACGGCGACACAAGGCTGGCCGACGCCTTGCGCCGGGTGCCCGGCATCAGCGTGGTCGGCAGCGGCGGGCGCGGCATGGAAATCCGCATGTCGGGTCTGGGCGGCGGCTACACCCAGCTGCTGCTCAATGGCGAATCGGTCCCGCCGGGTTTCGATCTTGAGTCGCTCTCGCCCGAGCTGATCGAGCGCGTAGAGATCTCGCGCAGCGCCAGTGTCGAGCAGAGCAACCAGGCGATCGCCGGCAGCGTCAATATCGTATTGCGGCGCACGCCGTCCAGCGCGCACCGGGATATCAAGCTCAGCATGGCGCGCCAGCTCGGCCGGCCGGCGCTGAGCGCAGACGCCCAGTTCGGCGACCGCCAAGGCGCGCTGTCATGGGGGCTGGGAGCGGGGCTGTCGACGGAAAAGCGCGCCTGGCCGATGAGCCTCGATCAGCACAGCCTTGACGCATCGGGCGCGGTGACGCAGGCCTACACGACCGACAAGTTCGAGTACGACCGGACCGACCGGCTGACCCTGACGCCGCGCGCCACTTGGACGCTCGCACCCAAGCACAGCCTGAGCACCGATCACCTGCTGCAGGCATTTCATTCGCAAGGCGGCGCCATCGACCGCCGTGACAGCGAAGTCGGCGCCTTGCCGCAGTTTGCCTACGATGACCTGTGGCTCGACATCCACGGCTGGCTGCTGCGCAGCCGCGTCAACTGGACGCTGACGCAAGCCGACGACACGAAGTGGGAGATCAAGCTCGGCCTGACGCAGCAGACGCGCGACTCGAAGGCTGGCTTCACCGGTTACAACTTTGACGAGCGCTTGATTCGCGACGCCAAGGTCGACTCGCTGGCGATCGACCGCGGATTGACAGCGTCGGGTCGCATGCGCACGCCCTGGCGCGAGACGCACAGCATCAGTCTGGGATGGGACGCCGAGCAAAACAGCCGCAGCGAGGACCGCCTGCAGCGCGAGCAGGAGCTGCCCGGCGGCTTGCCGGTCGAAAACCTCGATGAGATCTACGACGCGCGCGTGCGGCGGCTGGCGCTGTTCGCGCAGGACGAGTGGGAGCTGAGCCGCGCCTGGATGGCCACCTTGGGATTGCGCTGGGAGGGCTTGCAAACGCTCAGCGAAGGCAATGTGTTCGACGCCGTGAGCAGCCGCTCCAGCGTGTTCAGCCCGGTGCTGCAGACCGTCTGGCGTGTGCCGGGCGGCAAGGACCAGGTGCGGCTTGCGCTGGCGCGCAGCTACAAGCCGCCCAATCCGCGCCAGCTGATGCCGCGCCGCTTCGTCGCCAACAACAACAGCGCGAACACGCCCAATTTCCAGGGCAATCCGGACTTGCGTCCCGAACTGGCCTGGGGCCTGGACGCGAGCTGGGAGCGACCGCTGGCCAAGAGCAGCCAGGTCGGCATCAGCGCCTACTTGAAGCGCATCGACCAAGTGGTGGTCGAGGAGTTGTTCCAGCAGGACGGTGCCTGGGTGCTGCGCCGCGCCAATCATGGCGTGGCCTGGGTGCAAGGCATGGCGCTGGAGGCCAAGCTGAGCTTGCGCGAACTGTGGCCTGTTGCGCCGGCACTGGACTTGCGCGCCAACCTCGGCGTGAACCGCTCGCGGGTCGAGGCCGTGCCGGGACCCGACAACCGGCTCGCCGACCAGACACCACTGAGCTTGAACCTCGGCGTCGACCACCGGGTCGAGTCTTGGTCGCTCAGCTGGGGCGCCAGTTTCAACTATCAGGCGGGTGGGCCGCAGCGCGCTTCGTCAACGCGTTTCGGCGACAGGCCGACGACGCGCATGCTGGACTGCTATGCGGCCTGGAAACCCGACACGCGCACGCAGTGGCGCTTGGCGCTGAACAATCTGCTGCACCCGGACCGGGTCGACATCAGCCGGGTGCTCGACGCGGGCGACCAGTACCTGCTCACCGATCGCTGGCGTACCGGCACCAGCGTACGTCTGACGCTGGAGAAATCGCTTTAGCGTGACCTCGGCATGGCCGAAGTTACGCGCGTCGTTCAACTTCAGGGCTTGGCGCCGGGCACCTTCATGTGGCGTGCCAGCTCCAGCTTCGCCAGCGAATAGCGGTGCACTTCGTCCGGGCCGTCGGCAAAGCGCAGCGTGCGCTGGTGTGCCCACATCATTGCCAAAGGCGTGTCGTCGCAGACGCCCATGCCACCGTAGATCTGCATGGCCCAGTCGATCACCTTCAGCGCCATATTCGGCGCCACGATCTTGATCATCGCGATCTCGGCCTTGGCCCCCTTGTTGCCCACTGTGTCCATCATGTAGGCGGCCTTCAGCGTGAGCAGGCGTGCCTGCTCGATGCTGCAGCGCGCTTCGGCAATGCGCTCTTGCGTGACGCCTTGCTGCGACAGGGTCTTGCCAAAGGCGGTGCGCTGCAGGCTACGCTCGCACATCATCTCGAGCGCGCGTTCGGCCGCGCCGATCGAGCGCATGCAGTGGTGGATGCGGCCCGGGCCAAGGCGGCCTTGCGCGATCTCGAAGCCGCGCCCAGCGCCCAGCAGGATGTTCCCGGCGGGCACGCGCACGTTCTTCAGCGCGATTTCCATATGGCCGTGCGGCGCATCGTCGTAGCCGAACACGGTCAGCGGACGGATGATGGTGACGCCGGCAGTGTCGGCAGGCACGAGCACCATCGACTGCTGCTCATGACGTCCCGCTTCCGGGTTGGTTTTGCCCATCACGATGTAGATCTTGCAGCGCGGATCACCGCCGCCCGACGACCACCACTTGGTGCCGTTGATCACCAGTTCGTCACCGTCGCGCTCCATGCTGCACTGGATATTGGTGGCGTCGCTCGAGGCGACGGCCGGCTCTGTCATCAGAAACGCCGAGCGGAACTCGCCGCGCAGCAAGGGCTCGAGCCACTCGGTTTTCTGCGCTTCGCTGCCGTAGCGTTCGATGGTCTCCATATTGCCGGTGTCGGGCGCCGAGCAGTTGAACACCTCAGAGGCCCAGCTCACGCGGCCCATGATTTCGCACAACGGCGCGTATTCGAGATTGCTCAGACCCTCGGGCGCGCGCTTCGAGCTCGGCAGAAACAGATTCCACAAACCCGCAGCACGCGCCTTGGGTTTGAGGTCCTCGATCAGCGTGGTCGGAATCCAGGCATTGCCCTTGGCCCGGTTCGCTGCGACTTCTTCGTGAAAGCGCCGCTCGTTGGGGTAGATGTGTTCGTCCATGAAGGCGAGCAGTCGCTGCTGAAGATCCTTCACCTTGGGGCTGTAGTCGAAGTTCATGGTGTGTCCTTGAAGGGGGCTATGGGTTGGGTGGGAGGAGCGCGATCACGCCTTGCTGCGGTATTGCAGATACTGGGCGAGCAGCGCTTCCATGGTGGTATGGCGGGTGTGGGTATGCAGCGGATGCAGCGGCGAGAAATTCACCACCCGCACCAGCCAGTCGTGGGGAGCGTCGCCGACGTCGAGCACATTGATGCAGGCCGGCGTCTGCACCAGACTGCCCAGCATCAGGCGCTGGCCGCCGCTCAATGCGTGCGACAGCACGACAGCGTTGACGACGCCGTGCAGCACCAGCAAGGCGCTGTCCCAACTCGGGTCGGCGCGCAAGCGGGCAATCGCGGGCAGCACACGGTCGAGTAGTTCGCCTATCGATTCGCCGTGCAAAAAACGCTGGTCTTCGCGCAACATGCCGTGGCTCAAGGCGTTGAAAGCCTGCTCGATTTGTTCGTGCGGAATGTCGGCCAGCCGGCCGCCGCGAATCTCTTGCAACT
>Ga0315270_10001155_pt1 | contig 14066 bp, 10 predicted proteins | sample C1_bottom_MG_FD_204932 | JGI IMG/M metagenome (GOLD analysis project Ga0315270, IMG submission 204932) | Sediment microbial communities from Yellowstone Lake, YNP, Wyoming, USA - C1_bottom | ecosystem: Environmental > Aquatic > Freshwater > Lake > Sediment | place: USA: Wyoming | collected... | reverse complement strand
TCTTCATGGGTAATGATGATTTGATGTATCCGGAGGCATTGGCCAATGTTGCAAATACGATTGCGCGCCATGGCAATATCGGTGTTGTGTTGAGGACCTATGCATCATTTGATGAATCCCCCGAAAAGATCAATCAAACCTTTAGGTATTTCCAGAATGAGATATTTTTCAGGGGAGGGGCGGATACGATTACAACATTCTATCGTCGATCGGTGGTGATTTCGGGCGTGGTGATCCACAGAAAAGAGGCGCTCAAGTACAGCACAAACAGGTTTGATGGCACGCTGTTATACCAACTCTATCTGGTTGCGAATATCCTGGTAAGCATGAATGGCGTGTTTACGCCTCAAATTCTGGCGCTATATCGCAATGGTGGAACCCCCGATTTTGGTAACAGCGAAGCAGAAAAAGGCAGGTTTACACCTAAAATACAAACACCGGAATCATCTTTGCACTTTATGAGGGGCATGCTTGAAATAGTGAAGTGGACAGAAGAAAACAGGAATATAAAAATTTACAAAAGAATAATTACCGATATCGGTAATTATTGTTACCCGATATTATCGATTCAGGCCAAACAGCCCTTCATGGTATTCGTTAATTATGCCTTTGGTTTTGCAGCAATGGGTTTCTGGAAGAATAAATTTTTCTATTTGTATCTTGTCTCGCTCCTTGTTCTTGGCTCTGATCGGGTTGACAGGCTCATTCAGTTTGTCAAGCGACGAATGGGACATACACCCGCACTGGGAAATGTATACAGTGGCGGGCCTCAATGAGAATATTGGTGGCAGGCGACTGGTATTCTGATGTTCATGAAGAGGGTGTATATCAAGCCTACCAAAAACTTGGTCATGAGGTTTTCAGGTTTACATGGCATCAGTATTTCCAAACTGCGCCAGTGTCTTTCCCATTGGTTGCGAAAATAGAAACTATATGGCGAAAACTTCAGGACAAATTCATCGTCGGACCGATCTTGTACAGAATCAATTGCGATTTTATTAAGAAGATTGACGAGTGTAAGCCGGACTTAATTTCTATATATCGAGGTACGCACATTACAAAAATAACGTTACGTACTATCAAAAAACGCTTTCCTGAATGTAGACTGGTTAGTCACAATGAAGATGACCCATTTACCGAAGGTCATCCCTGTTGGCTATGGCGAAATTTTCTTGCCTCCATTCCGGAATACGATTTAGTGTTAGCACATAGGTTAAGAAACATTAATGAATATAAGCAGGCTGGAGCGAAGAATGTAAAATTTCTTCGTTCGTGGTATGCGCCGGAGCGGACACATGCTGTAGATTTGACCGAAGATGAAAAATTTAAGTTTGAATGTGATGTGGTGTTTGCTGGTCACTTTGAAGATGATGGTCGAATTGATAAACTGGAGGAAATTGTCAGGCAGGGGTTTAAGCTTCGGATATATGGTCCAGGCAAATATTGGGATCCTATTTTGCGGGATTCTGAACTACTCCAACATTTGGTACCAGTTCAAATGTTATGGGGTGAAGATTACAATAGGGCTTTATGCGGTGCGAAGGTCGCTTTGTGTTTTTTCTCAAAATTAAATTGTGATACATACACAAGACGTTGCTTTGAAATCCCTGCGACACAAACAGTACTTCTTTCCGAGTATTCCGATGAGCTGGCTACACTATATCAGGAAGGTGTTGAAGCTGATTTTTTTAAATCTAAAGAAGAGTTAATTCGAAAGTTACATCGTTATGTTGATAACGATGCATTTCGTACATCTGTGGCGCTAGGCGGTTACCTTCGTGTGATTGCGGACGGGCATGATGTGGTTTCCAGGATGAGACAGGTGCTCGAATGGAGTGAGCAAATAAGAGGTAATTAGGATACAAGAAATGAATAAATTTAATTCACAATCACTTTTAATGCGATTTTTTAGGGCTAACGGTTTAGAAAGTGTTGCGTGGTCATTACGTCGTTTACATTGCCCTGTGGATGACAATTCCCTTGTGCTTGAGGTCGGGTCGGGTGGTAATCCTTATGCGCGTGCAAATGTATTATTAGACGCATACGAAGAAACCAAAGAGAGGCACTGGGTACCACTTAAAGCAGATAGACCTATGGTGCTTGGATTTGTAGAAAAGCTGCCGTTTAAAAGTAAAGCATTCGATTTTGTGATTGCTTCACATGTGTTGGAACATTCTCCTCAGCCAGAACAGTTTCTTGCTGAGTTGCAAAGGGTTGCGAAGGCGGGGTACATAGAAGTTCCAGATGCTTTTATGGAACGCATCAATCCTTATACAGATCATAGGCTGGAAATAACTTGCCGCAATGAAAAATTAATTATAAGAAAGAAGCCGGCTAATATTGTGGAGCATGAAACTGTTGAGCTATACGAGCATCGGGTAAAGCCATTTTTAACGCGCGAACTCATTCCCAAACGCCCATTTGCATTCCATGTGCGTTATTACTGGGAAGACAAAATTGATTTCAAGGTAGTAAACCCAGAAACGGATGCTACTTGGGAAGTAAAAGTGGGTACTACAAAGTCAACCGAACCTATGCTAGGTATCAAAGCGCGTATAAAAACATATTTGCTTGACATTGCAAGAAAAGTTCTTTCACAGGGTCGACGAAATAGCAAAATTGACCTTTTCAGTTTGCTGATGTGCCCTACTTGCAGCTCTGAGTCATTAACTAAGATTAATGATGACATTAAATGTAATGATTGTAATTCTATATACACCGTAAAAAATGGAATACCTTCGATGTACGGGTTGGCGTCATTAAGTAGCGGAAAGCTTGTACCATGAGTATTTTTTCCTCTAGATATGTGCGGCCTGTTGGTTTGCATATTGCAAAGATCTGTCATTGTTGCAAATAAAATTATGCGTATTTTTATTAATGCGCTGTCAGCTCGATTAGGTGGTGGACAGACATACTTGTTGAATTTGTTCAAGCATGTGCCACAGGAAAAACAATGGCAGGTGTTTATACTGGTTCAGCCGACATTTGTAATTGGTGGATTACCGCCGAACGTGGTGCGTCTGGAGCAACCTTCATTGGAAAATCCGTTGAAGCGTGCGTTGTGGGAAGAAATGCAACTGCCCAAATTACTGAAGCAACACAATATCGAATTCTTCTTCTCGCCGGGTGGTTTATTGCCCAGATCGCTGCCCAAAAATATATTCGCAGCAGTGACATTTCAGAATATGTTGCCGTTCGATCATCAGCAGCGAAAAAAATATCCGTTTGGTTATCGCAGGATGCGCGACTGGCTGCTTGAGCGTGGTTTGGCCTCGTCAATGCGCCGGGCTGATTTGGTGATATTTATTTCAGAATTTGCCAGAAATTTTATACAGCAAGCACTTGGTACATTGCAGGGATATAGCGTTGTTATTCCGCATGGTATACATCCCTCATTCATGGCAGCAAAGGGGCGTAAGCTGCCTCGACCGGCATGGTTACCTGCGGAAGCATATTTTCTGTATGTATCTTTTATAGATCATTACAAGGCACAGTTGCAGGTGGTGCAGGGGTACGATCTTTACCGGAAACAAGGCGGGTCGGGGAAGCTGATCCTGGCGGGGGCGGAATATCGTCCCTATGGGGATATGCTAAGACAAGAAATCAGTGCACGGGGATTAACAGGCGAAGTGATTCTGGCGGGGACTGTACCGCACGAAGATTTACCCGCTATCTATCAGCATGCCAAGGTAAATCTTTTTGCATCATTTACCGAGAATTGCCCGAATATTTTGCTTGAAATAATGGCTTCGGGTAGACCGGCTTTGGTTTCTAACCGGGAACCAATGACTGAGTTTGGTGGAAATGCGGTGGCATACTTTGATCCGTCCAATCCTGAAGATTTTGCGGCTAACCTTTTTGAGCTGCTAAATGATGAAGCACGTCAGGATACACTTGCGAATAAAGCGATGAATCGCGTAGCGAGCCATACATGGGAAGAGGCAGCTGACAAAACCTGGAAAGCGATTGCATCAGTTGCGCACAAAAGTTGATGTAACACGTTAAAATAACCGCTAAACGTATTCTTAACAAAAAAAGCCGCGATAAACTGTTTTAAGAGGATCAGGCGATATCGAATAGTCGATGCATACATAGGCAGAATGATCATGTTCAAAAATAAAAAATTAATCATTACAGGTGGTACCGGGTCGTTTGGTAACGCAGTATTAAAGCGCTTTCTTGATACGGATATATCCGAGATACGCATATTCAGTCGTGATGAAAAAAAACAGGACGATATGCGCAAGAAATACAACAATCCGAAAATTAAGTTTTACATCGGTGATGTCAGAAATGAACGTAGCCTTGAGCAAGCGTTTCGCGGGGTGGATTATTGTTTTCATGCGGCGGCCTTAAAGCAAGTGCCTTCGTGCGAATTTTATCCAATGGAAGCCGTTCGTACAAATGTGCTGGGTACCGAAAATGTACTAGAGGCAGCGATCTCCAATGGTGTGAAGCGGGTGGTATGTCTGAGCACGGATAAGGCAGTCTATCCTATCAATGCAATGGGTATTTCCAAAGCAATGATGGAAAAAGTCATGGTGGCAGAGTCACGAAATCTGGATCAGAGCGATACTGTTATATGCGGTACAAGATATGGCAATGTGATGGCTTCGAGAGGCTCTGTTATTCCTTTATTTGTAGATCAGATTCTGGCTGGTAAGCCGATAACTATCACTGATCCTGCAATGACGCGCTTCATGATGACGCTGGAAGATGCGGTTGATCTCGTGCTGTATGGTTTTGAGCACGGCAAGAACGGTGATATTTTTGTGCAGAAATCACCAGCGTCAACGATTGAAGTATTGGCGCAGGCATTGTTACAAATCATGGGTAAACACAAACACGAAATTCATATTATCGGTACGCGTCATGGCGAAAAATTATATGAAGCATTGTTGAGCCGTGAAGAGATGGTGGCAGCCCAGGATTTGGGCGGTTACTACCGCGTGCCACCCGATTTGCGCGACTTGAATTATGGCAAGTTTGTAGATGAGGGCGAGTCACGAATTTCAATAACTGAAGATTACAATTCGCACAATACGACACGATTGAATGTTGCAGGTATGCAAGCGCTGTTGCGCAAGCTTGCTTTTGTGCAAGCTTTGGAGCGCGGCGAGTATATGTCGCCCGAGGAATAGGCAATGAAAGTGTTGGTGACAGGTGCGGACGGGTTTGTTGCTAAAAACCTGATAGTGCGCCTCGGAGAATTGGAAAATTTTGAAGTGGTCAAATTTTCGCGCCAAACTTCCGAAAGTGATTTGCCTGCGCTGGTTGCTGATGTTGACGCAGTTGTCCATTTGGCGGGTGTGAACCGGCCACCTTCTCCAGAAGAATTTGCTGCCGGTAATTCCGGGTTGACAGAGACATTGTGCAAAGCACTGTTTGAGAGTGGACGAAGAGTGCCAGTGCTTTTTTCTTCATCTACTCAGGCCGTGCTTGAGAACCCGTACGGAAAGAGCAAAAGCGAAGCTGAAAATGCCTTGTGGCAATATGCTGCAAATAGTGATGCGAAGGTTTATATATACAGATTGCCCAATGTGTTCGGAAAATGGTGCAAACCCAATTACAACTCGGCGGTCGCGACGTTCTGCCATAACATTGCTCATGGATTGCCAATCAAGATTAATGATCCTAACGTATCGCTGTCGTTGGTTTACGTGGATGATCTAGTTGATGAATTTATCCGCATATTGAACGACAAGCCGGAAGTCGGTACCGGGCAATTTTCTGCTGTGACTGTTGAGTACAAAGCTACAGTAGGTGAGCTAGCGCAGCAGATTGAGTCGTTTCGGGCTAGTCGTCAAACACTCTTGACCGAGCGTGTGGGAACGGGGCTGACGCGAGCATTGTATGCAACTTATGTGAGCTATCTGCAACCGCAATCGTTTAGTTATGAGTTGACACGCCATGGAGACTCCCGTGGTGTGTTTGTAGAAATGCTCAAAACCAGGGATTCGGGACAATTTTCATATTTCACTGCTCATCCGGGGATTACCCGGGGCGGACACTACCATCACAGTAAGACCGAAAAATTTCTGGTTATAAAGGGTAAGGCACGTTTTGGTTTTCGCCATATCGTGACTAATGAGACTTATGAAATTTGTACTACAGGCGAACAGCCGCAGGTCATTGAGACTGTTCCGGGGTGGACGCACGACATCACCAATGTGGGAGAAGAGGAAATGGTGGTGATGCTGTGGGCCAATGAAATATTTGATCGGGAGCGCCCCGATACAATCTCATGCAAGGTTTGAATATGAAGAAGCTGAAAATAGTATCGGTAGTTGGCACGCGGCCTGAAATTATTCGATTGTCGAGGGTATTGGCAAAACTGGATCTGTACTGTGATCATGTTCTGGTGCATACAGGCCAAAATTATGACTATGAACTTAACCAGATATTTTTTGACGACCTGGGCGTGCGCAAGCCGGATTATTTTTTAAGCTCGGCTGGTTCAAGTGGCGCGGAAACAATTGGCAATGTGATCATTGCAGTTGATAAGGTGCTATCCGAAGTGAAGCCTGAAGCAATGCTGGTGCTGGGAGACACCAATAGTTGTATGGCGGTTATTCCGGCAAAGCGACGGAAGATTCCTATTTTTCACATGGAAGCGGGTAATCGATGTTTTGATCAACGTGTGCCGGAAGAAATAAATCGTCGTATCGTGGATCATACGGCAGATATTAATCTTACCTACAGTTCTATTGCACGGGAATATTTACTGCGAGAAGGATTGCCGCCAGACATGGTGATCAAAACTGGTAGCCCGATGTTTGAGGTTTTGACACATTACCGCGCAGGAATTGATGCTTCAGAAGTGATGGTACGTTTGGATATTAAACCGCAAAAGTTTTTCGTGGTGAGCGCTCATCGTGAAGAAAATATCGATTCGGAAGTGAATTTCAGCAAACTGGTAACGATTCTTAATACAGTGGCAGAGCACTATCAATATCCGGTCATCGTGTCTACCCATCCGCGCACCCAAAAACGCATAGATGCTATGAATGCCAAGTTTCATTCACAAGTGCGTTTACTCAGCCCTTTGGGGTTCAAAGATTATAACAAATTACAGATGATGTCTAAGGCAGTACTATCTGATAGCGGGACGATTAGTGAGGAGTCGTCTATATTAAATTTCCCTGCACTGAATATACGTGAAGCACACGAGAGGCCTGAAGGCATGGAAGAGGCGTCGGTGATGATGGTGGGCCTCGAAGTAAAACGTGTCATGCAGGCATTAACTGTGCTTGAAGACCAACCGCGAGGTGAAGAACGCATATTGCGATGTGTTGAGGATTACAGTATGCCAAACGTGTCAGATAAAATAATACGAATTATCCATAGTTATACGGATTACGTGAACCGTACTGTATGGAAACAATAATATAATATACCTTGAAAATATTAGTCATTACCCAATATTTCTGGCCTGAAAATTTCAGGATAAATGATCTGGTGCAAGAATTGGTATCACGAGGACACAGTATCAGCGTGTTGACTGGATATCCAAATTATCCAGGTGGAATCATTTTTAAAGATTTTCGCGAAAATCCCAAAATGTTTTCGCAATTTTCGGGGTCAACGGTATGGCGTGTTCCACTGTTAGCTAGAAAAAAGGGAGGACTGAATCTAATTCTGAATTATCTGAGCTTTATGATGGGTGCGTCTATATGGGGGCCATTTAAACTGCGAGGTCAGAAATTCGACGTTATTTTTGTATATGAGCCATCTCCTGTTACGGTAGGTATTCCTGCGATTGTACTCAGCAAATTTAAGCACATACCCGTGGTGTTTTGGGTATTGGATTTATGGCCGGAGACACTCTCAGCTATAGGTGTTTTGCATTCAAAAAAATTGTTGAGGATGGTTGGATGGTTAGTTCGCGGTATTTATAAAAGATGTAATTTAATTTTAGGACAGTCTAAGGGATTTATTGGAAATATTGCAAAATATTGCGATGATACCAATAAAATACGTTACTTTCCCAATTGGGCCGAGGAAGTCTATAGCAACAGTGAGGCAGTGGAACTTGCTACAGAGGTACCACTTGTTGATGGCTTATTTAATGTGCTTTTTGCAGGGAATATAGGAGAAGCACAGGACTTTCCTGCCATTATTGACGCAGTGGAATTACTTAAATCCAATGTAAATATTCGCTGGTTGATAGTGGGTGACGGTCGAATGTCAGACTGGCTTAAACAAGAGGTAGCAAAACGGAGATTGCAAGACGTTGTTTTATTATTAGGTAGATTTCCTTTTGAAAGTATGCCTTCTTTTTATGCACATGCTGATGCGCTATTGGTATCGTTAAAGGCTGATCCGGTATTTGCATTAACGATTCCAGGAAAAGTTCAATCGTATTTGATGTCTGGAATACCTTTGGTTGGAATGCTTGATGGAGAAGGTGCGAATTTAATCCGAGAGTCAAAGGCTGGGTTGGCATGTTCTGCGGGGGATAGCAAGGGACTGGCGCAGCTTGTAATAAAGCTTTCGAATATGACAAAAATTGAAAGAATGGCTATGGGAAAGTGTGGCCTAAATTACGCAAAGCAAGAATTTGATCGTACTAAATTAGTAGATCAATTAGAAAGTTTTTTTGATGAGGTTGCTAGTTTAAAGGGATAAACTTCAAAACCAGAGCTCGATATTTTTAAACGTATTGGCTGTGTTGGAAAGGTGTTCAAGACTATAACTTCGCATGAATACATTAAACGAAATATTGGAAAATTTGAATTTTTTAGAATCATTATTATTGAGGATCTTAATAGTAGCTGACATCCACATTCCCGTTCATGGTGAGCCAGTCGAACCATAAGCACTGTATCTTAGTCTGCCATTTAACCTTCAACAGACTCAGGACGAACGGTGTTGGTATTTGTCAGTCATTTAACCGAGACTCAATAAAATTGTCATGTATCACTACATAATCAGTTGAAATCACTACCCCATATATGAATAAATATGCCCCCCTCATCGCAGCTAGCATTACTGCAATGATGATTCTGTACTTATTAGCAAGTAAAACAACAAGTAAGTTTAAAGATATTCCAAATGAGCGTTCGCTACACAGTACCCCAGTGCCACGAATAGGTGGTGTCGCCCTGATGTTAGGCATCTTTATAGGTTGGGGGCTGATGTACGAATCGATAGTGTGGTGGGTCGTGGCTCCGTTGCTACTACTATTCTTCACTTCACTGCTAGATGATATATATAATTTACCCGTAAAGCTACGCCTGCTTTTGCATGTGATCGCTGCTGCTTTTTTCGTGTATGGCTCAGAGTTACATGAGCAACAAGGTTTTGTTGTTGCAGCGGTAACGTTATTGTTCGTGGTATGGATGACCAATCTATATAATTTCATGGATGGTTCTGATGGGCTGGCAGGAGGCATGGCATTTTTTGGATTCGGTATGTACGCTATTGCCGCATATCTTTCACAAAACACGGCACTAGCATCGTTAAATATTTGTGTAGCCGCCGCATCAGCTGGGTTTTTATTATTCAATTTTTATCCCGCCAAAATATTTATGGGAGATTCTGGTTCGATTTCTCTCGGATTTCTAGCTGCTGTAATGGGCTTATGGGGATGGCAGCAAGGCACTTGGGCAGTATGGTTCCCACTGTTTGTATTCTCACCATTTATTGTCGATGCGAGTGTCACCTTGGTAAAACGGGCATTACGTGGCGCCAAGGTTACAGAAGCGCATCGTGAACATTATTACCAGCGACTGATTCAGATGGGCTGGGGGCATCGCAATGTTGCGTTGGCTGAATATGGACTGATGTTGAGCGTGGGCGGTTCGGCGCTTTCCGTTAAAGATGATAGTTGGCCGTGGCAATTATTGTTGCTATGGGTGTTTATATATATATGCGCAATGCTGCAACTGGATATACGTTGGAAAATTTATAAACAAGGACAAAATGTATAAATCACGAATACACACAGGCATTGCGATGTTGCATGATGTTGTCGCAGCAGCACTTGCCTGGTGGCTCTCATATTTACTGCGTTTTAATTTCGATCTGACGGAACAGTTTCAGGATGAACTCGTAAGAACACTGATTTGGGTAGTGCCATTACAAGCTAGCGTATTCTGGGGCTTTAGCCTATATCGAGGCATTTGGCGTTACGCTAGTGTGGCTGATCTGCGCCGTATTTTGATCGCAGTTGTTGCAGCAACGGTTTTTATTCCCTTGGTGCTGTGGTTGTTTCGAGTACAAGTCATCGTTCCGCGTTCCGTACTGATTCTTGACCCCTTACTTTTGTTGTTGACTATGGGGGGGAGTCGTTTGTTTTACCGTCTGTGGAAAGAGAATTTATTATATGGAAATTTTAATTTGCAAGGAGAGCCCGTGCTGGTGCTGGGTGCCGGTGCGGCAGGTATATCATTAGCCAAAGAGCTGGCACGAAGTAAAGCATGCCATGTAGTAGGCTTTCTAGATGACGACGTAAACAAGCTAGGGCGTACGTTAAATGGATTCTTGGTATTGGGTACGTTGGATAGTTTGCCCCATTGGGTTCATCGGTTTGATGTTACCCAAGTCATTATCGCCATGCCGTCTGTCTCGCATCAAATTCGTAAACATATAGTAGATCTTGCAAGTGGTTGCGATATCAAAGCAATGACCGTACCCTCTTTCAACGATTTGCTAAGTGGCCGTGTCGCGATTACGCAATTGCGAGCAATTGAGTTGGATGATTTGCTTGGGCGAGACGCGGTGCAACTTGATACCGTCGGCCTCCATGAATTGTTGAAAAATAAAACTGTTCTGGTAACGGGTGCAGGCGGCTCCATCGGTTCTGAATTATGTCGCCAGATTGCACAATTTTCCCCGCAGACTTTGCTCTTGTTTGAATCAAGCGAATTCGCGTTGTACAACATGGAGCAAGAACTGACTACTACCTTTCCGCAACTCAAACTGGTTTGTCTGGCTGGGGATGTAAGAGATGAAGCTAGGGTAGAACAGGTATTTATAGAGTTCAAACCGTCAGTCGTTTTTCACGCGGCAGCTTACAAACATGTGCCGTTAATGGAATCACAAAATTCATGGCAAGCGGTGCGAAATAATGTGTTTGGAACCTGGTGTGTGGCGAACACGTCTCAACGTCACAGGGTAGAAAAATTCGTACTTATATCAACCGATAAGGCAGTCAATCCAACAAATGTGATGGGCACCACCAAACGTTTGGCAGAGATGGTATGCCAAGGATTGCAGCAAAAAAATGGCACACGGTTTGTGATGGTGCGATTCGGCAATGTGTTAGGTAGCACAGGCAGTGTGATTCCAAAATTCCGAGAGCAAATAGCTAAAGGGGGGCCGATCACAGTGACACATCCCGATATTACCCGCTACTTTATGTCTATCCCGGAGGCGGCGCAATTGGTATTGCAGGCAGGTTGTATGGGAGAAGGGGGTAAAATATTTGTGTTGAATATGGGCGAGCCGGTCAGGATAGTGGATTTGGCTAAAGACTTGATCCGCTTGTCCGGTTTTAAAGAAGAAGAAATAAAAATTGAATACACAGGATTGCGTCCCGGTGAAAAGCTGTTTGAAGAATTACTCGCCGATAACGAACACACATTGATGACACCACATCCTAAGTTACGTGTTGCTCAGGCACGCACCGTGGATGCTGCATGGATCAAAGAACTACTAGGTTGGATTGCCACATCCGAGGAAATTTATACTGATGATGTTGTGAAAAAACGTCTTCAACTAATAGTGCCGGAATACGTTCCTACAACCAATGAAAAAAAATTAATCTCTGCTGGTGATAGGGTGTGAAGCAAATGCACACTGGCATAACAATCGAACAATGTATATGAGTGCAGAGGTATAGCATGCCCAGTTTGTCGGTAACCATAATTACTAAAAACGAAGCAAACAATATTCGTGCATGCCTTGAGTCAGTGAAATGGGCGGATGAAATTATTGTGATTGATTCGGGTAGCACCGATGATACCGTTGCCATTTGTCGTGAATTTACACAGCAGGTATTTATACATGATTGGCGGGGTTTTGGCGCACAGAAGAATCGTGCGCTAGATTATGCGGGCAAGGAATGGGTATTGTCGATTGATGCAGATGAAAGAGTTTCTGTCGAACTGCGTTTGGAAATTCAAAATACTATTGCAGCGGGAAAACATGATGGATATTTTCTGCCGCGGTTGTCACAATTTTGCGGAAAATTTATTCATTATTCTGGCTGGTATCCGGACTATGTGTTGCGATTGTTCAAAAAAAATGCAGGCAGATTTTCAGACAGTCTGGTACATGAAAAAGTATTGCTGTTAGGCAGCACCGCTAAATTGAAAAATCCAATTCTGCACTACAGTTATCTTACAACGAAGGATGTAGAGCGTAAGGTGGAGCACTACTCGACGGCCGCCGCACAGCAAATGCTTCAAGCCGGTAAACGATCCGGCAGGTTGGGTGCAATCGTTCGGGGTGGATGGGCGTTTGTGAGGACCTATATCTTGAAACTGGGTCTGTTGGATGGGAAGAGTGGGTTGCAAATATCGATTATGAATGCGCGGACCACCTATCTAAAATACCGCAAGCTCAGTGAGTTGTTTGTGACGAGTCAATCAATTTAGAAGTGCTGCTGGTGTTTGTCGTGGTCTGAATATCAATATTTTTGATCACGCGCAACAGATCACGCGCGATCATAGAATTGGCATAGTCCGACAGATGGTCACCATAGCTATACAGAAAATTCCCTTTATGGGTAATCGTACACAGATTATTGGGAGTGTCACAAAGCAGGGACGTGGGATCGTAGAGCGTCATGCCAGGGTGAAGGCGTTTTAAAGTATTGGCGAATACAGAATAGGGTTTTGTTCCAGTTATTTGATCTGAATAACTGATCGTGCAACGCGGATTTTCCTTGCGTCGCAAAAATTGATTCAGAAAGGCACTAGAGGTGGCACCACCACTAATACAGCTCGTGGGATCAGGGAAGGTAGGATTGTCCACCATAAACACCACGTGCTTACCGGCCTCTTCCAATTGCTGTATGGCACGGCTATAACTGGCAATTTTTCCAGGTGGGGGCAGGGCGTTTTCAGCAATAAATCCTGATTCTTTATCGATTGGGAAGATGCCTCGCAAAGCTTCGGCCAATACAACAACTTTGATCGTCTGATTTCCAACGATTGTTTTTAGTGCAATCATATTTCTATCTTGATCGACGTTATTTGATTCATTAACCACCTCTGGCGGTTGGACAGAACCTATAATTACCCAAGGCATCCCGGCCCCCGATTCCCTCGCCAGGCCATAGAAAATTGCTTCAGCTTTACTATCACCGAAAACTGCATAGCGTGGCTCGTCTTCACCCGAATTCATACAATAAGAAAATTTAAATTGTTCTTTGGGTTCTGAAATGCCACAACCCTGTTTAAATTTTTCCCGATCTGCACCGAGAACCATCGTGTTTGCATCACCGTTTAACATGCCAGACTGGCGAGATTTATACCCGTGTGAAGTCTTGACGATAAAGCCGGCTATGCCTATCAAGACCAGGGAAAGGCAAAGTAAATACACAATTAAATTGGATTTAGCCCTGGCTCTTACCGGGCGCTCTAGAAACTTATAGGTCAACCACGCGAGAATGAAACTTGCCAAGATAATCCAGAGTCGTAAGTTTGCTGATGGGGTTTCTGATTCCATTATTCGAACAAAGGAAAGCAACGGCCAGTGCCACAGATATAGCGGGTAGCTGATGAGCCCAATCCAAACCAGTAGCTTGTTAGATAGAAGATTTCGATTCAACCAGGCATGTTTACCCGAATATATCAGCGAGGCCGCACCGAGAGTGGGTAGTATTGCCCAAGCGCCCGGGAATTGAAAATGGCTTTGAATGCTCAACACCGCTCCAATAATCATAAACAAACCAAGCCAAGCGATTACATTTTTTGTCGTTGTAGCTACTTCAATTTTTTGAGCGACGAAGTATGCCAGAAAAGCACCCAGGGCCAGCTCCCAAAATCGGGTAAAGGGTGAATAAAAATCCCCCACTACATCATGCCTCACAACGATCATGCTATAAGCTAATGAGG
>Ga0315270_10001154_pt1 | contig 14073 bp, 11 predicted proteins | sample C1_bottom_MG_FD_204932 | JGI IMG/M metagenome (GOLD analysis project Ga0315270, IMG submission 204932) | Sediment microbial communities from Yellowstone Lake, YNP, Wyoming, USA - C1_bottom | ecosystem: Environmental > Aquatic > Freshwater > Lake > Sediment | place: USA: Wyoming | collected... | reverse complement strand
TGGCCGACACACCGGTGTACGGCGTGTCGGCGTGCGGAAACGACGGCAGCAGCGTCGCGGCGAGGACGTTGCCGTCGGCCTCCATCCGTCGCGCGAAGGCCAGGATGTCGCCCGACGGGCCGTCCTCCGGCGCGTGGCGCATGATCGACGCCAGCAGCGGCTTCCACCCCCACGCCATCACCGGCTCGATCGCGCCGTCGAGTGCGCCGACCAGGATGCCGGCGGCCTGCATGCCCGCCTCGTACATGTCGATGTGCGGATACGTTTTGTAGCCAGCGATGACGGTCGCGTTGTCGACCAGGTCGCCGGAGAGATTGGTGTGGTAGTCGAGCGTCACGGCGATGGGCATGCGCGGCGCGATGCGCCGTATCCGCGTGACGATCTCGCCTTCGGCGTCGTCGCAGTCGTCGATCACCATTGCGCCGTGCAGGTCGAGCATCACCGCGTCGCAACCTGCGCGCACGGCGGCTTCGAGCGGCTGCACCAGCGTCTCGAACGTCGCGCGCGACGCCTTGCCCGAAGGCCACGCTTCGGCAGCGACCGGTATCGCGACCTCGGCCCCTTCGCGCCGCGCAATGTCGAGGTAGGCAGCAATCGGCGTGTTCGTGTTCTCGAAGCGCGCGCGCGCCGCGGCGCCCGACGCGGGTCCGTTGCCGTGGCCGAAGGACGACAGCGGCGTCGGCAACGGAGAGAACGTGTTCGTCTCGTGCTTGATCAGCGCAACGACGTAGCGGCGCGGCATGGGGCGCGTGCTGCCGCTACGGCTGGAACGCGGGTCCGCCGGGCTTGAGGCGCAGCCCCGGGCGCAGCCGCGTCCAGTGGAACATCGTCGGGTCGGCCTTGGCCGGGCCGGGGGAGACGACGACCAGGACTTCCCTGGCGATCGGCTGGAAGTCGGCGCGGAAATGCACGGAGCTCTTCAAGCCGAGCATATGCTGCTGCCTGGGTTCAATGCCCAAGTGCCGGAACATCTGCTGATCTGCCGCCTGGCACTTCTTCGACGCCAGCACGACGCGCACGTTGCCGCGCCGCAGGACCGCCATGTGCCGCAGATCCATCCGGAAACCCTTGAACATCGGACCGGTGCACGTGAACTTGCCGTCGCTCAACGCCTCCACGGTGAACTCGCCGGCAAGCGGGACGTGCCCGGCGACGCCGGAGATCTCGCCCAGGCGAAACTCGGCGGCGTGACCAATGCCGACCGCATGGGCCTGCCGCGCAGACGCCGGATCGATCAGCAGCCCCAGCACGGCGCCGCGCGGGTCGCGCTTCAGCATGGCGGCGAGCAGGCCGGTGGTGTCGCCGTTGCCGCCGGCGCCCGGATTGTCCTGCGTGTCGGCCATCACCACCGGCGCGCCGGGTTCGCCGCGCTGGATCGCGCGCGCGACGGCGGCATCGGGCTCGAACAGTTCCATCGCGAAATCGGACTCCGCGTCGCGCACGGCGTTGGCGAGCGCGTCGACGGCGGCATTGACTTTGCGCGCATCGGGGCCGTAGCCGAACACGGCCATCTGGCACTCGGGGAAATCCGCCATCGGAAAGCCCGGCGTGAACGAGAGGATCGTGTCGTGTTCGCGCTCGAGTCGGGCCAGCAGTTCGTACAGGCTCTTGCCGGGCTCGATGAACGTGCACTGCGACGGCAAGCCGGTCAGGAAGTCGAGCGCGCGCATCGCCTTCGCCATCGGCTTTCCGGCCTTGAGCGTCCGGTCCAGCAGCAGCGCCGCGCGCGCGCCGGTGGCCGCCATGTCGATGTGCGGATAGGTTGTGTACGCGTTGAGCCCGTCCGAGTGCTCGACCATCGCGCGCGTCATGTTGGCGTGCAGGTCCAGGCTGGCGACGACGGGGACCTTGTGTCCGACGACCTTGCGCACGCGCGCCAGCAGATCGCCTTCGCCGTCGTCGAGATGTTCCGTGACCATCGCGCCATGCAGGTCGAGATAGACGCCGTCGAGCGGACCGGCGTCGCGCAGCCGGTCGAGCATGTCGCCGACGATGCGCTCATAGGCATCGCGCGTGACGTGCGCCGACGGCGATGCCGCGCCCCACACCAGGCCGACGGTGCGATGGCCGGCGGCATGCAGTGCGTCCAGCGCGCCGGTCGCCGGTATGTTGGCGCCGGAGAGCCGCAATGCAATCGCGTCGCCATAGGTGATTTCCGGCCAGCCCCCGCCGTCCTCGAACGCGGCATAATCCGCCTTCGATGGTGCAAAGGTGTTGGTCTCGTGCTGGAATCCACCGACGGCAATGACGGCCATGCTCTCTCCTTAGTGCGTTGCAGCGGGCGAGGTTAGCCGTTATCGCCTGAAGTGACAAATGAGTGCGAAATGAGCGACCAATGAGCGACGAACTCTGGAAATGGGATGCCGTGGCGCTTGCGGAAGGCATCCGCGCTCGCTCGATATCGTCGCGCGAGGCCGTGCATGCCTGCGTCGAGCGGATGCGCGCCGTCAACCCGCAGCTCAATGCGGTGACGTGCGATCTGTCCGTGGAGGCGCTGGCCGCGGCGGACCGCGCCGACGAGGCGGTCGCGGCCGGTACTGCGCTGGGACCACTGCACGGCGTCCCGGTCACGATCAAGGAGAACGTCGACCAGGAAGGCTGCGCGACGGTCAACGGCGTCGCGGCGTACAAGGACGTCATCGCCACGGCCGACAGTCCGGTCGTCGCCAACTGGAAAAAGGCCGGCGCGGTCATCATCGGGCGCACCAACACGCCGTCGTTCAGCTTCCGGCTGGACACGGTCAACGACTATCGCGGCCGCACGTACAGCCCGTGGTCGCGCACGATCACGCCCGGCGGCTCGAGCGGTGGCGCATCGTCGTCGGTGGCGGCGGGCATCACGCCGCTCGCGCACGGCAACGACATCGCCGGGTCGGTGCGCTACCCGGCGTATTGCACCGGGCTCGCGGGATTGCGGCCCTCGTTCGGGCGTGTTCCCGCATACAACCCGTCGTGCAAGACCGAGCGCGTCATCTCGGCGCAGCTGATGTCCGTGCAGGGTCCGCTGGCACGATCCGTCCGCGACGTGCGTCTGGGATTCGGGGCGATGGCCGCTCACGACGCCCGCGACCCGTGGTGGGTGCCGGTGCCGCTCGAAGGCACGCCATGGAAGACGCCGATCCGTGTGGCGGTCGTTGCGGACGCCGACGACTTGGGCGGTGCGGTGCCGTCGCCAGCGGTCGCGGCGGCACTCGCGCAAGCGGCAAAGGCGCTGGCCGATGCTGGCTACGAGATCGTCGACGCAAAGACGCCGGGGTTCACGCTCGCGTTCCAGCACTGGTTCGAGATGTTCATTCCCGAGTTTCGCCGGTTCATGCAGGCCGATTTCGAGCGCGACGGCGACGAAGGCGTCCGCATCGCGATGCGCCTGATGGCTGAGAGCGTTCCCGACCACGGCGTCGACGCCCACTTGAAGGCGCTGGCCGACCGCACGCGCCTGATCCGCGACTGGTATGCATTTCTTGCGCACACGCCGCTGGTGCTGGCGCCGGTGTGCACCGAGCAGGCCTACGTGCAGGGATTCGACGTCGAGAGCGCGGCGCGGACGATGGAAGTCTGGCGCCAGTCGTCGACGATGATGGCGATACCGGTCCTTGGGCTGCCCGCGATGGCGGTGCCCACGGGCGTGGCCAACGGATTGCCCGTCGGCGTGCAGATCGTCGGACCGCGCTTTCGCGAGGATCTCTGCCTCGCCGCCGCCGAAGCGATCGAGGCGCGCGTACCGCGCATCACGCCCATCGACCCGCGGCGGTGAGTTTTGGCAACTGAGTAGGCAACTGAGCGCAGGCAACTGAGCGCAGCCCACGGAGCGCCGTCAAGCGCGCGCCTATTGCCGGCAAACCGCCGTGCGACTATCGTGCGGGTTCGCGCAAGCCGCTCGCGGCGCACTGCCACAGTTTCCCCTCAGGAGAAGTCCATGCCGTTCCGCATCCGCCACTCATTTGCCATGGCCGCCGTCGTCGCGTTCGCCATTGCCGCCGCTGGCCTGACGGCGCCCACCGCGCTGGCCCAGACCACGCTGCGCGTCGTCAAGCATTCGGACCTCAAGATCGTCGACCCGATCTGGACGACGGCGTACATCACGCGCGACCACGGCTACATGATCTACGACACGCTGTTCGCGACCGACGCCAATGGCCAGATCAAGCCGCAGATGATCGACAAATACGATCTTTCGGCGGACAAGCTCACGTGGACGATGACGCTGCGCGACGGCCTCCTCTGGCACGACGGCGCGCCGGTCACGGCCGAGGACTGCGTCGCGTCGATCCGGCGCTGGGGCGCCAAGGACGCGACGGGCCAGAAGCTGATGACGTTCGTCAAGGACATGCCGGTCGTGGATGCGAAGACGTTCAAGATCGTGCTGAATGCACCGACGGGCCTCGTTCTTGCCGGCCTGGGCAAGCCGTCGTCCAACGTGCCATTCATGATGCCCAAGCGCGTCGCGGCGACGCCTCCGAACGACCAGATCACCGACTACACGGGCTCCGGGCCTTTCGTGTTCAGGAAGGATGAATGGAAGCCCGGCGACAAGTCCGTCTACGTGAAGTTCGACAAGTACAAGCCGCGCGCGGAACCCGTGTCCGGCCTGGCGGGCGGCAAGATCGCGAAGGTCGACCGCGTCGAGTGGAAGCAGATGGCCGACCAGCAGACGGCGGTGAACGCGCTGATCGCCGGCGAGATCGACTTCATCGAGCAGCCGTCGCACGACCTGCTGCCGATATTGCGCAAGGATCCCAACATCAAGCTCGTCGACTGGAACCCGCTCGGCAACCAGTATGCGTTCCGCTTCAACACGACGGCCAAGCCGTTCGACAACGTCAAGGTGCGGCAGGCGGTCGTGCTCGCGCTGAACCAGGAGGACTTCCTGCAGGCGGTGATCGGCGACAAGCAGTACTACAAGACCTGCAAGGCGCTGTTCGTGTGCGGCACGCCGCTCGCGTCCGACAAGGGCATGGACGGGCTGATCGAGTCGAATTTCGCGAAGTCGCAGGCGCTCTTGAAGGAGGCCGGCTACGACGGCACGCCGATCGTGCTGCTGCACTCGACGGACCTGCAGGTGCTGACCAACCTGGCGCCCGTCGCCAAGCAGCTGCTGGAAAAGGGTGGCTTCAAGGTCGACATGCAGGACATGGACTGGCAGAGCGTCGTTGCGCGCCGCGTGAAGAAGGATCCGCCTTCCGCAGGTGGCTGGCACGCAGTGCTGACGTCGTGGGTGTCGGCGGACATCCTGAATCCGCTTTCGACGGCATTCCTGAACGCGAGCTGCGACAAGGCGGCGTGGGGCTGGCCGTGCGACGCCGAAATGGAAAAGCTGCGCGACGACTTTGCCCGCGAGATCGACCCGGCGAAGCAGAAGGCGATCGCCGAATCGGTGCAGGTGCGGTGGACGCAGTATCCGACGCACGTTCACCTGGGGCAGTGGTACCAGCCGGGTGCCGCGCGCAAGAACATCGACGGCGTCGTCGTGGCGCCGGCGTCGGTGTTCTGGAACATCAGCAAGACGGGCAAGTAGCGATCGTTCCGGCGCCCCGCACCGGCCGCCGCTGATGCTCGCCTACATCGGCAAGCGGCTGCTCGCGACGATCCCCGTCATGGCGGTCGTCGCCGTGTTCGTGTTCGCCATGCTGCGGCTCACGCCCGGCGATCCGGCCGCAATCCTGGCCGGCGCGTCGGCCACGACGCAGGACGTCGCCGACATCCGCGCAAAGCTGGGCCTCGACGAGCCACTTCTCATGCAGTTCTTCGCGTGGATCGGCCGCATGGCCACCGGCGATTTCGGCGAATCGTTCTTTTTCAAGAAGCAGGTCGCCGAACTGGTCGCCGACCGCATCGAGCCCACGCTGATGCTCGCGCTGACGACGATGACGCTGTCCATCCTGGTCGCCGTGCCGCTGGGCGTGCTCGCCGCGTACCGGCAGGGGACGTGGATAGACCGGCTCGTGATGGGCTTCGCGGTGCTGGGGTTCTCGGTGCCGGTGTTCGTGATCGGCTACGTGCTTATCTACGTGTTCGCGATCGAGCTGTCCTGGCTGCCCGTGCAGGGCTACCAGCCATTGGCGGAGGGCCTCTGGGGCTGCCTGCAGCGACTCGTGCTGCCGAGCATCACGCTGTCGGTGATCTACATCGCGCTGATCGCGCGCATCACGCGCACCAGCGTGCTCGAAGTGCTGGGCGAGGACTACATACGCACCGCGCGGGCCAAGGGGCTGATCGACGTCGTCGTGCTGATGCGGCATGCGCTGCGCAACGCGGCCGTGCCGATCGTCACGGTCATCGGCATCGGCATCGCGCTGCTGATCGGCGGCGTCGTCGTGACCGAAAGCGTGTTCAGCATCCCGGGGCTGGGCCGGCTCACGGTGGATGCGGTCCTCGCGCGCGACTACCCGACGATTCAGGCGGTGATCCTGCTGTTTTCGTTCGTGTACGTGCTGGTCAACCTGGTCGTCGACCTGCTCTACACGGTTCTCGATCCGCGGATCCGGTATTGAGCGCCACCGCTGACGCGCTGGGATTGGAAGTCCCGCCCGGGCCGCCGCCCGCGCCGCGCCCGGACCTGTCGCGGCGGCTGGCGCGGAATCCGACGATCGCCATCGGCGCGGCCATCCTCGCGCTGATTCTCCTGATGGGGTTGGCGGCGCCGCTGCTGACGTCGATCGATCCGGCGCAGATCAATCCCGTGTACAGGAACAAGACGCCGGGAACGACGGAGATCGTGCGCCGCGACGACGGCACGAAGACCACCGTCACGCACTGGATGGGCACCGATTCGCTGGGCCGCGACGTCTACAGCCGCGTCGTCTACGGCGCGCGCGCGTCGCTGCTCGTCGGCGCGGCCGTCGCGGTGATCAGCGTCTCCATCGGCCTCGTCGTCGGCCTGGTCGGCGGCTACATCCGCTGGCTGGACGCCATCGTCATGCGCATCATGGACGGCCTGATGGCCATCCCGGCGATACTGCTCGCCATCGCGGTCGTGTCGCTGTCGAAGGCGGGGCTCGTCGCCGTGATCGTCGCGATCGTCATTCCCGAAATTCCCCGCGTCGTGCGACTGGTGCGCTCTGTCGTGCTGTCGATCCGCGAGGAGCCCTACGTCGAGGCGGCCATTGCGGTGGGCACGCGCACGCCGATGCTGCTCGTCCGGCACGTGCTGCCCAACACGATCGCGCCGCTGATCGTGCAGGCCACCTACATAGCCGCGTCCGCGATCCTCATTGAGGCAATCCTGTCGTTCCTGGGCGTGGGCATCCCGCCGGAGACGCCGACGTGGGGAAACATCATGGCGGAAGGTCGCACGCTGTTCCGCGTATTCCCGCACAACATCCTCTATCCGGGCATCTTCCTCGCACTGACGGTGCTTGCGGTGAACATGCTCGGCGACGGGCTGCGCGACACGCTCGATCCGCGGATGAGGAAACAGGTTTGAGTACGCCGGTGCTCGAGATCCGGGACCTCACCGTCGCGCTGCCGCCGGACGGGGATCGCGTCCACGCGGTCGCCGGCGTCGACCTGACCGTGGACCGCGGCGAAATCGTCTGCCTCGTCGGCGAATCGGGCTCGGGCAAGAGCGTCATCGCGCACGCGATCATGGGATTGCTGCCCAAAGGGCTCGCGGCCACCGGCGGCGACATCCGCCTCACCGGGGAGAGCCTGCTGACCGCCGAAGCGTCCCGGCTGCGCGAATTGCGCTGCACGCGGATGTCGATGATCTTCCAGGAGCCGATGACCGCGCTGAATCCGGTCATGCGCTGCGGTAATCAGATCGACGAAGTTCTCGCCACGCATACCAACCTCTCTCCGCGTGCGCGCCAAGAGAGAGTCCTCGACATCGTCCGCGCCGTGCACCTGCCGGAACCCGAGCGGATGATCGCGTCGTTCCCGCACCAGCTCTCCGGCGGGCAGCGGCAGCGGATCATGATCGCGATGGCGCTGGTGCTGGAGCCCGCGCTGCTGATCGCCGACGAGCCGACGACGGCGCTCGACGTAACGACGCAGGCGCAGATCCTGGCGCTGATCCGCGAACTGCAGCGCGCGCACGGCACCGGCGTGCTGTTCATCACGCATGACTTCGGCGTCGTGGCCGAGATCGCCGACCGTGTCGCGGTCCTGCGCGGCGGCGAACTCGTGGAAGTCGGGCGAACCGCAGAGTTGCTCGCTGCGCCCAGGCACGATTACACGCGAATGCTGATCGCGTCGGTGCCGAGCCTGGTGCCGCGGCACCGTGACATTGTCACCGCGCCCGTCGTGCTGGCGACGACCGGCATGACGAAGACGTATGCGGCAGGCGACTGGTTCGGACGGTCGCGCGACGCCGTCCCCGCGGCGGCGGACGTAACGCTCTCGATACGCCAGGGCGAGACGCTCGGCATCGTCGGGGAATCCGGTTCCGGCAAGTCGACCGTCGCGCGCTGCATCGCGCGGCTGATCGAGCCCACGCGCGGCCGCATCGTGATCGGCGACACCGATTTCGCGTCGATCTCGCGGACGCAGCTGCACGCGCTGCGGCGCCGCGTGCAGATCGTCTTCCAGGATCCGTATCGGTCACTCAATCCGCGCCGGACCGTCGGCCAGGCCATCGTGGAGGGGCCGATGAACTACGGCGCGTCGGCGGGCGACGCGATGGGGCGCGCGCGCAATTTGATGGAGCTGGTCAGGCTGGATCCGAAGTCGCTGGACCGGTTCCCGCACCAGTTCTCGGGCGGACAGCGGCAGCGCATCTGCATCGCCCGCGCGCTGGCGATGGAGCCCGCCGTGCTGATCGCCGACGAGGCAGTCTCCGCGCTCGACGTCTCCGTCCAGGCGCAGGTGCTCGCGCTGCTGGACGAGATAAGGCGGCGGCTGAACCTGGCCATGCTCTTCATCACCCACGACCTGCGCGTCGCGGCGCAGGTCTGCGATCGCGTCGCGGTGATGTCGAAAGGCCGCGTCGTCGAGTACGGAACGGTGCGCGAGGTCTTCGCGCATCCGCAGAACGACTACACGAAGGCGCTGCTCGCGGCGGCGCCGGGCCGGGGATGGGATTTCTCGGAAGGCCGGGCGCGGCCGCTTCCGCCCTGAATCAGGGCCGCGGCCCGATGTCCAGGTAGCGCCACTGCTGCTGCACGAAGGTGTTTAGCTTGAAGCCGCTGAGCCACGGCTGCACCACAATGCTCTCGTATGGATAGTTGGACATGATCCACGGCGCGTAATTGAAGATGAGGTCATTCATCTCGTTGAATAGCGCTGTCCGCGGCGGAGAGTGGGGAAGCGTGCGCGATTTTTCGTAGAGCGCGTCGAAGGCGGGCAGCCGCATGCGCGCGTCGTTTGACGTGCCGATGTTGCGGCTGTAGAAATAGCTGTAGAAATCGATACCTTCCGGGACATTGCTGGTCCACCCGAATCCCCACATCATCAGCTGGCCGGCCTCGGACATCCGGTTGAGTTCTGGCCACTTGTTCTTGAGGAACGTGATGCGTATGCCCAGCGCGTCCATGTTCCGCTTCCACAATTCGTCGCGGGCACGCGCCGCGTTGTCGGTCGTCGAGGCCAGCACCAGCGTCAGCGGCTTGCCGTCGGGCAACTCGCGGAAGCCGTCGCCGTCGCGGTCCTTGTAGCCGAACCTGTCGAGCAAGGCGCGTGCGGCGCGCGGGTCGTAGCCATAGGGAGCGACGAACTTCGGGTCGTGGCCATACAAAGGCGGCGGGACCGGCTGGTTGGCGACGATCGCCTGACCGTCCTGCAATTGCGCGATTGCGGTCTGACGGTCGAAGCCCATGCTGATCGCGCGCCGCAGCGCGAGCTTTTCCGGCGTGTATCCGCCCACCAGCGGATGCTCGAGATTGAAGTAGAACATCGAGATCGATGGCGTGAGTTCCCTCTGCAGTGCGATGCCGCGCTTCGCAAATTTGGGCTTGAGTGCGGCGCCATCGAGGACGTTGGAGGCGAGCGTCTGCGGGACCTCCAGATAGTCGAGATTGCCCGAGTCAAACGACAACAGTCGCGGCTGTGCCTCCTCGATGATGCTGACGTCGACGGTGCCGACGAGCGGAAGCCTGCGGCCCACCAGCCCCTTGGCAATCGCGGCATCGGCCGGCGTGCTGCCGGCGCCGGGCGCCGGAAACGTGACTTCGCGGTAGTCGGGATTGGCTTCCAGGACAATGTGCTGCCCGCGCGTCCAGCTCTTCAGCCGATAGGCGCCCGTGCCCACCGGATTTTCCATGACGCGGTTGGAACTGTCCTTGTAGGCGTCCACGACTTCGCGCGCAACTGCGGAAAAATACACGGTCGTCAGCCACCATTCGAAGCCGTAGTTGGGGCGTTTGAAGCGGATACGCAGCGTGTAGCGGTCGAGCGCCTGGAGTCCGTCAATCTTCTCGTCGTAGTCCAGCGCGCCGCTCTTGCGCGCCGCGGGCAGCACGTCGTCCAGTCCGACCAGGTTGCCCTCGAACACGTAGACCCAGTACGACCGGACCTTGGGATCGAAGATGCGCTTGATGCTGTAGACGTAATCCTCGGCGGTCAGCTCGCGCCGCTTTCCCTTGAACGCGGGGTCCGCCGCGAAGTAGATCCCCGGCCGGACCTTGATCGTGTAGGTGCGCCCGTCGTCGGACACCTCCGGCAGTGCGGCAGCCGTGTTGGGCACCATGCGGACGGGCCGCGCGAAGTAGTCGTAGACGTACAGCGGGTCGACAATCGCGCTGATGATGGCCGACGAATAGATGTCGCTCGTGACCTGTGGATCGAAGCCGGTCTCGGCGACGGGGAGCGCGACGCGCAGCGTCTTGGACATGTCGGCGCCCTGCGCGGGAGCCGTGGCCGCCAGCAGGCAGGCAACGACGAAAGCAGATGCAATTGTCAGGCGTGGATACACGTTCCTGTCCTGAACCTGCCCCTGGGGGGGGCCTCAAGGCTCGACTTATACGTCCCGGAGGAGTGACGGCGCAAGCGGCGGAGACGGGCGCCGCGGCAAACCGCGTACACTTAGGGCAGCTGCAGCGCGCGCGAAGCCCGGGAACGAAGAACCGCCGCACGCCGGCGCCCACATACCATGCGGCAGGCAAAACCTGCCCGATCACCGAGGGGAAACCATTGATGCGAATGTACGGCATCACCAATTGCGACACGATCAAGACTGCGCGCGCGTGGCTCTCCGAGCACGGCATCGCCTATCGTTTCGTCGATTTCAAGAAGACCCCGCCGCTGCGCGAGCAGCTCACGGGGTGGTGCGCCGAGGCCGGCTGGCAGACGCTGCTCAACCGCCGCGGCACGACCTGGAAGAAGCTGCCGCCGGAGAGGCAGGCGGCGGTGACCGATGCCCCGGCCGCGATTGCCATGATGCTCGAGAATCCGACGGCGATCAGGCGGCCGGTGATGGAAACCGATCAGGGCCTCATCGTCGGCTTCGACCGCGAGGAGTGGGAGCGCGCGTTTCCCGATCGCTAGCGGCGCTCAGCCGAGGAAGCGGGTGAGCCGCGCGACGCCGTCGGCCAGCCGCGCCTCGCTCGACGCGAAGCACCAGCGGACGAAGCCCTCGCCTTCGGGTCCGAACGCGCTCCCGGGTGCTAAGCCCAACCGCGCCTCGCGCACGAGGCGCTTGCAGAACTCCAGGCTGTCGGTCACGCCCTCCACGCGAAAGAACGCGTACATCGCGCCGGGCGGCGGCGCCACGGCAATCCGCGGCATGCGCGCAAGCGCCGACACCAGCATGTCGCGCGCGGCCCGGTAGCGCTCCAGCGTGTGGACGATCGTCGGCTCGCCGTCGGTGATCGCCACCACACCGGCGCGCTGCACGAAGACCGGCGAGCACGACGTGTTGTATTCGATGAGCTTGCCCAGGTCCGGCATCAGCGCTTCCGGCGCGACGATCCAGCCCAGCCGCCAGCCGGTCATCAGCCACGATTTCGAAAAGCTGTTGGTGCTGATCACGCGGTCCTCGGCGCTGCCCAAGTCCAGGAACGACGGCGCGCATGCGCTGCCGTCGTAGACCAGCCGCTCGTACACGTCGTCGGCGACGATCCATATGCCGTGGCGGCGGCAGTGCGCGAGGATCGCCTGCTGGTCCGCACGTGAAATCGTCCACCCGGTGGGATTGTTGGGCGAGTTGATCATCACCGCGCGCGTGCCGGGCGTCAGCGCCGCGAGCAGCCGGTCGAGGTCGAGCGTCCATCCGGTCGCAGTGAAGGCGAGCGGCACGCAGACGACGTTCGCGGACAGGATCTTCGGAATCTCGACCAGGTTGGGCCACAGCGGCGTGACGACGACGACGCGGTCGCCGGGCGCCACCAGAGCCTCCACCGTCAGCATCAGCGCCGACATGCCCGATGCGGTGACGGCGACATGCCCGGCGTACGTCGGCCGATGCAGCCTCGAGACGTACGCGCCGATCGCCTCGCGCAGCTCGGGGATGCCGAAATTCTGCGAATAGAACGTCTCGCCGCGTGCAAGCGACTGCGACGCCGCGTTGCAGATGAACGCCGGCGTTACTTCATCCGGTTCGCCGAACCAGAAGGGCAGGACGCCTTCCTCGCCCAGGCCGGCGTTGGCGACCTCGCGTATCTGGGACGCCATCAGCGCACGCACGGCGGGGCGTGCCGCCGAGGGCGCGGCGAAGTTCGGTTCGTTCATGAGCGAGGGCGCGGACGGGATGGGTCGGGTCGGACCGCATTTATACTACAGGCAGCACACGGGAGTCCGGCATGGGCATTGTCTGGAGCGTCATCGGCATCTTCATCTGTGGAGGCCTCGGCGGATTTGCCGCGTGGGCGTTCGTCACGGCAATGGGCTGGAGCGGAACGCCGGGCGCGCTCGCCGCCGCGGTCATCGGCATGGTGGTCGCCGTCGCGCTGTGGACGGGCGGCACTGCGTTGTTGCGTTCCCTGGGGTGGATCCGGTGACGACGCGGTGACGACATTTAGCGTCGACGAACTCGCGTCCCTGCTGATCGCGGCGAGTCGTGGTCCAGCGACCATGCCGATTTGGGCCTGCCCGGGGTCCGCCTCGACCTGACCTGACGGGTGCGCTTTCAAGGCCCCGCTCGTCGCCATTTGTCCAACGGGGTATGATTTATGTCCTGCCGGTGCCATTTCCGCCCGTCGGCGCCCTACTTTCAAGGAATGACCCGGATGAAGATCCTCATTGTTGCGACCGCCGCGCTGATGCTTGCCGCCTGCGCGGCCCCGACTCCGACCAAGGACGAGCCGGTCGCCGAGCAGAAGAGCTATCGCGTCGGCAGCCACCTGCCTGTCAAGGACAAGGATTCCGGCAGCAGCACGACCACGACCAACACCGCGCCGCCGCCGTTCCAGCCGCCCGCGGGGTACTCGCCTCCTAGAAACATGGGTGGGGGCTGATTCTGCGTAGTTCGCCTCAGGTCGCCTCAGGTCACCTCAGGTCACTTTAGGTCGCCTCCGCGACGACGACATACCGGAGCGGTCCACCGGGGTTGATCGCATCGAACGGATAGCACGTGACCAGCGTGAGCGTCGGCTGGAGCGTGTCGCGCGGGATGTTCAGTGCGCGGTAGTCGGTGACATAGGTCCTGCGTACGTGGAAGTGGCGGCGGGCGCCGTTGCGGCCTTCCACCACCAGCGTGTCGCCCGCGGCCAGCCGTTGCAGGAACCGGAAATGCGTGTCGCGGTGCGCGGTGATCACGCTGTTGCCCGGATCGCCGGGATTCGCCGAGCCTGAAAGGTGCCCGGGGCCGAACGCGAGGGTTCGGCCAGACGCGCCGCTCAGCACGAGCAGATCGGCATCCTGCGCCGGCGCAATGAGCCGGGCCACCGGATGCATGTCCGCCCAAGGCCACGGTCTGGCGGGCAAGCCCGATTCCTGCGTCTTCGCCCATGCCGAGTGCAGCAGTATCTGCGCGACTCCGGCCTTGGCGTGGATGTAGAGCCCGCTGCCGAAACAGGCGAGACCGGCACCCGCCAACACAAGGATCAATGCGAGGAGCTTCGCGCGGCGGAATCGTGAGGCGCGCTTGCGCCCTGAGTGAGCATCGCTGCCGATCGGGGAAGACTCGGCCGGCCGGCATCGAAACGCAATGCCCGGCGGGCTCGCGCGCATCCAGTTGCGCGATTCATGCCCGTTCCGCCCGAA
>Ga0315270_10001153_pt1 | contig 14082 bp, 12 predicted proteins | sample C1_bottom_MG_FD_204932 | JGI IMG/M metagenome (GOLD analysis project Ga0315270, IMG submission 204932) | Sediment microbial communities from Yellowstone Lake, YNP, Wyoming, USA - C1_bottom | ecosystem: Environmental > Aquatic > Freshwater > Lake > Sediment | place: USA: Wyoming | collected... | reverse complement strand
CAACTGCGCGCAAAGGAGAGGCATAGCTGACTTAAGTAGCCGGTATGGCGGAGGTGGGGTGGTGTCTGGTTTATGCAGCAGAAACACAAAAACCCCGGTTTTATGCCGGGGTTTTGCTTGCTGCGAACGCTTTCTTAGGCCATTGCTTTAATGGCGGCTGAAAGGCGGCTCTTGTGACGTGCAGCTTTGTTCTTGTGCAGAATTTTCTTGTCTGCAATGCTGTCGATGGTGCTGACTGAAGAGGTGAAAATTCCCTGAGCAGCTGTCTTGTCGCCAGATTCAATCGCTTTTAGCACCTTTTTGATAGCGGTGCGCATTTCTGAGCGCAGGCTGGTGTTGTGAGCGCGTTGCTTTTCCGCTTGTCTTGCACGCTTGCGGGCTTGTGCGGTGTTTGCCACTGTAAACTCCTTAAAACCTTAAATTCGAGGGTGTTCTGTAAAACGCGAAATCATACGTTGATTTTCAGACTTTGGCAAGAACTAGCTTCGCTGTGTCTGTCAGGTATTGATTTTAAACGGATTAGGATCTGTTCACACTTGTTTCCGGGGTCGCGCTTGAACGATTTGCTTGTTTGGCAAGGCGTGGAGAGGCGGCAATGGTCATTCCATTGCAACGAGCCGCAACACCGCCAGGCAAGCAAATCGTTCAAGCCCTTCGGGTTGAGCCCAAATGCCCATGCTGCCGCGTTGCACTCCTTACCAATGGAATAACCATTGGCTGCGTCGCGCGCCTTGCATCACGTGCATTTGGGCTCAACGCGATCCCCGGAAACAAGTGTGAACAGATCCTGATTGGCATGCATAGCTAAAGGTTATAAGATACGCCATTTTGCTGCGCATTGCATTTCGTGCAATTTTTCCAGTGCTGGTAAAATCAGAAGTCATCCTATATACAAGAAATGCCATGAACCTATTAAATGCACTCGCGACTGTCAGTAGTATGACGTTTCTGTCGCGCATACTCGGTTTTGTAAGAGATACTGTAGTGGCGCGCATCTTCGGTGCGGGGATGTATACCGACGCCTTCTTCATTGCATTCAAAATTCCCAATCTGCTGCGGCGCCTGTTCGCAGAAGGTGCGTTTGCCCAGGCTTTCGTGCCTATTCTGGCGGAATACAAGAATAAACGCGGACATGAGGCGACCCGGAAGCTGGTGAATCATGTGGCGACGCTGCTTTCGATCATCTTGTTCGCGGTTACTGTCATTGGCATTCTCGCGGCGCCTATGGTGGTTTATGTCAGCGCACCAGGCTTTTCAAGCAGCCCGGATAAGTTTGGCCTGACAGTAGATATGCTCAGGATTATCTTTCCTTATATTATGTTTATTTCCCTGGTGTCGCTGGCAGGCGGAATTCTCAATACCTATAGCCGTTTTTCCGTACCCGCCTTTACGCCCGTTCTCCTCAATCTCTCCCTGATTGGCAGCGCACTCTGGCTGGCGCCCTATTTTAACCCGCCCGTGCTGGCATTGGCCTGGGGTGTTTTTTTTGGCGGTATATTGCAGCTGGCATTTCAGCTGCCGCATCTCAAACGCATGGAACTGCTGCCAAAGTGGGACTTGCAATGGCGGGACGAAGGGGTATGGCGCATTCTTAAACTGATGGGGCCAGCGGTCTTTGGAGTTTCCATCGGACAGATCAGTCTGTTGATCAATACGATTTTTGCTTCGTTTCTGGTGACGGGCAGCGTGTCCTGGCTTTATTACGCCGACCGGCTGATGGAATTTCCGACGGGCATGCTGGGTGTGGCGCTGGGGACAATTTTGCTGCCCAGCCTGTCGAAACATTATGCTGACCAATCCCCGCTTGAGTATTCCAAATTGCTGGATTGGGGCATACGCCTGATCCTGCTGCTGGCATTGCCTTCTGCGGCAGCGCTTGCGCTGCTTGCCGTGCCGCTGATTGCGACCTTGTTTCATTACGGCCAGTTCACTGCGCACGATGTATGGATGACGCGTCAGGCATTGCTCGCATATAGTGTCGGGCTGCTCGGATTGATTCTGATTAAGGTGCTGGCGCCGGGGTTTTATGCGCGCCAGAATATCAGAACCCCTGTAAAAATTGCGATTTTCACCTTGTTTGCCACGCAGGCCATGAACCTGATGTTCGTCTGGCAGCTAAAACATGCCGGCTTGGCGTTGGCCATCAGCCTGGGGGCATGCATTAATGCAGGGCTGTTGTTTTATCATTTGCGTCGCGCCGGCATCTATCAACCGCAGCCGGGCTGGCCAAGATTCATGTTGCAGGTAGGAGCGGCAGTGGGGGTCATGGCAGTGGTGCTCTGGTTCGGGATGGGCAGCGCCGATAGTTGGCTGACAGAGCGATTTACGGCAAGGATACTGCATTTGGCGTGGCTGGTGGCGGCAGGTGCGGGGTCATATTTTGTGACGCTGTGGGTGCTGGGTGTGCGGCTGAAACAATTCGTCAGGCGTGCAGCCTGATCCTTAAAAAGGCACTTAACCGCGAATAACACGAATAGTTAGAACATACTCTCGCTTCACTAATCAGGTGAGACGATTAGGTACGGTTATTTCATTGATATTCGTGAGCATTCGTGCTTGTTTCGTGTAAATTCGTGGTTAAAAGCCATTTCTGGGTTAAAATTCAACCTTTTGTATTTCAAGATCAAGCCAGATTGATGCGAGTTTCTCACGGTTTTCCTAAAAATGTTCCCGCTACTGCAGTGACGATCGGTAATTTCGATGGTATTCATGCGGGGCATCAGGCTATGTTGCAACGTCTTGTTGAAAATGCCCACGCAATGGGGCTGGTTCCGTGCGTGCTGACCTTTGAACCTCATCCGCGCGAGTTTTTCACGCCGGAACAAGCGCCTGCCCGTTTAACCAGTTTGCGCGAAAAGCTGGAGTTGTTTGAAGGCTTTGGCATCGAACACGCGCATATCTGCCGTTTTACGCGAGATTTTTCCCGGTTGTCCGCGCAGGATTTTATTGAACGTATTCTGGTGCAGGGGCTGAATGCCAGGTGGCTGCTGATAGGCGATGATTTTCGCTTCGGCGCGAAGCGGACAGGGGATTACGCCATGCTGGTGGAAGCCGGCCAGCGCTATGGTTTTGAAGTGGTTGCGATGCACAGCGTGATGGTGGAAGGGTTGCGCGCGTCCAGTACCGCGGTGCGCGAGTCGTTGGTCACTGGCAATCTGAGTCTGGCCCGTCAATTACTGGGCCGCCCTTATAGTGTGAGCGGTCGCGTGGTGCACGGAGACAATCTGGGCACCCAGATCGGCTTCCCCACCGCGAATATCCAGTTGAAGCATAACAAGCCGCCGCTTGCCGGCATCTTTGCGGTAGAATTGTCCGGTTTGCAGGGTGGCATTTTAAAAGGGGTGGCAAGCTTGGGCGTACGACCTACGGTCAAGCAAAATGGCAAGCCTACCCTGGAAGTGCACTTGTTTGATTTTGATCAGAATATTTACGGCAGTCATGTGCAGGTGGATTTTCTGCACAAGCTGCGCGATGAGGAAAAATACCCTGATCTGGATACGTTGATCGCACAGATCGGGCGTGATGTCGAAAATGCAAAATCCTTTTTTAACCGCAGAGACGCAGAATCGCCGTTGCGGTAATATTGTTTCGTTGGAAAATTTAAATGGCCGACTATAAAGATACCCTTAACCTGCCCGATACGGCCTTCCCCATGCGCGGCGATCTCGCAAAGCGCGAGCCCGGCATGCTTAAAAGCTGGCAGGAAAAAAATCGCTATCAGCAAATCCGGGAAGCCAGCAAAGGCCGGCCTAAATTCATTCTGCATGACGGCCCGCCCTATGCCAACGGCGACATCCATATTGGCCACGCAGTCAACAAGATACTGAAAGACATCATCGTCAAGAGCAAAACCCTGTCCGGTTTCGATGCGCCGTATGTGCCGGGCTGGGATTGCCACGGCTTGCCGATTGAACTGATGGTGGAGAAGCAGCATGGCAAGGAAATCCCTGCTGCGAAGTTCCGCGAGCTGTGCCGCGACTATGCCCAGACCCAGATTGAGCGGCAAAAGGCCGACTTCATCCGCCTTGGGGTGCTGGGCGATTGGGATCATCCCTACCGCACCATGGATTTCAAGACTGAAGCCGATATCATGCGCGAGCTGGGACGGATTCTGGACAACGGTTACCTGTATCAGGGCAGCAAACCGGTGCATTGGTGCGTGGATTGCGGATCCGCACTGGCTGAAGCAGAAGTCGAATATGAAGATAAAAGCTCGCCCGCCATCGACGTTGCTTTTCTGGTTAAAGATAATGCTGCGCTGGCAAAAGTGCTTGGGGTGCCGCATATCTCGGAACCCGTGTATGCGGTGATCTGGACGACCACGCCCTGGACCTTGCCTGCCAACCAGGCGGTGAGCGTGCACCCGGATTTCGTGTATGAGTTTATCCAGACGCCAAAAGGCATACTGATACTTGCCCGCGACCTGGCGGAAACGGCGATCAAACGCTACGACTTCGAATCGGTAGAAGTGTTCGCCCACTGCAATGGCAGTGCGCTTGAGCATCTTGAGTTGCAGCACCCTTTCTACGATCGCGTGGTGCCAGTGATCTGCGGCGACCATGTGACGCTGGATGCCGGTACCGGATTGGTGCATACCGCACCTGCGCACGGTCTGGACGACTATATCGTAGGCAATCGCTACCATCTTCCGGTGGAATGTCAGGTTGACGGCAATGGCAAGTTTTTCGAGCGCACCCCGATAGTGGGCGGCCAAAGCATCTGGCAAGCCAACAAGACGATACTGGAAGTGCTGGAACAAAACGGCCAGTTGCTCGCCCATGTCAAATTGCAGCACAGCTACCCGCATTGCTGGCGCCATAAAACCCCGATTATTTTTCGTGCCACCAGTCAGTGGTTTATCGGCATGGAAGTGGCGGGCAACGATCAGAAAACTTTGCGTGAAAAAGCCATGGGCGCGGTGGATGCCACGCAGTTTTTCCCTGCATGGGGCCGCGCGCGGCTCGAAGCCATGATCAAGAATCGCCCCGACTGGTGCGTATCGCGCCAGCGTAACTGGGGCGTGCCCATGCCCTTGTTCATCCACAAGGAAACCAGCGAGCTGCATCCGCGCACCATGGAATTCCTGGAGCAGATCGCATTACGCGTGGAACAGCAGGGAATCGAAGCCTGGTTCAGTCTGGATGCGGCGGAATTTCTGGGCGAGGATGCGGCCGCTTATCGCAAAGTGGCGGATACGCTGGATGTCTGGTTCGATTCCGGCACGACTCATGCCAGCGTGCTGAAGCGTCGCCCCGATCTGAACTATCCGGCCGACCTTTACCTGGAAGGCTCCGACCAGCATCGCGGCTGGTTCCAGTCCAGTTTGCTCACAGGGTGCGCGACGGATGGCCGCGCACCCTATAATGCGCTGCTGACCCACGGTTTCGTGGTGGACGGTCATGGCCACAAGATGAGCAAATCCAAAGGCAACGTGATCGCGCCGCAGAAGGTGATGGATAGCATGGGCGCCGATATCTTGCGCCTGTGGACGGCATCTACCGATTACTCCGGCGAACTCACCATTTCGGATGAAATTCTGAAGCGCGTCGCGGAAGGCTATCGGCGCATTCGCAACACCCTGCGTTTTCTGCTGGCCAATATCGACGACTTTGATCTGGAAAAAAATGCCCTGCCTGTAGCGCAATGGCTGGAGATAGACCGTTACGCGCTGGTCATGACGGCAGACTTGCAGCAAACGCTGCGCGGACACTACGATCAGTACGAGTTTCATCATCTGGTGCAGAAGTTGCAGACTTTCTGTTCCGAAGATCTGGGCGGGTTTTATCTGGATATTCTGAAAGACCGGCTCTACACCGGCGGCGAAAATTCACTGGCCCGCCGCTCGGCGCAAAATGCGCTGTATCATATCACCCAGAGCCTGGTGCGCCTGATGGCGCCGATTCTGAGCTTCACGGCTGAAGAGGTGTGGACGGTCATCACCAAAAACGAACAGGACAGCGTGTTTCTGCATGCATGGCACGACGTTCCTGCACCAGCCGATGCAGACAATTTGCGCACCCGCTGGGAAGCCCTGCGCGACATCCGTTCCGACGTCCTCAAGCAGCTGGAAATGCTGCGTGCCGATGGCGTGATTGGCTCGTCGCTGGCAGCGGAAGTGGAAGTGCACGTCACGGCTGAAAAATTCCGGCTCCTCCAATCGCTGGATGACGACCTGCGTTTCGTACTGATTACGTCGCAAGCCAGGGCGGTTGAAGCTGCTGACGAATCGTCCGAGAAGGTCGTTGCCGCAGCGAGTCCTTATCGGAAATGCGAACGCTGCTGGCATTACCGCGCGGACATCGGCAGCCATGCGGATCACCCGGCCTTATGCGGCCGCTGCACGTCCAACCTGTTTGGCACAGGCGAGGTGCGCCATCATGCGTAATTTCTATTCCTGGTTAGCGGTGAGCCTGGTCGTGATCGTGCTGGATCAGGTCACCAAATTCGGCATTAGCCATACCCTGGCATACGGTGAAAGCGTGCCGCTCATGCCATTTTTTAACCTGGTTCTGGCCTACAATACCGGCGCCGCATTCAACTTTCTTGCCAATGCGGGCGGCTGGCAGCGCTTGTTTTTCACTGCGATTGCGGTGGTGGCCTCGGCGGTCATTATTTATCTGTTGCGCAAGCATCATCGGCAAACGCTGTTCAGCTTTGCGTTATGTCTGATTCTGGGCGGCGCGCTAGGCAATCTGATAGACCGTATCCTGCTCGGACATGTAGTGGATTTTCTGGACTTTTATGTCGCCGGTTATCATTGGCCGGCATTTAATGTCGCGGATTCTGCGATCACCGTGGGCGCTGCGTTACTGGTTTGGGATGGTTTCAGGAAACCGGCAGATGGCTAATGCAGTCAAGTCCGGCGATACCCTTACGCTGCATTACAAGATCACAGCCATGAATGGCACCGAAATTGACAGCACGTTTGACGGCGAACCGATGCAGCTTACGCTGGGACGCAACGAATTGGCGCAAACGCTGGAAAACTGCCTGATTGGCGTGCTGCCCGGCGAACGTCATGTGTTTCAGCTGGAGCCTTGGCAGGCCTTTGGGGTGAGCAATCCGGAGCTGGTGCAGCAGATTGCGCTGGATGAGTTTCCGGCTGATATGCCTGTAGAGCCAGGCAGCCTGATCGAATTTACACTGCCGAATGGCAACAGCCTGAGCGGAACGGTCAAAAGCAAAACGCACAGCCATGCTGTGGTCGATTTCAATCATCCGTTGAGCGATTGTCCGATACTGTTTGAAGTGGAAGTGCTTGCCATATCGAGCGCTGACTGATAGCCGGTTCATGTTTTATCAGAGTGACAAGAATCATTGATTAAACTAGAATTAATTGCAAATTCAGCTCTTTCTTCTTCCTGATTTGCACCTTGAAAACAACCATCTTAAAGTAGAGCCATCATGCAAGTCATACTCGCTAACCCCCGTGGATTCTGTGCCGGTGTTGACCGTGCCATCGAAATTGTAGAACGCGCGCTCGCATTGCACGGTAAACCGATTTATGTGCGCCACGAAGTGGTCCACAACAAGTTTGTGGTGGACGATCTGAAAATGAAAGGCGCTATTTTTATAGAAGATCTGGCGGATGTCCCTGCTGGAAATACTTTGATATTTAGCGCTCATGGCGTGTCGCAAGCCGTCCGTCAGGAAGCCGAATCGCGTGGACTAAATATTTATGATGCGACTTGTCCGCTCGTGACTAAAGTGCATGTAGAAGTTTCTAAAATGCGTGCTGCGGGTAAGGAAATCATCATGATTGGTCACAAAGGCCATCCAGAAGTAGAGGGTACCATGGGGCAATCAACGGGCGGTATGTATCTGGTGGAAACGCCGGAGGAAGTAGCTTATCTTAAAGTTACGGATGATAATAATTTAGCTTTCGTTACTCAAACAACCCTTTCTGTTGATGATGCCAGTCGGCTTATTACTGCTTTGAAAGCTCGTTTTCCCGCCATTACTGGACCCAAGAAGGATGATATTTGTTATGCCACACAGAACCGCCAAGATGCGGTGAAATCGTTGGCGAATGAATGTGATCTAGTCATTGTTGTCGGTTCGCCGAATAGCTCAAATTCCAACCGTCTAAGGGAAGTGGCGCAGAATATGGGAGTGGAATCTTACATGATAGACAACGCTGTTCAGCTACAGGTGGAATGGTTAGATGGTAAAAATAAAATCGGAATAACCGCCGGTGCTTCCGCACCTGAAGTGCTGGTGCAGGAAATTGTGGAACGGCTGAAAAGAATGGGTGCAAGGGAGGTTATTGACCTTCAGGGTACGGTTGAAAATGTCGTTTTTCCTCTGCCAAAATCTTTGAACCTGGCTTCTTCTGATTAGCTCGGTGATTTACGCTTGGCAAGGTCAATGGTATTTGGTTAAACCCTGAAGATTATTTTTTTGGTGGTGTACCCTTGGGGGTTGTAATCCAGATTTCGCTGATTACTTCCCTGCCTTTGTATTTTTCTTTTACCGTGTTAAAACGGATAAGCATACCTTGTTCAAGATTTAAATTGGCACCTGTAGCCCCATGTGCCTCCGAGTGGATGCTAACTGAAGATGCTTGAAAAGGGAAAGTGATGCCATCTACAGTGATTGTCTTGCGCTCGGGATCAATTGAACTAATCATGCCACCTCGCTCTATGGTCCCAGAGGCGTTTGTTAATGGTGTATTGGTTGGGGCATTACTGCCCGTCGGCCTCGCTGCCCAAGTGGATTGTGATAAGAGCAGTAGCGTTGCGGTTGCAAATATTGTCAAATAATTAAGTTTCATCGGTCACCTGCCTTTTAAAGTAAATATACATAATTGGCTTTATTCCAAGATTTCATGCCAGGAAACTCGTTTTCCTGAGGAGCCAACAGATGGAATAGGAACGTCTTGTTTCAACATTGTGGCATCTGATTTGCGAATCAGAGAGACTACTTTGCCGCTAGGTAGTTGTATGAGTACAACTCGGCTTGCGAGCGCTTGGCCTAATGACATTCCCGACCATGTCACTGTGGAACCGGTTACTAGCCCACCTGTCTGATAATTCAGGTAATATAACCAACTGCTGCCACCCGGTTCGCAAATGGTAGTGCTGGGAATGTTAGAGGTAAAGGTCAGGGCGCCTGCTGCTAATGCTGGATCGGTATTTATACGTTCACCCGTTGTAGGCAAATCAACATACCAACCTTTTTTCGTAGCGAAATCGACCGTGTTATTCGTAACAGTGCTCGTCCCCGTGGCTGTGTTTATTGTCAGTGCCTGTTGTTGCAAAACGTCACGCACGGGATTTGTTAAAGGGTTGATAGTGTCATCAATCAAGCCGTACATGGTTTGGGTTTGTTGTGCGTTTGCATTTTGTGTTTTGCCAGTGGGGCATCCGCTTGATGGGCATGGAACGTCCGTATCACCCAAGTATTGACCAGTCCCTATATACACAAAACGACGGGAAGTGCCGCTAATCGAAATGTTGGCAAGTTCCGGACTAGTGGTAATAGGTTGAGTTGCGGTTGCATTGTCTTTTAAAGTTGCAAACTTGGCTACCGTCCAGCTAGAAACGCTGTTACCTGTAAAGTTGAAGCGCCATACATTGCCCATAAGATCGCCGCCGTACACAAAGTCTGTAGTGTTGTCCAGGTCAGCGTTTTCCACATAGGCACTAATTTGAGCCAAGCCGCATGGGGATGATGTTGGGGTTGTTGCACATCCACTGGTAGTGATGTCTTTAATCAAATCTCCGGTACTTGGGTTGAGTACATATAGGTGTCCTAATCCATCGCCGCCACTGTCACCGGAATTCGTACCGTTGTTATAGCCAGAAGTGACAAGCACGACCCAACCTTTAGCTGCGGTTTTGACAATGATTGGTTTGCCAAAGGTATAGCCGGTATTCAAAGTGGCAGCGCTTCTTTGGGATGCGTTGGTGACACTGTTAGGGAATTCCCATAATACCTTGCTGGCGACGGCTGCTTCGGCGGCTGCATCGGGGTTTGTTACGTCCAGTGCATAATAGCCACGTCCACCTTTACCCAGTCCCCCTACCAGTATCGTTCGCCAATCTGTTCCACTGCCGGTGGCACCATCCACATTTTTGAAATCAACATCGCCTGAAACTGGTGTGCCATCCACAAGATATTTGTGAGAAAAAGATGATTTGCTGCTTAAGTTATTAAGGTTGGCGATCACAATATTGGGTACAAATGCCCAGGTTTCGGCGCCAGTACTGGCATTAAATGCATGTAGCATGCCATCGTTGGCACCTTGGTAAACAATACGGGTGCGGCTTGCATTGGCTTCTTTAAACGTGGTTGTGCTGCCTTTGTAGCCGGTATCTGCATAATTTGCGCTGGGTGCCCTTACGACAAGGGGTTCGGCATTGACGGTATCGCCCAGCAAGTGCGCACGTACCCGGTAAGTTCCGGCAGTTTCTCCTGTGCGGTCTCCACGCAAGAAAGCTAGAACTGCAGCGCCGTCTACAGGCGATACACTCGGCGTATTAAGTAAGGTTTGTTGTGCAGTGCTTAATTTAGTAGTGGTTGTTGCCGTAGTCGGTTGGAACTGAATGCCACCTATGGAGCCAGCCGTGGCTGTGGAAGTAGCAATTTTGCGGTTAGTAGAAGTGCGCGCGTCCAGTTGGCTTTGAGCGGAACCTGACGTCCAAAGCGATGTGGTCTGAGGTATGCCGGTTGCGCTGTCAATTGCATATGAGTTCAAGTCGCCAGCCCAAGTGCCGGAATTGTAGCTGGAAGCGAATGATGCATTATCGGTAGAAGTGACATGGGCATTCGCAACAGAAACGGCAGCGGATGAACCAACCTTGGCTACAATGTCGTCGGTGATAGCGTTAATCGCATTCTGAAAGCTAGTCGCATCATTGGCGAGCAAAGCTGACGATGTCCCCCCCCCGGCAAATGCCATTGCATTCATCACCGCTAACGCATTGGCGTTAGCGACAGTATCGCCCAAGGCGACGACGTAGGTCTGGATATCGTAAGGGGTTGTTTTGGTGGAATTTGTGGTGCTGCGTAGCGCTGTGACGGAGTTAATCGCATCGGTAGCGGCAACGCCGAAGCTACCAGAGGTGCAGGAATTGGTAGTGGTGCTCCAAGTGCAGGTGTTGGTGCGATCTGTAGATGAATAAAGGGTGCCGTCTGTTTTACCTGTCGGCAAGCCATCGGTCACCATCATCACGAAGTTCTGCTGGCAGGAATAAGCGATTGGGCTGTTATTACTCTGATAGGAAGTGGCGAAGTAGGTTTTGGCTGAATCCAGCGAGCCTTTAAGCGGCGTGTACACCGCTGCATTCTTGATTTCGGCGGTAGCACCATTGGTTTCACTTCCCAATAGCGCGATTAAATTATTGTAGTGAGCAGTAGAATCGGCTTGTACTGATTCATTAAGCTTGCCTGCGCCTGTAATGTCAGCATAATACCCCCATCCTCGTGGTAAATAAAGCTGGCGCGTAATAGGGGGGTTGTTTGCCAAATAGCCAGCATCGGTAGCAGTGAAGGTCCAGTTTCCTTGAGGTGACAGGAAAGCACCGGGTGCCCAGGAATTACCCGAAGCCGTGTCATGCGTTAGGTATATGTTGTAACTTGTACCGGCTCCAGATGTGAGTCCCCACAAAGAGCTATATACGCCGCCAGTATAGAGTACGTCCTGAATATTCGCGTCATCGCCAGTAGTACCATAGGTGACAAAATTGCCTCCAGAAAATGCTTGGGGGTTGGCCACACAACGGCGGTTTCCATTTGTAGCCGAAACACCTGGAGTGGGTGGGTTGGTTGCAATATAGCCAACGCAGTCGTTAGTGAAGGCCATCTCAGTATCAGAACCTAGATAGTAAGCGTAGGTGTTGTATAAACCGGGTGTGCCAGTCATGTCATAGGTCATGAGCCCCCAATTGAAGGCGGTGCGGTAGCCGGCAATAGCAGCGCGCATGACTTGGCGCCCAATGTTGCCTCGAGTGCTTGGATCGTTGCCCGAAACCAGTGTGCCATTCATGTAGGCGTCCATAGATTCGGAATTATCGTAAATCACCAGAATATTTGGCGTGACTGAGTTTTTTACTGCCATAGGTACATTGGCAATATCGGTAGATGCGGCATAGGCTAATGTTGCGCTTTGGCTGTAGCTCAATGCGGTGGCTGCGATGAGTATTAGCGGTTTAAGCCAAAAGCGAAGCGGGTTTTTCATTTTAGGTGCTCCTTAAAAATTCCTGTTCAGGCTCTTTGATCGTTTCAAGCTTAATCAAGTTGCCTATGAGATGATCGCTTGTATCATGCTCGTGGTGTTGCGCGGGCCGCTTACCTGCACCGTGACGCGGTAGTAGACGGTGGTTGCACCGGTAAAAGAAGGCGCATTGTTTTTTTTGCTACCCCCCCCGGTTGGAGTGGCAGAGTAGCATTTTCCAGCCACGTCCGTGACGGGGGTTGTACCCCAGCATAAACGGTCAATGACATAACGTACTTGATAGTCTGTATTGACCACACTAGAAGGTACGGTACTCCAGACTATGTTAGTGGGTACGCCCCTGCTGTCGGTGGTTTGCATGGTTGGATAATATTTGCAGGCACCTGCGGCACATCCGGACGGCCAGTTTGCATCGAGGGAAGTAGTGACTATCGTTGCAAGCGCATCGACAGCCGTTTCAACGCCCACATCCGAAGCATGAAATGCGGCTTGACGAAAGGCGAGGTTGCCGGCGATAAGGTTTGAAGTGTCAACAGACCGCACCAGGGCGATGCCTGCCAGCGTCATGCTTATCAGGGCGATCAGGGCGATGAACAGGGCTGCACCGCCCTGCTTCAGCGCCGGGGACGCGGGGTTGGTTGATCTGCATGTAAAGGTTGGCAGGGTATTCATAGGTTTGCCCAAATGACGTTACGAAGCGGGATGATTGTGGTGTAAACGCGATAGCGGTACTTTTGCCAGTCGGGCAGGGTGGAGATATTCACTCCGCCGGGCGCGCCGGTGGTGACATTTGTCGCTTCTTTTTTGCCGCTGCGCGCGACGACGGTAATCCGCACTGCCTTGATGCGCTTGACCTTACTTGAATCCAGAGTATTGAATCCAGAAGTGGCGTCAGCATCCACCCAATTGCTCACATTTTGTGAGCCAGCATTGGCGATGCCATATTGCGCTTGCAAACTCACGATGTCCTTGACCAGCGTGGTCACCGTTCCCGATGTGTCCACTATTTGCAGGCTGTAGTTGGCGTCAATCGAATAGGTGTTGGTAATCAGGCTTCCGAAATTCTGGGCTTGAGCCCCTGTTGTGTAAGCTGGCCAGGTGTCGCCGGGAGCAGTATTATAGAAGCTGGCCGAGGGATTATAGAGGGCACTGGAGCCAGGGTTGTGTTGAATTTTGAGAGCAGAGTCTTGCACCTGAGTAACTTGCATGATAGTGCAGTTGCCACCCTGGGTCAGCAGAATTAAATCCCCGTTTGAAAATCCAGTAGTGCGGCTGACATTCAACTCTGCAGAACTCGAAGGCATGGTGGCAGTGATTGTAGAAGGTATTGCGCCGAGGAAATTCGTGCCACGCAACATGGTAATTGTGTCTGATCCAGTGGCTCCGCCATCGGTGATGCTGACCGGGGCCATTCCTCCGGATCCGGAAGGCATGCCTGGGGCGGGTGTTACGCCGTTGTAATAACTTAATATTTTAGTGCAATTGAGGGCGGCGCTATTTGTCAGTCCTATACCGGCATTACGGATTTCCTGCTCCAGTTGCACTACCGCCATTAAACCGTTTTCCTGGGCATCTGATGTTGCGGTAGTGGTTCGTTTCTGGTTTTCAAATACAGAAAACGCTTGCATAATGATCAGCACCGTCAACAGCCCCAAGGCCATGCCAACCATGATCTCAACCAGACTGAAACCCTTTGCGTGATCTCTATTTTTTAAGTTTACACAGAACATTGGGGCTCCAGGCTAAGGCGTATTGATTTGGGCGGTCGCCACAAAATTGTGGTAATTGGGTTCTTGTGGCCCTTTCCAGCATACGGTCACTTTCACTTGCCGCGTGTTGGCCAAAGGGGTCGTAACAGAGATTTGCTGTTTCGCGCTGGTAGCCCCAGGCAAATAAGATGAAGA
>Ga0315270_10001152_pt1 | contig 14083 bp, 13 predicted proteins | sample C1_bottom_MG_FD_204932 | JGI IMG/M metagenome (GOLD analysis project Ga0315270, IMG submission 204932) | Sediment microbial communities from Yellowstone Lake, YNP, Wyoming, USA - C1_bottom | ecosystem: Environmental > Aquatic > Freshwater > Lake > Sediment | place: USA: Wyoming | collected... | reverse complement strand
TGAATTATGGCCGTCACTTGATCCAGGCGCGATTCATCCGGGGTTGATTCAAGATTTTATATCTGCTTCGACAGCAAACAGTGAAGCTGATCCGTCGGCAGTCCTGGGAACATTTTTAACCAGGCTGTCGGTGGAAGTCGGCCGGAACCCATTCATGATGATCGGCGATGGCCTGCAGCACATAAATCTGATAGCAGCCATCGCAGGGCCGACCGGGGCGGGCCGCAAGGGAACATCTGCAAAGCCGGTCGAACGGCTGTTTGCGCTGGAATCGCAGGACTACATTCCGGCACGGACGTCACCTGGGCCATTATCCAGTGGCGAAGGCTTGATCGATGCCGTCAAAGACCAGGTTCTAAACTGGGTCGTGGATAAGAAAACAAAAACCGGGGAATGGGTCATCGTTCACCCGGGGATTGACGACAAACGCCTGTTTGTCTTGACTGAGGAACTTTCCTCCGCGTTTCAGGCGATGGCGCGCGAAGGCAACACGTTATCGCCAATTATCCGGCAATTATTTGATACCGGAAACCTTGAACCGTTGACCAAATCGAGCAAAATCAAGGCTACAGGGGCGCACATCGGGATTTTAGGCCATATCACCATTCACGAATTAAACGGACTTTTGCAGGAATGCCAGATTCACAATGGATTGATCAACAGATTCTTGTGGTTCTGTTCTAAACGTCAAAAAATCTGTCCTTTTCCGGTGCCAATTCCAGATGAAAAAATCCTGATCTTTCAATCCGAAATCCGGGACATTGCGTCTTTCTCAAACAGAACAGGTGAAATCCGGTTATCTCATGATGCCCGGGAACTATGGGAAGAATTTTATCCGGGGCTGTCAGAAAGCCGGGGCGGATTCATGGGCGCTATCCTTGAGCGGGCGCCGGCGCTGGCTCTAAGGCTGGCAATGCTCCATTGTCTTGTGGATCAAGAAAAGCAGATCACGCCGAAGCACCTTGAAACGTCAATCATGGTTTGGGACTACTGCGAAAAATCAGCCAGGTATATTTTCAGCGATAAAGACATAAAAAACCCGCTTGCCAAAAAGATTCTGGCATTGTTAACGGGTAAGGCTTTGTCTGCGACAGAAATTCACAATTCTCTGGGTAACAATCATGGTGCAAAAGCGATTCATGCAACACTGAAGGCGCTGGTTGAGCAAAACAAGATCCGAGCCGAGGTCGTGAAGCCAAAAGGCCGTGGAAAAACCGTTTATACCGCCAATTGATTTTTTAATTCCAAGGATTTAACGAATTTAACGAATTTAGTAAAAATATAATGACATATCATACAGTTAAATGCCTTGTTAAATTCGTAACGGGTTACGAACTCAAACGAATTTAACTGAATCGCTGAGCTTAAATTCGTTAATATTCGTAACAGGTTACGAAAACTATATTCATATAACAAACCGTTATATTTAATAATATTTCTTAATTTCGTTAATTTCGTTAAATTCCTACTGCCTAAAAAAGGGGATAAAATGAAAAACGTCAAGTGGTTTAAAATTTCGGACTCGACAAATAAACGACAACTGAGGTTGAACCTCCGCACCGTCGGTTACGACGAGGATTCGGGGGAAGTTCTTTTGTGTGCCGATGCTTTTGGGGGCGAAACGCGGAATCTCATCTGCATGACGTTTGATGGAATCCGGCTTGTGTATGCTTATGGCCGTTTATTTTGTCCTGCAAGTTGGTTAAAAAATGAATTCCCCGCCATAGCCGGCGATATAGACATGATCGTGGGCAAGGTTATCCAATTTGCGGCATGTGACCATGAGCATCCTTAATTTACTGGCAGCAGACGGCATTACACCGATTCACGCGAGCAGGGGCGAATGGCATTCACCTTGTCCGGAATGTGGGGGCGTGGATCGGTTTTCATGTTGGCCGGAAAAAGTCAATTCAAATGGCCGTTTCATGGGGGGCCGCTTCGTTTGCCGTGGTTGTGGAATCTATGGCGATGCCGTGGCCTATCTCATGAAACGCCGGGCCATGACATTCGTGCAGGCCGTCAAGCAATTGGGACTTGATGCCGGGCCGATGGCGGATCAAACGGGAAACCGGACGCGGCCGGAACCACCGAGGGCCGCGCCACCGACAGCATGGCAGGAAAAAGGAAAATCCTTCATGAGTTATTGCGCCGAACAGCTAAAGCGCAACACCAGGGCGATGACGTGGTTACAGGCCGAACGTGGGTTGAATCCCGAAACGATCAGGGCTGCCGGATTGGGTTGGAACAGCCGTGACTTGTACCAAGACAGGGCCGAATGGGGATTACCGCCTGAAATCAGCAGCCGGACGGGCAAAGCAAAGCGTATATGGTTTCCCAAAGGGCTGATAATTCCTTTGATCGATTCCGTCGGGAACATCACCCGGTTAAGGATCCGACGAAGCGAGCCAGGTGACGGGGATCGTTACATTCTCGCAAGTGGTTCAGACGGCAAACGGGCCATGTGTCTATGGACGGACCAGCGGGCAGTGGCGGTATTCGAATCAGAGCTTGACGGGTTACTCGTTAAGCAGGAAGCCGGGGAACTGATAGGCGTGATTGGACTTGGATCAGCCGCGATAAAGCCTGACAGCGAGCTTCACGGGCGATTGATGAATTCTGAAAAGGTTCTTTGTTGCCTTGATAGCGATAATCCTGGATCAAAGGCAGCGTGGGGCCATTGGCGCAACTATCCGGGGTTCAAGCGATGGCCTGCAATCAAGGGCAAAGACGCCACCGAGCAATGGCGGGCAGGAATACCCGTTAGGGAATGGATCGAGGCAGGGCTATGAAAATTCCATTTGGGAAATACAAAGGCGAATTTGTCGACTATTTGCCGGATGATTATTTGCGATGGTTGTATTTTCAGGATTTTTTGTTCGCCGGAATCCATGCGGAAAATAATCTACCATCAAACACCAAAACGAAAAAGGGGGGAGATTTGAAATGATCCAATTGAAAAACGCGATGCTCACATGGAACCCGGCTTATTTGGGGGCACCCGCTTGTGAAGTGGTTGTTCACCCAGTAATCCCGTACATAAGTGCAACAACAATAAACCGATGTATCGGGGCAAGAAATAAAGCTGGATATCAGCTTCAAGGATGGAGGTAACTAATGTCAAAAGAACTAAATGACGGTGCTTTCATTGTGCAAGGTGATCTGGCAATTCATCCGATTGCCCAGCTCCTTCCTCCGATGAACGACGCTGAATATAAAGAGTTCAAGGATGATATTCTCGGCAACGGGCTTCACAATCCAATTATTCTTTATCAAGATAAAGTGCTTGATGGCCGTAACAGATATCTTGCCTGTAAAGAACTTGAAATAGACGTATGGGCAAGAGAGTGGGAGGGCGGATCAGACCCGATTGAATATGTCATTTCACAGAATATACACCGGCGGCATTTAACGGCAGGTCAGCGGTCTATGGTGGCGGCAAAGGCGCTGGACTTCCACATCGAGGCGGCGAGGGAGAGGCAGAGGGTAGCGGGCCGGTTCGATGGCAAAAATGAAGATAATACGCCAAAGCTAAAAAATGTTCAGCTTGTGGCAAACTTGCCACAAGCTGAAACACCTGACCCTGAAGAAAAGAAGCCATTCGCTTCTAACGCTGATGACAACAAAGCCAGATCCCATGCCGGGAAGCTGCTAAACGTTTCGGGCCGGTCGGTGGCAGCGGCAGCGGTGGTTTTGAAGCATGGAACCGATGACGAAAAGAAGGACGTTGAGACTGGCAAGGTCGGCCTCGCTAAAGTCGAGAAACAAGTCCGTGAACGCACCAAAAATACGCCGAGGCCGGAGGAAAAACAAATGTTCAACAAAGAAAAATCTGATTCAATCGAATGGTCTAAATGGACGTGGAATCCAGTTACAGGTTGCAGCTACGCGTGCCAGTATTGCTACGCAAGAGATATCGGGGATAGATTTCAAGGGGGATTCGAGCCAAAGTTTCATCCAGAAAGACTATCCGCACCTATCAATACCAGACTACCTACAGATACCGGGAATGGGAATCTGAATGTATTTGTCTGTTCAATGGCTGAATTGTTTGGTGACTGGGTTCCTCAAGAATGGATTGATCAAGTTATTGAATCATGCACCAAAGCACCGGAATGGAACTTTATCTTTTTAACGAAAAACCCAAAAAGACTTATCGGAATCAAATGGCCTAAAAATGCTTGGGTAGGTACTACTGTTGATTGCCAGTCAAGGGTCAATTCAGCAGTCGCAGCCTTCGATGAATTAAATAATCATCCATACCGGCCGGTTGTGACATTCTTATCTTGTGAACCAATGAACGAACGGCTTGATTTTGGGGATCGAGGTCTTCACTCATTTGACTGGATAATCATTGGCGGGCGAAGTGCATCAAGCAGAATGCCCGCATTCCAGCCTGAATGGGAGTGGGTCGAGAAATTACATAACGAAGCTCGTGCAGCAGGATGCAAGGTTTATTGGAAACCGAATCTCACCGTCAGGCCGAAAGAATACCCAACGGGAATTTGATTATGATCGTCTCGTTGATAAACCAGTTGGTATGCGTACTTATCCAAACTGGAAATGAGAATTTGCTTAACGATGCTCGTGCAAGGGAGGCAACCAATGAATGATGAACTGATTCAACAACAGGCGTTTGATTTCTCGTCAATTGATGACCCGAAAACTCGCTCCCGTGTAATCGAAAGAGATATCAGATTCGATTTCACCAAACAGCAGGTTGAAGGCGGACTGATTAAAATGGGCCGGATACTGATTGAGCAAAAGGCGGACTTGCAGCACGGAAAATGGACTGAATGGCTTCTCTTTAAAGGTGTTGCTCATTCAACTGCCAAAACGTTGATGCAGATTTCCGAGAAGTTTTCAAAAGGCCCCCATGGTGGCTTTTTGGGTTTCAAGGTTTTGCAGCTCCTTTCCCAAGATAGCACGCCGGAATCCGCCCGTACCGAAGCCATTGAAAAAGCAGAAAATGGCGAATCCCTCACCATCAAGCAGACAAAAGAACTTGTTGAAGCCCACAAACGTATTGATGTGCTTCGTAAAGAGCTTGACCTGGCCAAGGCTCAGATCCCAACGGACGATATCAAGGCGATGATCGCAGCCCTTGAAGCGCGCCTTGAATATGAGATGAACAAACCCCCCGTTGTCGAAACGGTAACAGTTGAGAAGGTTCCGGATGATTACCGCGGCCTGATTTCCGAGCGCGACACCCTGGTTGACGAAAAAGACCGGCTACTCAGAACCATTAAGCGGTTGAAGGATTCTCAGGGAGAAGAAGTAGAAAAGCAGGTGAACCAGAAATTGAAGGCGCTTGAAGAAGATTTCAACCTTAAGAACAGACAGCTTAAGGCGATTCAAGACAGAATCGATTATCTGCGAGAATCCATGAAGCAGATGGACAAGACGGCCGGAGACCTGGTAGCCTGTAAAAAGGCGTGTAATCAGATTCGGGGCTTTCTTTTGGATATATCCGTTGCACTTCGAGACTTGTTTGAAGATCACAAACTTACAAAATCCGCCGAAAAAGAAATGAGACACCTCTGTGGTGAATTTGAGCAGGGCGCCGCGGCTTTCCGTAAATACCTGGACGGTGAAAAATTTATCGAAATTGGAGGATGAAATGCTGCTGTTTGAGTATATTTGTTTATTAAACAAATACCTCTATAAAAACACCTACGAAAGAACCTCGCTACCCCTTATGGATATTACTTTAATAAACGTTTTGCATGCAGTTTTTTGCCGTTAAATTTGTTTACTCCAATTAGAGCCCTTTTTGTTGCGCCTTTTTGATGTTTTTTCTGTGCGAGATTCAAGACCGTTTTGACGTCTGTGAGTGGGCAGAGGGATAGCGACATTTACGTTCCATTAATGGGGGAACCCCGGCTGCGCCTCGGTAGGTGATAAGTATGATTAATGTAAACTTAATGTGATACAAAATATTCATGTGCTGCAACATTTTGCAACGTGAATGAGGCACAAAAAAGCGGCACCCTGGAAAGGATGCCGATAGCAGAGGGACTGACCTACGCGGCCGCGGCTTCTTCACAGCAAACGGCCGGATCAAGTCTGATGTACTTTTTCTTGAAAGAAACCAGCCCGGCGCCGGCACGAAACACGCCTGCGAGCTCGTGGTGAAAGACGTGATAAGCATACGACACACAGGCGCCCTTCCCATTATAAAAATAAATATCATATGCCTTGTGAACGTTTTGGGTGACATGAATCATGGTAACGCCATTGACCGCACAAACATCGATTTGCAGGGCGTTGTGGCTGCTGAGGATATTGTGGGCCCCAACTTTTTCGAGCGCATGCGCGCCGCCCAGGGCAAGAAAGATTTCCGTGGGAGCATCGGGATAGAAATGGACATATCCGGCCGGCAAAGAATCGGGAAAAATAGATAGCTGCATAAGGCACCTCCTGATTAAAATCGTGCAAAATACACGGGTTGAAAAAACGCCCCCGGCCACCCGGGAGCGCGGCGGGAATTAACGCTGCTGAGCATCGGGAAACGCGGCGCGCTGAACAGAAGGATCTGTGGTAGATGGAGCTTGACCGGAGCCAGCACCTTGATAAACAAATTGTTTGAAAGATGTGCCTTCGGACCGGATATCGAACGGAGGCAGCTTGATGCAGGGAACGCGCGGCGAATGAACGGACGGCATACAAAAATTGAGCGACATGAGACCCTCCTTATAGTGAAAAGTTGCTCCTGGCCAACACGCCCAGGCACTATAAGAAAATGCAAGCTACGTGCCAATTCATCTCATTATATAATCATAAATTATAATAATAACATATAGATATAATATTTTTATGTCACAAAATAAGCAATGAAGCCATTTTACAAGATAATGAACGATATACCTAAAATAGGTTTATTTTTATGAACTACGCAATAATTACAGCATGTTATGAGTTTATTTATATGTACCGGGACCCCTGGCGCACGGGCACCTGGAGCCGAACAGACACCCTACCCGGTCAGCCTGGACGCCCCGGATGCCGCCTTGACAGGGACTGGCACCAGGCCTCTGACACCTGCCCTGGCCCCTGACACCGGAAACCCCGCAGGAGCACGCCCCCCCGCTCCCACTGGAAGCCCTTTTTGACTAAGGATGTTTTTTGAATCGAATTTGAGATTATGATTTTTTCTGAAAATGCTTTATGTACGTACTGACTTTACTGACCTAAGTCATAAAAACGAACTAAAGACAGTAAAGACGGTACACTGGTAGTGCATTTTTTCATTTTTATTGGTCATTCTGGGCGGCCACGTTTGTTCGTGCAAGTTGAGTCTTGAATGGACCTTGGCCGCCGCACAGCGTACTGAGTAGACAATGGCCATCCTAACCCCTTTCCTTGCCCGCCGCAGGCGCGTTGTTGAATCCCGATATCCGGTAAGTGGCATGACTCCCTTGCGCATTTTGCAAGGGGCATGACACCATTACCAAAGGCGCCCCAGCACCCGGACCATCGCTGCCGCTTTTAAGACATTCCTTTGTTAGTAAAACGTGCCAACTATCCCGTACTTGGCGCATCGCCCAGCGTTCAGACTGCCCCATGATGTGCTGGAAAAAAGTAGTTTGTGGCAGCCCCCGTTTCTTCTTATTGGCACACGTTTTTCTGTGGCCCTGCCTCCTCCGTTCCTCCGGCGTCGATGACCGACAGGTGATCGACGCCGCACTCATCACTTCCGGGCTCCCCGTTCTATCTTTTTCGTTCCATGCGACGGATACCGAGGCTTTTGCGAGGCTTCCGGAGCATGCTCCCCACGCAGCTCTGCTGGGTGGTGGGCGGGCAATATCGAATAATGCTTTTTTCCGCTTATTATGGCTGGCCGGTCACGACCGTTTTTTGGGAGTGACCAGCCAGCCATTTCTTTTTGTGGCGCCAGAAAGGTCGTCGCCTAGGCGCTCCCCGGCTTTTTGGGGAGCGCCGGTCTGCACCTGGCTGGGGAGCCTGCTGTTTTTCTTTTCGTTTGAGTGCCTCAATAGGTCGCCTGTAGTCCGCTCCCTGGCTTTTACAGGGAGCGGACTACCAGTTCCCCACGCTCAAGGTCCGGCTGTTTTTTTCGCCCTTTCCCTCATGTGGACTTGAGGCCCGTCACAGCTTTTTGTGACGGGCCGAACCGCACAGCCGGAGCGCTCCCCGGTAGTTTGGGGTGCGCGGAGGCCGTGGGCATGGCGGCTGTTCTTCTTGGCGTACCCCGATAGGTCGCCTCCGTAACGCTCCCCGGCTTTTTGGGGTGCGTTACGGCAGCACTTGACGTCCAAACAATGGCCATCCTAACCCCTTTCCTTCCGCGTTTTGAATGAATGCGTCACACAGGTCGTCGCCTAGCCGCTCCCCGGCCCTTTGGGGAGCGGCGACCAGAACCGAACGTCGGATTGCACCTCTTTTTTTTGTTCGAGTTTCCTGAAAGGTCGTCGCCGAAGCGCTCCCCGGTTTTTTTGGGAGCGCTTCGGCTGCTCAGAACGACCGGATGCGGTTTTTTCTCATCCCACCACCGCACGTCGGATTGCAACCCGGTCACATAGGCCCTTGCGGAGTGACCGGGTTGCACTGCGCCACATGTCCGAAATGCTCCCGCTTTTATCAAATTGGTTCAGCGGCTGTCGGGGCGGGTGCGGAGGCGGCATTTTTCAGCCGCGGAGCGTCCGCACCGGCTGCCGCGTCATCCGCACTGGGAGCCCCTGGGGGCGGACGGGCGGTCTGGTAGAAAGGTTGTGCGAAGTGGGTAACAGGGAGCGTAAGCCTTGGGGCAAGGAGACATAATGCGTGTTATGTCTAGCGGAGTGAGGGCAGGTTTTTGGCGGGCTGGGTGCGGTTTTTTTGCACCCAGCATGACAAAAAGCCACGGCTGATAATGGCCATTATCAGCCGTGCCGAACGCAGCGACTTGCCCCAAGGCTTTAAGCGACCGGCAGCAACCCACGAAAGATTATAGGGGCTGCATCACCCGGCGGGCGGGGGATCAAAATGACAGAATACCTTGCTGCTTTTTTGTCTCGCTTCCCCGATAGAACATCTGTGGTACGCTCCCCGAAATGCCGGGGAGCGTACCACATGCACCCAACGCCCAGGATGCACCCGCTATTATCAAATAGGTCAAGCGGCTGTCGGGGCGGGTGCGGAGGCAGCATTTTCAGCGCGGAGCGTCCGCCCCGGCTGCCGCGCCATCCGCTGTGGGTGGTGGGTGGGCATTATCAGATAAGGATGGAGGGCGGCCGCTGAACAGCCAATACAACTGTGATGTGGCCGCCCGACTTCCTTGTTCTGTTGCTTTTATCAAATAATGACGAAGCGCGGCCTCAGCAAAACCATATCAATTTTGCATAGGCCGTGCGACTCCTGGCGTTTTGAATGAATGCATTTCGCCCAAAGATGCCAAGGTGTGGCCGGGCAGATTTTTGTCCGGCCACGCCGGTCGGCACCGTCAGTGACTCAGCGTGCTTTTGCTTTTCCGTCCCGGCTGAAAAGATCGTCGCATAGCCGCTCCCTGGCCTTTGCAGGGAGCGGCGGTCAACACCTGGTAGTGGCTTATCGGCTTTTTATCAAAACAATGTTGAAGCCGGTCACGTAGCGCAGCGGAGTGTCCGGCTTCTCCTTTTTGCTTTTCCGTCCAGATTGAAAAGGTCGTCTACTAGGCGCTCCCTGGCCCTTGCAGGGAGCGCCGGTCAGCACGAAACATGGCATGCGGCTTTTGTTTTTCCGTGGCATTCCACGATCATGGCCTTGCAGCCGGTCACGTAGGCCCTTGCGGAGTGACCGGCTGCACTGCACCGCCGGAGCGCTCCCTGCGCTTTTTGCAGGGAGCGCGTAGGCCGTGGCGCTTGCGGTTTTTATTTTTCCGTCCCGGCTGAAAAGATCGTCGCATAGCCGCTCCCTGGCCCTTGCAGGGAGCGGCGGCCAACCCCGAACGCGGCATGGCGGCTTTTTATCAAATAATGTCGAAGCCGGTCACGTAGCGGAGCGGAGTGTCCGGCGCCTCCTTATTGCTTGTCTGTCCAAACTGAAAAGGTCGTCTGTAAGGCGCTCCCCGGCTTTTTGGGGGAGCGCCGGTCAACACCCCACGTGGCATGCGTGCTTTTTCGTGGCGTTCCCCGATAGTGGCCTTGAGGCCGGTCACGACCGCTTTCGGGGAGTGACCGGCCGAACGGCACCTCAAAACCACCCCATGTGGAGCGCGGGCACAAAACCGATATCGGCACCGGCCCGCGTGCGTTAGGGGGGCTGGAGGGCAGTCCCGCCGGTTTTCGGCGGGACCGGAGCGAAGCGGAGCCGGAAGACAACCGACGGCAAGGCGGCTTTTTGCCTTGCCGGAACGCCCGATGTCATCAAAATACATAATACCACTATAGCCACCAAAACCACTCTTGCCATAACCACAGCAAGAGCATGAGCAAGAACAATCGATATAGATACACACACGTGTACGCGGGGGCACTAGTGGTGGAAAACCCACAAAAGAACAAAAACAAGACAACGAGCAAGAGCTTTTGCTTTTGCTTGTCCAGTGGAGCTGCGCCCGATGAAGTAGCGGCGCGCCCTTTGCCTTTTTGCAAAGGGCGTGACGTCTGCACCTCACAAGGGGCATCGCCATAAAATATCAAATGCTTTTATCCTTTTATGGAGCGAAGCGACACCACACGCAGATATCGAGTGAACCACTGAATGACCCAGCGGCGCGACCCTTGCGCGCTTTTCTGCAAGGGGCGTGACGCCTGCTTCTCACGTCCAAACTGCACCTTCGTCGCAGCACGACCATCCTGCATCCTAGCGAAGCTTGTAAACACCAATGTCCACGAGCCTGGCCCATCACGTGATGCTGTACCCCGGACTTTTCATAATCATTTCGGCTTGTCACAGTTTCTCAACTTCCAACAGCAACATTCACACCTTTCTTTCTGTTTCTATTTCCCATCTTTCCACCTATTTTATGCATTTTTTCACTGTTTTTTACGTCATTTTATCATTATTTCTCATCAAAAAATGGGTCCTTTCCACTCTTTCAAATCCATACGGGTGCCCCACTTGCACCATTTCCCCAGATTTTCCTTAAAAACCATTATAAAAATGATTATGGTACCTGCGTAAATCAACAAGTGCCAATTCTACAATGATTGATGGGCTGGTTTCGGAATCAGGGGAATGTCGAAAGATTGATCGTGCAAGTGCTGAATGCACAGCAAGGACTGACATCTCCAAACCGGATCAGTCTGGCCGAACCATGAGCCCTACCTGCCCCAAAGCATTAATGCCATGTTCTCTTTTTGACCACGCAATGAGAGATAATCAACGCCGGTGACGCATTCGACCAGACCGGACACAGAGCGAAGGAGCTATATGAACCATAAAAAAAAATGATTTGTGATGGGAGTATTTGAACTGTACGCAAAATGATACATACTGTTGGTATTGTTAACATTACCGGCCCGCCCAAAACTCAAGCTTAGGATAACAAACACATGAGCTTTCCCTTTGGTCCCATCCAGAACTTATCTGACCATCGTGGCAAGATCTCCTGTTGCAACTGGCTTCCTTAGAAATCCTGTGATGCCCATGGCCTTTGCTTGCTGCTCATTGTTTTCGTCGCTAAAACCTGTACAAATAATGATTGGAATATCCGCTTTGATCGATATCATTTCTCCGGCAAGTTGCTCCCCTGTCATGTTCGGCATTCCCCTGTCGCTGATGACTATGTCAAATTTTCTGGATTGGCTTTGAAAGCAGCCAAAGCATCCGGGCTGCTCGTCCAGACTGTAATCTGATAACCCTGTTATTGATTCTGCCTCGATTTTTTTTGATGTTACTGCAGGTACCGGCGGTGTTCAGTGTAGCCTTTGGAAAACCACTCGTCATGTTGGAGCCATGCTGAAGCGTAAAAAAACATGAAAGCTGTATCCAAAGTGTCCATTGAACTCCTTCGATAAGGTAAAACTGATGCGTGCCTTATGCGAAGCATATTCGCAGGTTATTTTGTCATAACAAAAGGGATATTCATGTGTGACGTCCGCGCGCAATCACCAACAAGACGCCTCCAGCGGCCAGGACGCTCCCACCCACAGCTTGCAGTGCGGTGAGGCTCTCTCCTAAAAAAAAAGCTGCCCCCAGTGCGGTCAGAAATGGGGATGTCATCAGAACCCCGTCGGATACGAGCGTGCCCAGGCCTCTGATCGCCCTGTAATAAATTACGTGCCAGAAAGTGATACCGATAAATGATGAGGCTATCACCACCGCCCATGTTTGCAGATCCATTATCCGAAAATTGGAGAAGTCACCGAAAAGAAGCATTAAAACGACAAGCCCAGCGGTCGTATAGATACTGATCACCCAAAAACTGGCAACAGAAGAGAATTGAGACATTTTCAGCCGGATATTTACAGAATATCCACCCCATGTAACAGCGATAAAAAGTAGCAGCAATACCCCGAAAAGGCTGGTTCCACCGGCATGCGAAGCCAGAAAGCTCTCTGTGGATAACAAAGACAGTCCGACGATGCATCCAGCGCCCCCCAGCCGGAACAGGCGGGTCCGGGTAAGCTGTCGTTCTTCTGGAAACAGGAAGAAGCAGTAAAGCACCGTAACAGGGAAGGCGAGTTTGCTGAAAAAAGCGATAATGTTGGCATCGGCATATTTGCCCACGGCCCCCCAGCAAGCCTGGTTCACGATACTGAAGGCTGCGGGGGTGATTGCAGCTATCCAAATAGAGGCGCGAGGCTTTTTGAAGATCGCATCGGAAGGATCCGCACCGGATGTCTTCCGCTTCAGGCGGTCCTTTATGACGAACGGCAACCAGAAAAGCGGCGCCAGAGAATATCGAAAGGCATTGAGAATCCAGATGTCAAGGCCCAGTCCGCCCGACTCAGGGGGTTTAAGGAGATAGCGCAGAAATATGGGGACTGCGCCTGCTCCGCACAGTGCGCAGAAAAGGAAAAACAATGCGCCGGCCATTTTCCCAAAACGGCTGTCCAAATCAATCCGATCACGGTTCACGCCATCTCCTGAAAGCCATGAAACTCAAATGGTGCCGGCGTTCAGCGCGAATCCGGCCTTTTCAACATACTGCTTCCCCTTTATTCCAGTACCCATTCTCTGATTTTTTCCGGTGTTTTTCCTGCCAGTCCCAGGTTTTCTAGATTTCGGCCTTCCCGGCAGAAATCCCGGCCCAAAAGTGTACTTGAGAGTGCAACCACTGCGTCCATTGTGGGGGTGCCGACCCCTACGGCCCGGCCCAGTGCAGATAACGGCACCAGGCCTGTCGGAATATCTTCGAACAGATAGCGGGTATCAAGAGTGACAGGCCCTTTTATTCCCTTATAAGGCTTAACCTGCTGAACCTTTTCATATAGATTTTTGCCTTCGACCCCATAGAATGCGGCATAGTTGTCCCGGATGGTTGGCGCGGTAATCCCCAATGCCTTTGCCACGGCTACCCGTTCCTGGTCGGCCTGCTCCACCACTCTGGCCACGGATGGCGTTACACCGTCCGAATAATAATCAAACGCAGAGCGGGATTCTATTCGCCCGGCATTCAACAAGGTCGGGATCGGATGCATCATGGCATTCAGATTGTTCAGGCTGGTATGCAGAACGCTGTCAACCGGCTGGAACTGGGGAAAAGCCGTATTCAGCAATTTTACCACCCGTGGCGCCTGGGCAGCAGGAAGCGTGGCAAGATTCAATTCATTTTTTACCCCGTAGATCTGCACCTCGCCCGGTAAAATACTTCGACAGGCATAGAGCAGGGTATCGGTTTCTCCGACGATGACATCCGAAGGTGCTCCCGCCTTCTGAAAAATGTTTCGTACCTCCAATGCACCGCCTGTTGCACCGGGATTCAGAATAATAATCTGCCCGGCAGTCAGAAACTGCGCCATTGCCTGGGCAATGGAACGCTGATAAACAGCGGGGATGACAACCATGATGATGTCCGCACCCAGAATGGCTTCTCCAATGTCATGGGTAATCCGGCCAATCCCGGCCTCGCCCTCTACCGCTCCAAAGAGCCGCATCCGGTTTGTTTTTTTCAGGGCTTCAACCTTTTCCGCCTCCACATCGTAGATGTTTACGGAAAATCCGA
>Ga0315270_10001151_pt1 | contig 14085 bp, 10 predicted proteins | sample C1_bottom_MG_FD_204932 | JGI IMG/M metagenome (GOLD analysis project Ga0315270, IMG submission 204932) | Sediment microbial communities from Yellowstone Lake, YNP, Wyoming, USA - C1_bottom | ecosystem: Environmental > Aquatic > Freshwater > Lake > Sediment | place: USA: Wyoming | collected... | reverse complement strand
CGACTAGGTTGTCGGCAACCTCTACGAGGTCAGTGTACCCGCCATGTGCGCCGGTGATGTTTGTGGGCATGGAGTCATTCGTGTAGTTGCAGGCGGTTGGCCCCTGCGGCTCACTGGTGCACCAGGCGGGGCCATCTATTCTGAGTGTTGAGTAGCCAGCTCCACCACCGACAATTGTGTTGTTGCTCACCACGCCATAGTAGATTTGCGGCAGTCGCACTATCTGATATGGTGATGTGTCTATGGAGTTGCCTGCGATCGCAAAATATCCAGCGCCCGCATAGATACCTATGTTGCTAAATCTGCTTAGTGTGTTGTCTATGAGGTACACCTGCTCCCACATCGTGTGGCCCGGGTGCCCGTTGTTGTTCCAGTAGTCTAGAACATAATGACTGAACTCTATTCCGTAGCCTGCGTCATGGATATTGAGTCTCAGTATTGTGATTCGGGTCGCACTCCCCAGGGCATTTACCCCCGCCACACCCGAGCCTGAATTGCCGTTCAGTTCCAGGTCCATGATACGCCAGTCATTTACTGTGGTCGGCGTTGTGCTGCTGGAGATGTCAAGTATATCTACGTTGGCCGTCGCATTGATGATTGGCAGAGTTCCTGCTCCGTAAGCGCCCACTATGCCAGGCCCGTTGCTGCTGATGCTTGGTGTTGAAGCAGCGGTAAACGTGTCGCCGCGCTTGAAGAGCACTCTCTTGCCCGTGCCCACGTAGCTGCTGATCGCCGCCGCAAAGCTCGGCTGTAGCGCCGTGGCCGCGTCGACAGGACAGCCGTCCACGCCCGCTACCGGCAGGCTCGTCGCTCCGACACAGATGGTGTTGGTGCTGGCGAAGACGACGTCAGGGTCCTGGACGACAATCTGGGTGCAGCTGTTCGACGCCGTATTCGTGCCGTCGGTGACGCTCAACGACACAAAATACATACCGGGCGTTTCGTACACGTGCACCGTAACCGGGCCGCTCGCCGAATTGCGGCTGCTGACGCCTGGCTTGCTGCCCATGTTCCACGTGCTCGTGCCAACGAGCGGCGGGCTGAGATTTGGCACGGCGCCCGTTCTGTCGCCGAAGTCCCAGCGGTATTCGAGGTCGTGGAATGGGCGTGTCGTGGCCGCGGCCGTGGATCCCGTTGCGTCGAAGAACACCGACAACGGCGCCACACCGCTCAGGCGACTCGGAACATTGGCCAGGGCAATCGCGCCAGGTGCCCCGGTTTGCGTCGTCATGCAGCCCGAGCCGATGTAGATCGTCACCGCTTCGCTCGTGCTGCTGGCATCGGTACCGGCGCAGCTGACCGTGTAGGTGGTGGCCGCAAACAAAGCGGGCGTCGTAAACGAGCCCGTCGCTGCGCTACCGCCGCCTCCAGATGAGACACAGCCGGTGCTGTGGGTTGACGACCAGTGCACGCTGGTCGAGGCGCCGCTGGCGATTGAAGTTGCATCCGCCCAGAGGGTGACCGTCGCGGCGTGAGTGCACGCGCCTGCCTGCCAGACGTTTGCGCAGCAGTAGCCGCTCGTCTGCGCGGCGGCACCGCACTCGCAGCGGCCCGCGACCGCGCCCTCGGCGCAGGCCGCGCAGGGCAGGTCTGCGCCTGAGCAATCCTGGTCAATGCCATCGTCACAGACCTCGGTAGCCCCAGGATAAATCGTCGCGTTGTGGTCGTCGCAGTCGACGTCGGAAGTGTACCCATCGGCGTCGCCGTCGACGGGCGCCGAGCTTGTGCTGCTGACGGTGCCGGGGCTGCAACCCATAGCAAAGGCGAGCAAGAGCAGTGGGCTGATCTTTCGCATGGCAGGTGTAGTTCCCATGTTTTGTCCTCGCAGCCTGACGCTTCGTCAAAGCAGCAGTCGAAGTACGGCAAAGTCGTTGTTGGCACCGTTCGAGGTCTGGCCGAAAGCGACGAGCCGGCCGAGCGCGTCGAGCGCCAGCGCGTAGATGCCGTCGTCGCGCCCCGCGGACAGATCCAGCAGAGCCTTGCCGCCAGAGCCAAAGCTCGCGTCGAGCACGCCGTCCTGGCTCAGCACCGCGATCGCGAAATCACGGTCGCCTCGCGCGTTGCGCGCGCTGCCACCGCTGACGAGGCGTCCGTCTCGTAGCGAGACGAGGGTGAGGACCTCGTCGTCCGCACCCATGGCCACAACGAGCTTGCCCCCGTCGCCAAACGAGGGGTCGAGCGCACCGCTCGGCAGGTAGCGTACGAGCGCCGAGTGCCGCCCGGCGGGGCCGGTGGCATAACCACCGCAGACGATCTTGCCGCCGGCTTGCACAATGACGACGGCGCAGAAGTCGTCGCCGTCGTAGAAATCGGTCGCCACCCGGCCCGGCAGGGCGTTGGCGTCGATGAAGCTCGGATCGAGCGCGCCATGAGCGAGTAGGCGCGCGACCGCAAAGTCAAAGCCGTGCGGATCATGGAGCGCCGTGCCGGGCACCAGCAAGGTACCTCCGGGGCCTTCTGCCACGCAGCCGCCGAATTCATCGCCTCCGAACCAGTCGATCGATACGGCCCCGGCTGCACCAAACGACGGGTCGGGCGCGCCTTGTGCCAGTAGGCCACGCACGAAGAGGTTCAGAGTGGGAGACGGGGGCAGACGTTGCTGGCCGGCCAACCGCAGGCCACCGTTCGCGAGCCCGAGGGCGCCGTTGGCGATGTCGATGTCCGCCCCAGCGCCCGCGTCGATGAGCTCGATGCCCGCGGTGCCGAAAGCGGGGTCGAGCGCTCCGCTCGGCAGCAGACGTGCCAGGCCCGTTGTGATGGGTGTGCCAGCGACCGCCGTCCTCGCGCCGGCGAGCAAGATGCGACCACCGTCGAGCACGCGCACGACTTTGGTCACGTCACTGCCTGCATCGAGGTGCACCAACGCAACTCCGGCCGCGGCAAAGGACGGGTCGAGATGGCCATCGACGTCGAGCCTGATAACCCCGAGGGCACCGCCGGCCGCTGGCGCGCTCATGCCGCCGAAGACAATACGGCCGTCGGGCTGCAGGTCCATACCCTGGCAGCTCCAGTCCACATTGTCCGCTGCGCCGAGGTCGAGGGCAAAGAGCCCGTCGGCTCCAAAGGTCGCGTCGACGCAGACCGAGCCAAACTGCGCGGCGCAGGTTCTGCCCCCGTCCTCGATCCACAACATTGAACGGCCGAGGCACCCCGTTGCGAAAAGCGCGGCGGCGACACCGAGGGCTTCTTTCGCGCGTCGCAGCGACCTCACGGCGTCACCCATGTTTCGAGCTGCCGCCGAGCTTCGTCGGCCTCGGGTGCGTCCGCGGCTTCGTCGAGAATTTCCTGCAGCAGCTTGCGTGCACGAGCCGGCTCGCCGAGGGCGCGATAGCAGTGAGCGAGCCGCAGCTTCGCCGCCGGCACAAGGGCTGGCGTTGCGGTTGTACGCAGCAACTCCTCGAGAAGCCGCGCGGCGCCGCGGTAGTCGGCGAGTCGGTCTTGCAGCACGGCCGCCGCCAGCAAGCGTGCGCGGTTGCTGCTCCCAGGTTCGCCCTGCGCGATGACGGCACGATAGGCGTCGACGGCTGGCGCAAAGCGACCGGCCTTGCGCTGGCAGTCGCCGAGCAGCGACCAGGCCTCGACATCGTGCGCGAAGGCGGCGAGATGTGTGCGCAGGGCCCGCTCGGCGTCGTCATAGCGACCGGTCGTCACCCATGTGCGCAGCTGCTCGAGATCGAAGGCCGCAGGCTGCGGCGCGCGTTGCACTGCGGCGGCGCCGGCGCGCTTCGTCGGGGCACGCGCGGGCGCAGCGTCGGCTGACCCGTCTCGGTGCACGAGACCCTCCCTTTCTGCGGCGGTCGCAGCGGGACTGCGCTCCTCGTTGCCCATCAACCGCGGCCGGCCCTCTGCTCCAATGACGAGGCTCTCGCCCCCATGCACCTCGATCTCGCCGCGGTCGGCCAAAGCGACCTGCACTCGACCTTCATCGACGCGTACGAGCTCGCAGTCGAGGGGGCCGCGACGAACCGCGAAGCGCGTGCCGGTCACCCGTACGAGACAACGCCCGCAGTCGATCGTGAAGCTGCGTGGCAGCGCCGGCATGACGGCGAGCCGTAGCAGTCCGGCGTCGAGCCGCAGCTCGGTCGCGCGCTCGTCGGCGCGCACAATTTCGAGACGGGCAGACTCCGCGAGCTCGAGGTCGTCGCTGCCGAGTCGAGCGCGCAGCGTGCCGGTCGTCTCGAGCACCGTGCCTACGACCTGCGCGGGCTCGATGCGGCGCGCTCCGGCCGGCTCGAATACGATCAGGCTCTGACCCGCGAGCGGTGCGGCCTTCATGAACGTCTTCGCGCCCGGCGACAGCACGGCGATGATGACAGCCACCGCGCCAAGTCCAAGCCCTAGCGTCAACGAGCCGCGAGGCCATCCTCGCCTCTCGGGGGCGCGCAGGGTCGTGGCCTTGCACACGAGGCGCGCCACCGCGGTCGGACTCGGCGCCGCGACGCCTCGGGCCTGCGTCCAATCCGCGATCATGCCCTCGATTCGGCTGTTGGTCTCGAGCGCACGCCGGCAGGCCTGGCAACTATCAGCGTGTTGCATGAACGCCGTTAGCCGCTGCGCCGTGAGGTCGTGGTTCAAGAAGGCGTCGAGATCGATGCACGAACTCATGGTCCCACCTGCTCGGCGAGGAGCGCTTGGGGCTCGCTGGCCAGTCGCCGACGCAGCATCTGTCGAGCGCGGTGCAGGCGCGTGGCGACCGTCGCGCGTCTGATCCCGAGCGTCGTGGCGATGCTCGCGCTGTCGAGGCCCTCGACAACGCTGAGCAACAACACCTCGCGGTGGGCTGAGGACAGCTCGTCTACAGCGGCGGCCGTGCGGTCCGTCGCGCGGCGCAGATCGATTTCGTTCTCGAGCGTGGCGGCCGTACCGACGGCCGTTGGCTCATGCAGAAAGATCGCCTGGCGCACGAAACGAAATCGCCGGCGCCGACGCGTGTTGCGCAACTTATGGCGGGCAATCCCGCATATCCAGCCCTTCAGATTGTCTTGCTCACGATAGCGACTGGCATTGGTCCACACCGTCATGAAGACCTCCTGGCAGAGATCCTCGATCTCGGCGCCCGGCAGTTCTGGCGCCCACGCCCGAAGCAGACAATGCGTCATTCGTCCGTGCCTCTCGTACAACTCGCCCAAGGCCGCTGCGTCGCCCTTGGCCGTGCTTTGCATGAGCTCCGCGTCCGAGCGTGCCTGGTTTTCGCAGATCACGGTCATCTGCGCACTCTATGTCACGAGCCCGAGAATCATTCCCAAACTACGGACCATTTTCTAAGGACAGGATCGCACCTGCTGATATTTGCCAGTCAAACTGGGGGGTTAAGAGCAATCGCTGGGCGTCGGAGCGTCGCTTCAGTTCCTGCTGATTCTGCCGGACGCCGACGTCCCCACGCAGCGCGAACTCGAGCGGCCCGATGAGGCCAACGCGCACCTCTTGGGGTAAGGCAAGCCGCGGCGTGAAGTAGACAAACGTCTGCGCAGCGGTGGCGCCGTCGCGGACGCGTAGCCGGCTGGTCTCGAGCTCGAAGGCGAGGCAGGGCCACCATCGCACCTGCGCGTGCGGCATCAAGCCATAGCAGCTCGTCGCACCAATGCGTCCGCCGAGGCCGAAGATCTCGCGCTCGGACCGGCGCTCGTAGGGCCCAACGCGCGCCGCCACGCGCAGACCGGCCAAGAGCGACGGTTCTCCCAAGATCGTGCGTTCGATCGCGAGAGCGACATCACCCATGCGCGTCGGGCCAGCCTGACGCGCGAGGCCACCGCCGACGCCACCCCAGGCCGAGACGAAGTAGGTCGGCTCGGGCCTGCGGGGCGCGAGCGGCGGCGGCGCGAGTGACGCCGGGCTCTTCGGCCGCCACCGCCGCGGCAGGTGCAGGAAGCCCTCCACGAGGACGTGCGCTGGCGGCAACCATTCGCGCACCAGCAGCGCCATCGTCATCAGTCCGCTGCCGTCCGGTACGGCGTCGTGCTCGCTCAGCATTGCTTGGCCGCCGAGCACAATGAGCAAGCTCAGCCGCACTCGGCCATCGCCGCGGGCGGTAAGCCACAGGACAGCGGTGGCACCGCGCGCGGCGCGGATCGTGTCGGCCTGCGGGACGTCGTCGAGCCCACATGCGGCGTCCTTGGTCTCGTCTGCCTCCGCAATGGCATAGTCCTCAATCACCAGGCGAATCTGCACCATGAGCGCGGTCCGCTCCTCCTTTAGGCAGCCGGGCAAGACGAGCAGCAGGGGTGGTGCCCGACTCGGCAGTCGCGTCGTCGGCACCACACTGTCGGGCGCGCTTGGTGGCTCGGCGCAGAGCGTCGCGAGCAGCCAGCACAGCGGAATCATTTCACCCCGATACCATCAACAGCGGGATCGAGAAGCATCCTTTCGCGCGCCAGGCGGCGACGCCGCGAACCGGTCGCGATGTTCTCGTGCAACGCGACGCAGCGCCTAGAACCGCACTTCGAGACCGACAGAAACTCGCGGACCGCCGGTCGATGAGACGTCGGTGCCGACGATCACGCTGAACGGCACGGCGCCCGCCGACTTGTCGCTGATGACGAGATCGGCGCCGACGAGCGCATTGAGCCTGCCTGACGTATCGACCTCGGCGCTGCCCTTGATCCGTACGTCGGCGAGCGGCGAGATCGGCATGCTCAGGTAGCCGCCCGTTCGCAGGGCGAGCTTCTCGAACGATTCGACCTCGAAGCGCAGCGCGCCCGTGACCGCTTTGCCGCCGAGGTGGAAGAACTCACTGTCGCGCGTGCCGACGTGCGCCTCGCCCGCCAAGGCGAGGCCACTCGGTCGCATGGCGAGCCCAAACGAGTAGCCAAAGTCGAGGATGAACGTGCTGTCGTAGGCGATCGCAGAATCACCCACGGTGATCGCGCGCGTCATGCCGGCAGCGGTCGTGCGCTCGTGCAATTTGACGCCCGTATCGGCGCCAAAGTCGCTGCGGTCGACCGTGAAGCTGACGCTCGTGTCGTACTGACCCGCCGGACCGAGCGACGTGTGCTTGATCTCCGCGTCCCACGCGTCGGTGACGGTGCGGCTCTTGATGGTCTCGCCGCCGCCCGGCACCGTAGAGACGCCGAGGGTGGTGGTGCCGCGCACGGTCTCTTTTGGCACCTTCACCGGCTCGCTCGCGACGCGTGAAAGGTCGTTGCGGACTTCGGGGATCTTGATGTCACCCATGATGAGCTCCTCCAGTTATTTCATTGACGAACCGCCGCAGATGGCTTGCTGACGAGAATACACTCGGCACACCCCGCCTGGCTAGTCCTTCGTAGAGAGTCGCCGACTTCTGGTCGCCGAGCTGCGCGTGGGCAGACCAGAGCAGGGCCGCGATGGCGGGGTGATTCTGCGTCGGCTTTGGCAGCGTGCCGATGAGCTCGATCAACGCCGCCGCCTTGCCTTCGTGCAACGCCGCCTGGGCCACGACGACGAGCGCGTTGACGTCGGTCGTCCCGGCGAGCAGCAGTCGACGCGCGGTCGCGAAGCCGGCCGCTTTGTCGCCGGTCGCGAGCTCGGCGCGCAACAGCAGGCAAAGCCCTGCCTCATCGGCGGCGTCGCCCTTGACGTAGAGGGACTCGAGCGCGGCGCGGGCCTCGGCCGGTCTGTTGACTCGATGGTCGAGCAGGAACGCGGCGCGCAGCCGTGTGTTCTCAGCGCTCGGGCCGCCGTGGACTGCCGATTGCTCGAGCTCGCGGATCGCCTCGTCGCCCTTGCCTTGCAGGAGGTAGGTCGTTGCCAGCAGGTTGTGAAAACGCGCCTCCGCCGGCTCGGCCGCGATGCCTTCGCGCAACAGATCGATGGCGCGCTCGACCGCGCCGGTCTTGAGCAGCGCGGCCGCGAGCTCGAGGCGCGGCGCGACTTCTCGGGGCGCCGCAGCGCAGCGCTGCTCGATTGCGGCGAGCTTGCTTGCTGCGCGCTTGTCGGCCGTCGACTTCGTCGTTGGCGTCGGCTTCTTGTTCGACTTCGGAGCCGTCCTTCGGGTCCGGCTTGCACTGGCACTCTTACCTTTGGCTGTCATCCTATTGCCCCCTATCGTGACGCGACGAGCGGCGCGGCGATGACTATCGCACGGCCGGAGCCGGCCGGACAAGATTGCCTGGACCGGAACAGATTGGCTGGCCCAGACCCGCCTCGCGCATCCGTCTTTGCCTTTGCCGCAGGGCGGTGTATCTACAGCCCAATCGGGGGCAGACGCCCTAGGGAGGCCGGCCGCATGAGCGCGTGGCGAGCATGAGTCAGCCTATCGGCGACGACGCTGCCGGCGGGCCCTCGTCGCGACCTCGTCGCTTGCGCATCGCCCATCTCGTGGGGCTAGCGCTCCTCGTGCCGCGAGTGGCGGCGGCACAGGCGAGCTGGTGGGACACGGCCTACGCCTATCGGGTCGAGCTTACGATTGCGACCGGCGCGACCCCGGTCGCCGCCGGCTACGCCGTCCCCGCGGCGCTCGATCACGCCGCCCTCGTCGCGGCCGGTAAGTCGCTCGTCTCGGGCGACGACGTGCGCGTCGTGTACTGGGATGGCGTAGCCCATACCGAGCTCGATCGCAGCTTGGACTCGGGTACGGCGTGGAACAGCGCCGGGACGCTCGTGTGGCTCAAGCTGCAGGCGGCCGTCGCTGCCTCGGGCTCGAGCACGGCGTACTACCTGTACTATGGCAATCCGGCCCCCGCGGCAGCGCGCGCCAACGCTGCCAACGTGTTTCTCTTCTCTGACGACTTCGAGTCGGGTGTGCTCAGTAAGTGGACGGTCGTCGGCGGTGGCGCCTGGGGGATTGACGCGACGACGGTGCACCGCGGCACCAAGGCGCTCATGCAGCCGGCCAACAGCGGCTCGACCATTTCCTTGCAGGCGAATCCTGCCATCGACGTGGCCGACCTTTATTACGATGTCTGGTGGCGAACGAGCGATCCTACGGCCGATGTGGCGCAGCAGGCGCGCGTCTCCGGCACGTTCAAGCTCGAGGGCGCCGGCACCGAGCACGACGCGGGTGGCAACGTCAACATCTTCAAGCGCACGGGATCTCTCGGCACGTGGTCGCTCGTCGCCGGGCCGTGTTGCAGCCCCGGCATCGACGTCTGGTACCGCATGGGCTTTGCGATCTCAGGCACGTTCATGCGGGCTTTCAAAGACGGCGTCGAAATTCTCGCCGCCGATGGCGGATCCGTGGCTGCGAGCGGCAACCTCGGCTTCTGGGCGAACATCATCGCCGCCGGCAAGGCGATCTGGATCGACGATGTCGTGGCCCGTCCTTACGTCAATCCCGAGCCGAGCGTGAGCCGTGGCGCCGAAGTAGCGCTCTGCCACGTTGATGCCGACTGCGGGCCGTGCCAGACGTGCACGGCAGGTCTGTGCTTCTATGACGCGAGTCGCAACGGCGACTGCCCGTATTGCCAGAAGTGCACCGGCCCAGGCGTGTGCGGCTTCGAGTCGGCGCTCGAGGATCTCAAGAACGATTGTCCGACGGGGACGTGTGTGACCGGCACCTGCGACGGCGCGGGCGCTTGCGGCCAGCAGACTGCGGCGCAAGACGTCAACAACGACTGCCCGCCCGGGCCGTGCGCGACGGGCACCTGCAACGGCGCTGGGGCGTGCGGCCGCGTGGCGGCCGGCGTGTCGTGCGCCGATGCGGACGGCTGCAACGGCGTCGAGACTTGCGACGGGGCCGGCGTCTGTTTGCCTGGCACGGCTGTGGCTTGTGCCACCGCCACCACACCGCCGCAGCTCACGGTGACCGCGCCGCCGCTCGTCGGGTCAGTCACCGCCCCTGAAGCGCCGCTCTTGCGCTTGACGCTCGAAGCATCGGCTATCGAGGCTGTACGCGTCGGGGAGCTGCGCCTGCACTATCAAGGCGAGGGCGCGGCGCCGACGACGCAGGTCGTGCGACTCTACGACGACCGCGACGGCGATGGCATTGTCGGCCCGGAGGACACGTTGCTCGGTGAGGCCGCTGGCTTTAGCGTCGGCGTCATCGCGTGGACGCCCGGGGTCGTCATCGACGCGGGGGCGAGTGCACACTGGCTGTTGACGCGCACCGCAGCGTCCGTCGTGGCGTCGGGCGGCTGCGCGCAAACCGCGGCGCCCTCGCCGGTCGTGTGGCTGGTCCTTGGAGTGCTCGGTGCGGGCGCCGTGCGTCGCCGGTGGCCTGGGCGTGGGCGTGGGCGCCTCCTCTTTTTCGTGGGCGTGCTCGCCGCGGTCGCCTGCAGTCGCTCGGGCTTTGGGCCCGTGCCGAGCGTGCGCCTCGTCCCGGCGCAAGACATCGTGGCCGTCGGGGCGCATAGCGGCATTGCTGCGCAGATCGGCGGCGACGAGGCGATCGTGGCGACCTTCTGAGTGACGGCCCGTTTGTTCTTGACTGCACAAGGTTCGTTTCGCAAACTCACGTCCACTGCTCGCATGGTCGCGAGCCAATACCCAAATACGGAGCGCCCCCAATGTCGACGGTCCTCAAGAGCAACCCGACCCCGCAAGAGTTCGCCAGCCAATGGAGCGTGCAGTTCGGCAAAGCGCTCAGCAAAGTCGCCAAGGACGGCAAGGTCGACGAGGCCGCAGGCGAGACGCTGCAAGAGCGCAAGGACGAGCTGCAGGTGTTCGGCGACAACGTCGTGCGCTACATGCACTTCTCCGGCCAAGACGAAATCGAGACCCAGAAGATGCTCGACGCGGGCAAGAAGTACGCCCTGCAACAAGCCGAGAAGGTCGCCGGGCCCGACGGCAAGGTGAGCGACGAAGAGGCGCTCAAGATGGGCACCGACCTCATCGCCGACTTTTACATCCTGCGCGGCAAGAAGGTCGAGGCCACCATCCCGAAGGCCAAGGCCGCCGATGTCGATGCCGTGCTCAAGGCCGTGTACAACGAAGGGGACTACAGCTCGTTCGGCACGAACCCAGGCGCCACGAGCAAGCTCGCTTGGCCGATCCGCAAGTGCGTCGAGGACTACGACGCCATCTGGGCCCCCGACTACCCCTCACAGGTGAGCACGTTCGAGGCCGGCGGCAAGAGCTACTACCTCGTGAACCAGCAGAACGAAGGTGGCGGCGGCATGGACGTCTACAACGCCGCGGGTACATGGATGCTCGGCGTGTACTGCAGCGAGTCAGGCGACCCCCGCTGGTCACTCGCGGTCGGTAAGCTCACCGACGAGAAGCTCAAAGCGCTAGGTTTGGCCTAGGCGCCTGCCCGCTGCGGCTCGCGCTCTGTTTGCCGCATGACATTACCTTTTGCCGCGAGCAGCACATCGAGCTCGAACGGGGACGCCGCTGGCGGCGCCTCCGGCCACGGCGTGGTGCTGCCGCTCGTCACGCTCTCTTCGTTCTGCGTTCCCTTTCTCTCCACGGCCACCAACGTGGCGCTGCCCGATCTCGCGCGCGAGCTCGGTATCGCGGCACCCCTGTTGCCGTGGGTCAACATGAGCTACCTGCTCGCCGCGACGGCGCTGCTCTTGCCCATGGGTCGGCTCGTCGACCTGCGGCACAAGCGGCCTTTGTTCATCGGCGGCCTTGCGCTGTTGGCCGTGACGACCGCGTTCGCCGGCTTCGCGCCCTCGCAGGGTTGGCTGTTCGCGCTGCGGGCGCTGCAAGGGGCGGCTGGGGCGATTCCGCTCGCGGCCGCGATGCCGCTCGTCGTCGCGTCGTGCCCGCCCGAGATGCGCGGTCGCGCGCTCGGCATCAATGTCGCCGGAGTCTATACTGGGCTGTCGGTCGGTCCGGTTGCGGGCGGGCTGCTCACGCATACGCTCGGCTGGCGCAGCATCTTTTGGTTGGCCGCGGCGCTCATCGCGTGTACCGCCGTGGCCGCGGCGGCGCGCTTGCCGCGTGAGCGCTCAACGACGCTCCGCGCGCCGTTCGACGGGCTCGGCGGCGTTCTGTCGGCCGCTTCGCTCTGCGCTTTGATGCTCGGCCTTGCTCGCCTGCCGGCGCCACTCGGACTAGCGCTCGTCGGCGCGAGCGCGGTTGGTCTCGCGCTCTTTGCGGCGTGGGAGCTGCGCGTCGCGAGCCCGCTCTTGGACGTGCGATTGTTGCGTGACAACCGCGTCTTTCTCTTCTCCAACCTCGCGGCGCTCGTGAACTACTGCGCGACGGCGGGTATCGGCTTCCTTTTGTCGCTGTGGTTGCAGCAGCAAAAGGGCCTGGATCCGCGCGGCGCCGGCCTCGCGCTCATGGTCCAGCCGGTCATCATGGCCGTGCTTTCGGCGCCGGCGGGGCGATTGTCCGATCGCGTCGAGCCGCGCCTGTTGGCCTCGGCGGGCATGGGGCTCGCCGCGGTCGCGCTCGGCGGCCTCGCGACTATCGGGCCCGATACGGACCTGTGGAAGGTCGTCGTGGCGCTCGCCGTGCTCGGCCTCGCCTTCGCGTTGTTCTCGTCGCCGAACACCAATGCCATCATGGGCTCGGTCGAGCGGCGTCATCTCGGCATCGCCTCGGCCACGGTCGGCACCATGCGCGGCGTTGGTCAGATGCTGTCGCTCGGGCTGTCCGGGCTGCTCTTTACGCTCTATATCGGCGACGTCCACTTGGATCACGCGCACGCCGCTGGCTTTCTGTCGGCCGTGCGCTTGGCGTTCGCTATCTTCGCCGTGCTCTGCGCGCTCGGCATCTTCGCGAGCTTGGCGCGTGGGCGGGTCAAGCGCGTTTAGGCAACGCAACGCCTGCGCTCGTGCCGCCGTCGTCCGTGGACTCTACACCCGCTCGAGCACCATCGCGATCCCTTGCCCGACGCCGATGCACATCGTGCACAAGGCGTAGCGTTCCTTCGTCGCCACGAGCTGATGGGTGGCGGTCGCGACGAGCCGCGCCCCGCTCATGCCGAGTGGATGGCCAAGGGCGATGGCGCCGCCGTTCGGGTTGACGCGCGGGTCGTCATCGCCAAGGCCGAGCGCCCGCAGCACCGCGAGCGCCTGTGCCGCGAAGGCCTCGTTGAGCTCGATGACCGCGAGCTGTGCGAGCGTGAGGCCGGTCTGTGCGAGCACTTTGCGGGTCGCGGGTACGGGCCCCATGCCCATGATCCGCGGCGCCACACCCGCGACCGCTGTGCCGAGCACACGGGCGAGCGGGGTCAGGCCATGCGTCTTGGCCGCGGCCGCCGAGGCGACAATGAGCGCGGCGGCGCCGTCGTTGATGCCGGCCGAGTTGCCCGCCGTGACCGTGCCATTTGGGCGGAAGGCCGGCTTCAGCTTGCCGAGCTCCGCGAGCGTGACGCTCGGGCGCGGGTGCTCATCGGCGTCGACGACCTTGCTCTCTCCCTTTTTTGGCGGCAGCACGACCGGCACGAGCTCGCGCGCAAAGAAGCCCGCGGCCAAGGCGCGGCCCACGCGTTGTTGGCTCGCGAGCGCGAAGGCGTCCTGTTCCGCCCGCGCGATGCCGTGCTCGACCGCGACGTTCTCGGCCGTCTCGCCCATGCCGTCGATGCCATGAGCGTCCTTCATCTTCGGATTGACGAAGCGCCAGCCGATGGTCGAGTCGAACATCTCGGGCGTGCGGGCAAAGGGCGTCTCGGCTTTGCCTATGACGTAAGGCGCCCGCGACATGCTCTCGACGCCGCCGGCGAGCATGAAGGACGCTTCGTCGCAGCGAATGGCGCGGGCCGCTTGCGCGACCGCGTCCATGCCCGAGCCGCACAGGCGGTTGACGGTGGCGCCGGGCACGTCGACCGCGAGGCCGGCGAGCAGCGCCGCCATGCGGGCGACGTTGCGATTGTCCTCGCCCGCCTGGTTGGCGCAGCCGAGCACGACATCGTCGAGCGCGCCCCAGTCGGCCTTGGGGTGGCGGGCCACAAGGGCCGCGAGCGGGACGGCGGCGAGATCGTCGGTGCGCAGGGTGGCAAGCGCGCCCGCGTAGCGGCCGATGGGGGTACGCACGGCATCGCAGATAAAGGCGTCGGTCATGGTTCGGGGGTTCCTTGGTCTCTTGCCGTTTGGGCCCGCTTGTACCACGAGCGGCGGCGCGGCCAACGAGTCAAGTGACGACTTGCTCGGGCGCAGCGAAGCGCGCGTCATACGAGACCTCCTTGACTACGATCGGCCCTTGACGCGTGCGCGTCGCGGCGGCTTCGACACGCCAGCGCACGCGCCGCGTCAAGGGCGGCGCGACAATCCGAGT
>Ga0315270_10001150_pt1 | contig 14097 bp, 14 predicted proteins | sample C1_bottom_MG_FD_204932 | JGI IMG/M metagenome (GOLD analysis project Ga0315270, IMG submission 204932) | Sediment microbial communities from Yellowstone Lake, YNP, Wyoming, USA - C1_bottom | ecosystem: Environmental > Aquatic > Freshwater > Lake > Sediment | place: USA: Wyoming | collected... | reverse complement strand
GGGAAAGTCGAACAGCTCGCGCATCCAGCGCAGTACCTGCCGTTCAACCTCGATCGGGATCTGGTCGCGTCCGCCCAGATTGGCGTTCAGGCCAGCCGCCAGCATCTCCGCCAGCATGCCCACGGGCGTGCCGCCGCCATGCACCCAGCCCATGAAACCCGGATGGGCGTTGCCCACGGCATAGGGCAGGATGTCGCGCATGAAGGTGTCGTGCACCGAGGCCAGTTCGGACGATGAATGCGGCAGTGCCTCGTGGAATTGTTCGCGCACTTGTGGCGGGATGGGCTGCCACACCGGCCGCTCGCGGATCTGCTCCAGATAGTCCACCATGTCGTCCAGCATGCGGTGGCCCTGGCTGCGCAGTTCCTGCCAGTTTGCCGGGTCTAGCGTGTCTTGTGAGTTTTCGCGCAAGCTTTTTGTCATGACGCTGGGAGTGTGCAGTTTTTCGGGTTTGCGCCGATTATTGAAGTGAAAAGCGAGTTGCAGTATAACCTGAACTTCGCGGGCATTCAGGACTCGAACTGCAATGCCTCCCTGTTGGGCCGGGGTTTATATCTGCATGTTCATGATGTCATTGTAAGCGGCGATAAATTTGTTGCGCACCTGCACCGTGGTCTGGAAGGAGATGTTTGCTTTCTGCATGTCTATCATCACATCACTCAGACTGACCTTGTCGTCGCCCAGCACAAAAGACTGTTGCATGGCTTGGGCGTGGTTTTGCGCCTGGGCCACGCTATCCAGCGAGGATTTCAGCACGCTGGCGAAGTCTGTGGTGCCTGCCACGCCGTTTGTGCCAGCTGTTATGTTTGGGGTGAGTGGCGAAACGCCGCCTTGTGCGATGGCCATCGCACTGCGCATTTGAGCCAGTAAATTGTCTACGCCGGATACGTTCATGTTGCACCTCCATGCTAACGTGAAACTCGCGAAGCGAGACCTTGTCACTCTCTCCCTCCGGGGGAGAGCTGGAGGGGGGGCGGGCATCGCGAGTTCATAATTCAGGGTGGCAAATTTCGCCATGCCCGTGGAGACTGAACATTATCAGCCGCTGCTGCCGTGCCAGCGTCGGAAAAGCAGTGGAATTACCCTGCTTTTCGCTGCACCATGTGTGACATGCCCGGTGATAATGCACAGCATGCGGTAATGGATCATCAAACAAGGAACTGCGGCGGATAAAATGGCAGAAAACACTTCTACAACGGCACCAGCACCGGCATCCGCCTTGGCACAGATGCTAAGCGGGCTCAGCGGCAAGCAAGGCATGGGGCTGATGGTCGCCGTTGCCGCAACTATTGCGCTGATTGTCGGCATGTGGATGTGGGGGCAGACGCCCGATTACCGCGTGCTGTATAGCAACCTTTCCGATCGTGATGGTGGAGCCATCATCGAGGCGCTGCAGCAACTGAATGTGCCTTATAAATTTTCCGAAGGGGGCGGTGCGCTGCTGGTGCCCGCCAACCAGGTGCACGAAATGCGTCTGCGCCTGGCTTCGCAGGGCTTGCCCAAGGGCAGTCTGGCCGGATTCGAGTTGATGGAAAACCAGAAATTCGGCACCAGCCAGTTTCTGGAGCAGGTGAATTATCAGCGCGCGCTCGAAGGCGAGTTGGCGCGATCAATGCAAACGCTGGCTGCAGTGCAGGCTGCACGCGTGCATCTGGCCTTGCCCAAACCTTCGGTGTTCGTGAAAGAGCAACTCAAACCCAGCGCATCCGTGGTGCTGAGCCTGTATCCGGGGCGCACGCTGGATGCCGGCCAGATCAACGGCATCGTGCACCTGATATCGAGCAGTGTGGCTGATATGCCGGCCAAGAATGTGACCGTGCTGGATCAGAGCGGTTCGCTGCTGAGTGCAGCCAAGGAGGGCGGTTCCGACGCGCTTGATCCCGCCCAGCTCAAATATCGGCACCAACTCGAATTGGACTATAGTAAACGCATAGAAGCCATCGTTGCGCCGCTGGTTGGCGCCAGCAATGTGCATGCACAAATCACCGCCGATATCGATTTTGCCCAGGCCGAGCAGACTGCTGAATTTTACAAACCCAATCCGACCCCGGCTGATGCGACATTGCGCAGCCAGCAAACGGTTGAATCGTTGAGTGGTGCCGGGCAGAATGCAGCCGGGGTGCCGGGCGCATTGTCCAACCAGCCGCCCGTTCCGGCCACTGCGCCCATCGTCAACCCGGCCAGTGCGGTGACTGCTGCGGCTGGCGGCGGCAGCAGCAATATGCACAAGGAAGCCACGACCAATTATGAAGTGGATCGCACCATACGCTATACCAAGCTGCCGGTGGGCGGCATCAAGCGGCTGTCGGTTGCAGTCGTGGTCAACAATCGCACTATCACAGACAAAAATGGCAAGACCAGTTCCAAGGCGCTCAGCGACGCCGAGAAAGCAGAGATCACTGCGCTGGTGAAGGAGGCGATGGGCTTCGATGCAAACCGTGGCGATACGCTGAATGTGTTGAACAGCGCGTTCAACGAAGAGAAGGAGTTGCCGCTGGTAGAAGTGCCGTTGTGGAAACAGCCGGAAATGATCGCCTTGGCCAAGGATGTGCTGAAGTACATGTTGATCGCGGGAATCGGGTTGTACTTGCTGTTGGGTGTGATACGCCCTGCGTTGCGGAATTTTAACGCCACGATGAAACGCGTCGAAGAAAACAGCATGCCGCCGCCGGCGGCAGATGTGGTTGACGGGCAGTTCGTCGTGCCGGGCAGCCAGCATGAGTATGAACAGAAGCTGCAGGCGGTGAAGAATATGGCCAATCAGGATCCAAAGATCGTGGCCTCCGTGGTCAAGGAATGGGTGAGCAAAGATGAGTGATGCGGGCGTCACTAAAAGCGCGATTCTGCTGATGACGCTGGGCGAGAACGAGGCGGCGGAAGTGCTGAAATATCTGGAACCCAGAGAGGTGCAAAGAATCAGTGCCGCGATGGTGGCGATAAAGAATCTGACGCGCGAGCAGATAACCGAAGTGTTTGATGAGTTTCATGTGGTCGCCGCAGAAAAGACCACGTTCGGCATGGATTCCAACGATTATATCCGGCGCATGCTGAACAAGGCGCTGGGCGATGACAAGGCGGTCGGCCTGCTCGATCGCATCATGCAGGGCGATGATACCAGCGGTATTGAAAGCCTGAAGTGGATGGATCCGGTGCAGGTCGCCGAAATGATCAGCGGCGAACACCCGCAGATTATCGCCACCATCCTGGTGCATCTGGAGCCGGAGCAGGCATCCGCGATTCTCGCCTGTTTTACCGAGCGCACACGCAACGATGCGCTGCTGCGCATTGCCACGCTGGACAGCGTGCAACCTTCTGCGCTACGCGAATTGAACGACGTGCTGACTACGTTGTTGTCAGGCAACGGAGTGAGCAAGAAACACATCAAGGGCGGTGTGCGCACCGCCGCAGAAATTCTGAACTTCATGGGCAGTGCGCTGGAGGGCGCCGTGATCGAAAACGTGCGCGGCTATGATGCCGATCTGGCGCAAAAAATCATCGACGAGATGTTTGTGTTCGACGACCTGATCGACGTCGATGACCGCGCCATCCAGATGATATTGCGCGAAGTTCAGTCCGAATCTCTGATCGTGGCGCTCAAAGGCACAACCGATGGTCTGCGCGAAAAAGTATTCAAGAATATGTCGCAACGCGCTGCTGAAATGATGCGCGAAGATCTGGAGGCGAAAGGTCCGGTCAGAGTCAGCGAAGTGGAGGCGGAGCAGAAGGAAATTCTCAAAGTGGTGCGCCGTCTGTCGGATGAAGGCCAGATTGCACTAGGCGGCAAGGGAGATGAATCCTATGTCTGATGCGGTCATCCCCAAGGATCGCATGACCGCTTACCAGCGCTGGGAGCTGCCGGCGTTCGATGTGGCTCCGGTTGTGGAGCTGGAAGAAAAAATGCATGTCATTGTTCCGCCCACCGCCGCCCAGATCGAACAGATTCAGCAACAGGCGCACGATGAAGGTTATCAGGCCGGTTTCGCCGATGGCGCGCACAAGGCACAACGCCTGAGCGACTTGGTGAATGCGCTGGAGCAGGAGCTGCAGCAGGTGGATCAGCAGGTGGCGCAGGATTTGTTGAATCTGTCTTTGGAGCTTGCCCGGCAAATGCTGCAGCAGGCGCTCAAGGTCAAGCCCGATATGTTGCTGGGCGTGGTGCGCGCCGCAGTAAGTGAACTGCCGCATTTCAATCAGCACGCCCATCTGGTATTGCATCCTGCCGATGCGGAGCTGGTGCGCAGCAGCATGGGGGAGCAGCTCGCTCATAATGGCTGCAAGATTATCGAGGATGCGCACATGGAGCGCGGTGGTTGCCGCCTGGAAACCGCGCACAGCCAGATCGATGCAACGCTGACGACGCGCTGGAAGCGCGTGGTTTCATCGATCGGACAGGAGAGCTCATGGCTGGAATCCTGACCACCAGCAGTGTACATGCCCAGCGCTGGCAAGCGTGCTTGCAAGACAGCATGGGCTCGGTCGCGCAATGCAAACCCCTGCTGGTCAGCGGTCGCCTGACCCGTGTAACCGGGCTGGTGATGGAAGCAGTCGGTTTGAAGATGGCGGTCGGCAGCACCTGTGTCGTGGAGTTGCCGAACTATCGGGTCGAGGCGGAAGTGGTCGGGTTCTCCGGAGATAAAATATTTTTGATGCCGGAAAACGATGTGCAGGGGCTGATGCCCGGTGCGCGCGTGATTCCGCTGGAGCCGGTTGTTGTGCCCGCGCTGGGTGGCAAGAGCCGGATACTGAAGCGGCGCGCTGCGGACCGCACGCGCCATTTGCCGGTCGGCAACAGGCTGCTGGGGCGGGTGCTGGATGGAGCAGGCCGGCCGCTGGATCAGATCGGGCCGTTGCTGGAAGAAGAAACCGCGCCGTTGCAAAGCCGTCCGATTAATCCGCTGGATCGCGCACCGATCAAGGATGCGCTGGATGTTGGTGTGCGCGCGATCAATAATCTGCTCACCGTCGGACGCGGCCAGCGCATGGGCTTGTTCGCCGGCAGCGGTGTCGGCAAAAGCGTGCTGCTCGGTATGATGGCGCGCTACACCAGTGCCGATGTAATCGTGGTCGGGCTGATCGGCGAACGCGGCCGCGAAGTAAAGGAATTTATCACCGATATTCTGGGGCCGGAGGGCATGGCGCGTTCGGTGGTGGTGGCCGCGCCGGCCGATACCAGTCCGCTGATGCGCCTGCAAGGCGCTGCTTACGCCACCACGATCGCTGAATATTTTCGCGACCAGGGAAAGGATGTGTTGCTGATCATGGATTCGCTCACGCGTTATGCGATGGCGCAACGCGAAATCGCGCTGGCGATAGGCGAGCCCCCTGCCACCAAGGGTTATCCGCCGTCGGTGTTTGCCAAGCTGCCGCAATTGGTGGAGCGCGCCGGCAATGGCACCGAGGGCGGCGGTTCGATCACGGCGTTCTATACCGTGCTGACCGAGGGCGACGACCAGCAGGATCCCATCGCCGACAGTGCGCGTGCGATTCTGGACGGGCACATCGTGTTGTCGCGCCGCCTGGCGGAGCAGGGACATTATCCGGCCATCGACATCGAGGCTTCCATCAGTCGCGCGATGAATCATCTGGTTTCGCAGCAGCACTTCAGTTCTGTGCAGCACTTCAAACACTTGTATGCCCATTTTCAGCGCAACCACGATTTGATCAGCGTGGGCGCGTATGTCAGCGGCAGCGATCCGTTGCTGGACGAAGGCATCAGGATGTACCCGCACATGGAAAGCTTTCTCAAGCAGGGGATGTACGAGCGCGAGCCCTATGCCAGCGGAGTCGCAGCATTTAGCCATTTGTTCAACACGCCCCATTGATATATTTAACCAGCCATGACTAAAACTTTTACGCTGCAACCACTGGTGCAACTGGCACAGCAAAAGAATGATGCAGCCACGCGGAAATTTGGCCAGCTTAATCAGCAGCAGCAGGCGGCGCAGGCCAAGCTGGAAACCTTGCAGCAATACCGCAAGGATTATCAGGTGCGCTTTCAGCAAGCGGAGTTGAACGGCATGAATCAATCCGACCTGCGCAATTTTCAGAATTTCATCCAGCGACTGGACGAAGCCATCGCGCAGCAGCGCAATGTTGCTGAGCAGGCGAGCCATTCGATGCAGGCGGGACGCAGCGCATTGCAGGACACGCAACGCCAGGTTAAATCGTTCGACACCCTGGTGCAGCGGCATCTGGACGGCGAAAATAAACTGGCGGCAAAATCCGAGCAGCGACTGCAAGATGAACACAGTGGGCGCAACGCCACCATCAAGGCGGAAGCCGCCAAAAACGAGCATTGAATCCAGAGGAGTTCGTCATGCAAAGTCTGCCCATCAGCATCCCCACGCCAGCCGCCGTACCGGTGCAAGCGCCGAATCCATCGTCACCGCAGGCGGATAGCAATGCTGCACCTATTGCGGAACCGTTCGACAGAGTGCTGGCACGCCAGCAGGCGCAAGACAGCAGCAGTCAGCCAGCCGCGAAACCCGTCAGTGCCGGAGAAGGGCAGGCAGTAGCCGTGCCTGATATGGTCAGCACATTGCCTGCCGACATGCTGGCAGCACTGTTGCCTGCCACGCCAATCATCAAGGCCGCTGGAGCCAACGCAGATTCGTTTAATGCGAAAAAGGATGTGATTGTCGATGAGAAAAAAACCGGTGCAGCAAATGAAAAACCCAATGCTCCGACAGCAGATGGAAGCGCTGCTCCGTCCGCCGATATGCTGGCGGCGCTGTTGCCGACAGGCGCGATAATGCAGAGTGCGGGCGCGGCAGCGGCATCAAAAACACAGTCCATCGCCACGGAAGTGCCGGGTGTTACAAGTGCGCTTGGCGCAAGCAGAGTGCTGAGTAACAAAGGCGCACTGGGCGATGCGCGGCAAGCCGCATCACAGAGCCAGGCAGCGTTGTTGCAGCTCCGCATGCAAGACACCCCAAAAGCCGGTGCGCCTGTCGCCGATAGTTCTCAGGCCAGTAATGCTTTTGCCGCTGTGCTGGGAAATTCGGGAAGGGACGCCGTGAGTGCGACGCAACTTGAGCGTAGCGCTACGCAAATGTCCGTGCAGGCAGCGCCGCCGGATGCGGCCACCAGCTTGGCCAGTTTGTTGCAGAACAGCGCTTCGCCGCTTGCCGCGAGTCAGCATGTGCCGCTGCAGGCAGTGGTCGCCACTCCCATGACGAATGATCGATGGGGTGATGAGTTCAGTCAGAAAATTACCTGGCTGACGACGCAGCAAGGACAGAGTGCAGAACTGCACTTGAATCCACCCCATCTGGGCCCGCTGGATGTGGTGCTCAACGTCAGTGGCGATCAGGCTACTGCGCTGTTTACCTCGGCGCACGCGGCCGTGCGTGAGGCGGTGGAGCTGGCGCTGCCCAAGCTGCGCGAGATGTTGGCCGACAACGGCATCATGCTGGGCAATGCGACAGTAAGCGATCAGTCCCCCAAAGATCAGCAGACAGCCGGGCAGCAGACCTCCGACAGACAACGCAAGAGTGAGGGCGGTTTGGCGGCAGTGAATGCTGTCGCTGGCGGTATCTCGTCCGGCGCATCTCTGGCGCCCGCGCGCCGTCAGCAGGGTATGCTGGATACGTTTGCCTGATGGAAATAATTTAAAACATGCGTAGCGATTCCTTGTCCCCCTCTCCCGCCTTGCGGGAGATAACCAGCCACTTGGTCACCGTTGTTTGGTGACTTAGTGGATTGGCTAGTCGTCCCATCAGGGCTGGGGTGAGGGAACGGGTATGATAGATTTATCATCAGGAGCGGCATATTTGTCTTACCCGTCCAGCATCGGGGGAAACCCCGAGTTGACAGGAATTCCCCGCCTTATTCCGGTTATCATATCGGCCCGAGTTGTTTGATAATTCAACAACACAGATAAGGAACCGCAATGGCACAACCCGCAAAATCGAGTCCAGCCGAGGCTGAAGTCGTCGCTAAACCCAAAAGCAAAAAAATGCTGCTCATCGGCATCGGTGTGCTTGTGTTGGCGCTGGGTGCTGGCGCTGGCTGGTATTTCACCAAGGGTGGCAAACACGGCGAAGAAGCCCATGCGCCCGTGCCCATGACACCAAAATTTATTACGCTGGAACCCTTTACAGTTAATTTACAGCGTGAAGAAGGCGACCAGTTTTTGCAAATTGGTATCACGCTGAAGGTCATGGAGCCAGAGGGAAAAGTAGAGTTGGAGGAAAAGATCAAGCTGCACATGCCGGAAATACGCAGCCGCCTGCTGTTGCTCTTATCGAACAAGCGCGCCACAGAGCTGGCGCCGGCAGAAGGCAAGAAAAAACTGGCGCAGGAAATCGTTGCGGAAACCAGCGCTGTAGTTGGTTTGCGTGTCCCGGCGATGCCCAAGCCGGTAGTGCATGAACCTGCACCCCATGAAGGCGCAGTATCCGCTGTTGAGGCCTCTGCGGTGGAAGCCGTCGCTGCCCCTGCGGAAACGGTGTCTGCGGTGGGGCATGGTCCCGCAGGCGAGGGCGCTGCCATAGACGTATTGTTCACTTCATTCATCATCCAGTGATGTTGCCATGAGCAAAGAATTTCTCTCCCAGGACGAAGTCGACTCGCTGCTGAAAGGCGTTACCGGTGAAGTCGACGAGCCGGAGCAGCAGGCCGAGGCAGAGGGGGGCGTGCAGCTCTATAGTTTGGGCACGCAGGAGCGCATCGTGCGCGGGCGCATGCCCACGATGGAAATTATCAATGCGCGTTTTGCGCGCCTGTTCCGGGTGGCATTTTTTAACCTGATCAGACGTACGGCAGACGTTTCTGTCGGGCAAATACGCATCCAGCAATACAGTGAATTTATCCGCAATCTGCCTGTCCCCGCGAACTTCAATGTGGTGCAGCCGAAACCGTTGCGCGGCCATGCTTTATTCATCTTCGATCCCAATCTGGTTTTTCTGGTGGTGGATAATATGTTCGGCGGCGACGGGCGTTTTCATACCCGCGTCGAGGGGCGCGAATTCACCCAGACCGAGCAGCGCATCATTCAGAAGATGCTCGCGGCCGTGTTCGAGTCCTATGGCAAAGCATGGGAATCCGTCTATCCGCTGGAGTTTGAATTTGTGCGCTCGGAGATGAATTCGCAGTTCGCCAGCGTCACGGCGCCCAACGAGGTGGTGATGGTGACTACTTTCGACATCGAGTTTGGCGGCATCGGCGGGGCGTTTCATGTGTTGATGCCCTATGCCATGATAGAACCCATACGCGAGCTGTTATACAGCACCGTGCAGGGGGAGCACATGGTGACCGATAAGCGTTGGTTGCAAACACTTGCCAAACAGGTGCAGTCGGCGGATATCGAATTGACCGCAATTCTGGGCGGGGCGCGCATCACGCTGGATCAGGTTTTAAAAATGCGCGGCGGAGATGTGATTCCGCTGGATACCGGCAACAGCATTGGAGTTGAGGTGCGCGGTGTGCCGGTGATGGAATGCAAGTATGGGGTGTCCAATGGCCAGTACGCCTTGAGAGTGGAAAAAATGCTGGCCACAACAGCAAGCGAAATCAGCGATGGAGGCGAAAATGCCTGACGAAAAAGCAGAAATCAGCGCGGACGACTGGGGGGCTGCGATGGCGGAGCAAACAGCAGCTACACCCGCTGCAGACGATTGGGGCGCAGCAATGGCGGAGCAAACTGCCGCCACACCCGCTACGGATGACTGGGGGGCTGCGATGGCGGAACAGGCCGTCGCTACTCCGCCGCCCGCGACCAAGCCTCATGTATTTGATCAGTTGAGCGGCGGAGCAGGCCAAGCCTCTGCACAAAATGATCTCGGCATGATCATGGATATTCCGGTGCAGCTCTCGGTTGAGCTGGGGCGTGCCAAAATGCCGATCAAGAATCTGTTGCAGCTGGCGCAGGGATCGGTGGTGGAGCTATCCGGTCTGGCGGGTGAGCCGCTGGATGTGCTGATCAATGGATTCCTGATTGCGCAAGGTGAAGTGGTGGTGGTGGATGACAAGTTGGGCATACGCATTACCGACATCATCACGCCGTCGGAACGCCTGCGCCGTTTAAGCCGCTGATATGAAAATTTCTCGCACATTGTCTACCTCCGCATCTCATGCAGAAGGGCGTATTGCCATACGCCCCTACGTGTGTGCGGATCGTAGGGGCGTATGGCAATACGCCCGTTTCTGCCTCCTTGCCGCGTTGTCTGTGCCGCAGTTCGCACTGGCGCAGGTTCAGACGCAAACCGCGCGTCCCGCTTACACGCCCCCTGCTGCAGCGGTATCGACCGGCAGTATTTTGCAGGTCATCTTCAGCCTGCTGCTGGTGCTGGCTGCAGTGGTGCTGGTCGCTTGGATAATCAAACGCATCAATCTGCCGCAACATGGCGCGGGCAGCCTGCTCAAGGTGATCAGCGGCGTGGCCGTCGGCCAGCGCGAACGCATCGTGCTGGTCGAGGTCAACGATACCTGGCTGGTGGTGGGGGTTGCTCCCGGCCAAGTGCGCACGCTGCACACCATGCCCAAGGCCGCGTTGCCTGTTGCGCTAACCGATTTGCCCGGCCAAGCGGACGGAAAATTTCAGGTCTGGCTGAAGCAGATGGTGGAGAAGCGTAATGCGGCTTAGCAAGATTCTGCTGGCAATGCTGTTGCTCATTCTGGCACCGGCGGCATTGGCAGCCAGTGCCGGCTTGCCCGCGTTCACCAGCACCCCCGCAGCCGGCGGCGGTCAGACTTATTCGCTCAGTCTGCAAACATTGCTGCTGCTGACCTCGCTGAGTTTTCTGCCGGCGGTACTGCTGCTGATGAGCGGATTCACGCGCATCATCATCGTGCTGTCGCTGTTGCGCTCGGCCATCGGTACGCCTTCGTCACCGCCCAACCAGGTTCTGATCGGGCTGGCGCTGTTCCTGACATTTTTCGTGATGGCGCCGGTGCTGGATAAAATCTATACCGATGCCTATCTGCCATTCAATGAAAATAAGCTGACGCTGGAGCAGGCGATCGATAAGGGTAGCGTCCCGCTCAAGGCATTCATGCTGCGGCAGACGCGAGAAACCGACCTCGCGCTGTTCGTGAAAATCGCCAACAGCGAGCCGTTGCAGAGCGCGGATCAGGTGCCGCTGCGCATTCTCGTGCCGGCCTATGTCACCAGCGAATTGAAGACCGCATTCCAGATCGGCTTTGTGGTGTTCATCCCCTTCCTGATCATCGACATGGTGGTGGCCAGCGTGCTGATGTCGATGGGTATGATGATGGTGTCGCCGTCGGTGATTTCGCTGCCGTTCAAGATCATGCTGTTTGTGCTGGCCGACGGCTGGAACCTGCTCATCGGTTCGCTGGTGCAAAGCTTCTACACTTGAGGATAAAGACATGACTCCCGAAAGCGTGATGACACTGGGGCGCCAGGCGCTGGAACTGACCTTGATGGTGTCGGCCCCGCCACTGCTGGCGGCGCTGATCATCGGTCTGGTGGTCAGTATTTTTCAGGCCGCCACCCAGATCAATGAAATGACCTTGTCATTCATCCCCAAGCTGATAGGCATGTTTGGTGTGTTGATCATCACCGGTCCGTGGATGGTTGGCATGATGGTGGATTATATTCAGCGTCTGTTCAGCAGCATTCCCTGGCTGGTCGGCTAAGTAGAGACACTATGCTTAGCATAACCAGTGCCCAGTTATCCATGTGGCTGGCGCTGTTCCTCTTCCCGTTCTCACGCATTATGGCGCTGATCGCCAGTTCTCCGGTGCTGGGCAACAAGCAGGTTCCGGTGCGCGTAAAAATCGGCCTGGGCTTGCTGCTCACCGTGATTATCGCGCCGACATTGCCCGTGCAGCCCGTGATCGATCCCGCTTCCGGGCTGGGCTTGTTGGTGTTGCTGCAGCAAGTGCTGGCCGGGCTGGCGATAGGGTTCACGATGCGTTTAATTTTTGTTGCGGTGGAGATGAGCGGGGAATTTGCCGGGATGCAAATGGGGCTGGGCTTCGCCAGCTTTTTCGATCCATTGAATGCGTCTTTTACCCCCGTTCTGGCGCAATTTATGGGTGTCGTCGCAACACTCGCCTTTCTCGCGCTGGACGGACATCTGTACATGCTGGCTGCATTGGCGGACAGCTTTAACACCTTTCCGATCAGCTCTGCCATGCCTCAGGCGGCAGCGCTGCATACGCTGGCAGCATGGGGTGGCAGCATTTTTGCGCATGCGCTGCAATTGGCCATGCCGGTGGTAGGCGCGCTGCTGATCACCAACCTGGCGCTCGCTATCCTGACGCGCAGCGCGCCGCAGTTGAATATTTTGCAGATCGGTTTTCCGATCACCTTGGCGGTCGGTTTCGCCACGCTGGCGTTGTCACTGCCGTACCTGGCTCCGCTGATGGAGCAGGTCACCAATGCCAGCCTGGGCGTCGTGTCACATGTGATGCTACAACTGGGCAAACATTAACCTTGATGATTTCAATTAGCCACGGATGAACACGGATTGACACGGATGAGTAATGGCTTGTTTCAATTTTTATTGATACCGGCCAGGTAAAAACAACCCCTTCAAAATGTATATATTTTATCCGTGCTAATCCGTGTTCATCCGTGGCTAAGTTGCGATTTTAGCTTGCCGATTTCAGCAAGTTGCTACTGCGGCACTTCGCCGAGCACGAACTGCCGATAAAGAATCTGCACGCTCAGCACCGTCATCAGCGTCCATTCCAGGCGCATCACCTGAAAGTAATCGTTGCCGTCGCGCATCTCGGTGTAGGCCGAGAGTTTCTTGTAGATCGCATCGACCGCAGCCGGCTCGAACAACCCCGCCTGCTGCAATGCCTCTTCCGACAGATACGGGGATAATTCTGCATAACGCTCAGGAGTGAAAAACCATTCGCGGATAGGCGTGTAGAAGCCGCGTTTTTTGTACTCCGTGGGCAGCTGTGGCAGATGCGGTGCCATGGTTTTCTTCAGTATGTATTTCTCATTCAACCCATCCAGTTTGAGCTTCGGCGGCATGCGTGCGGCCAGCTCCACCAGCGGATGATCCATGAACGGCACCCGCGCTTCCACGCTGTGCGCCATGCTCAGGCGGTCGCTTTTCCACAGTATCCAGCCCGGTAACCGGGTTTTGGTTTCCAGATACAGCGACTGGTTCAACGGGTGGCGGCCATGTATGCGCGGCTTGACCTGTTGCAGCAGGCTGTCCATCTGGTCGGTGCCGGCCTGCGCTGCGCGGAAGGATTCGGTGAACAGCCCGTCGGTGGTGCCATTCATGATCTCCCAGAAATCGAACCACGCGGGGTAGAAGCCGAAGCGCTTAACGGTGCGCTGCTGGTTTTTTTTGTTGTGCAGCCGCAGCAGCATCTGCATCTGGTCGCGCGAAAACCACTCGGTGTATTCGCCCAGATAAATCTTGCGGCGTTGCGCGTAGGGGTGCTGGTTCTCGTTGGACCAGGTGCGCATCATGTCCTGACGGAAGCAATCGTAGCCGGCCAGTATCTCGTCAGCGCCGTCGCCGGTGTAAACCACCTTGTAGTTCTGCTCGCGCACCATGCCGGACAGCAGGAAATGCGGGATGTCCACCGCCATGCGCTGCGGCTGCTCCAAGTGATACAGACAGCGCGTCAGGTCGGCGAGATAGCCCTGCGGACGATTGTCGTCCATGGTGAGTTCGGTGTTGGCCACGCCCAGGTGCGCGGCGATGGCGCGGTACTGCGGCGATTCGTCGTGCGCCGGGTTGGTGAAGTGGATGGAAAAGCTCTGCACCGACCGCGAGTAGTGCTGGGTCAGCAGATAGGTCGTGACCGACGAATCGATGCCGCCCGACAGGTAAGCGCCGATGGGAACCTCGCCTATGGTGTGAGTGGCGGTGGCCTCATCCATGGCAGCGCGGAACTTGTCCAGCCAGTAGTCTTCTTCCAAGCTCTCGTACTCGTTGTCGAGCGGGAAATCCAGATCCCAGTAGCGGTGCAGGATGGGTTCGCCGTCAGGCGCAATGCTCAGGTGATGGCCCGGCGGCAATTCCAGCACGCCTTCGAACAGCGTGTTGGGCGCGATGGCGAACTGGTAGGTGAAGTAGTTTGCCACCGATTTTTGATTCAGGCGCGCCTTGACCAGGCCCGAGGCGAACAGCGCTTTAGCTTCCGAGGCGGCGGTCA
>Ga0315270_10001149_pt1 | contig 14099 bp, 8 predicted proteins | sample C1_bottom_MG_FD_204932 | JGI IMG/M metagenome (GOLD analysis project Ga0315270, IMG submission 204932) | Sediment microbial communities from Yellowstone Lake, YNP, Wyoming, USA - C1_bottom | ecosystem: Environmental > Aquatic > Freshwater > Lake > Sediment | place: USA: Wyoming | collected... | reverse complement strand
CGAGCAACGACAAGAGTTTCGTCATCCCGGCACAAGCCGGGATCCAGTTTTGCAACGCACAAGGTCGGACACGCCATTGCCAAACGGTTAGTTGATTTCCAAATACGACGCCGTGATGACGCCTTTGGAATCTTTATACGCCGTGTATTGAGCGGGCATGCCCACCGCAATAGCACTCACATTGTTGAGCTTCAACTTTGTGCAAGTTGTGTAGTTGATTTTTAATCCCTTCACAACGACGTAGCCCGGGCCGAACGATGTCACCGTACTCTTGGCTTCCAATTTGCTGCCGGTCCACGCCGGGCAAGTCGCGGGCGGAGTGATCGTGCCGGACGCAATTGCCACGGTATATGACTTGCTGGCCGTCCCAGCTAAGCTGTCAGTTACTACGGTGGAAAATTTGTAGCTGCCCGCCGTGTTCGGCGTTCCAGATAGAATCCCCGTTGAGCTCAATGATAAGCCCGCAGGCAAGGTGCCTGTCTTGGTCCACGTCACTGGAGCCACACCGCCGCTTGCTGCCAAGCTCGCGTTATAAGCAACACCAGCTGTACCACCCGGCAAGGAACCTGTTGCAACCAAAATAGCGTTGACGATGTTGAGATTGAGCGTAACTGCAATGACCTCACCGCTGAAATCCTGTACGTCCAACGATACAAGGCCCGTTCCAGCATCGCTCGGAATACCGCTGAGTATGCCAACATCACTCAATGCCAGGCCAGTTGGTAGCGAACCTGACGTAACGGTTGTTGTATACGGTTGCACACCGCCGCTGACAATTGTCGCTGGAGCATAACTCACGCCAATTTCACCCGTTGGCGTTTGATTATTCACAGCAAGTGGCAACAACAGGTTAACGCCTTGCATTTGTGCGCCTTGATAGTCGCCTAGATCACGCGGATCCGGTGCTTGACCATTAGGTGGGCTGACATTACCAAATGGCGTTGCTTCATGCGTTTCTAAATCATACCCCCCGTTATACGCATAAAATTCGTATCGTCTGACAATCGAATCATTGCCGGCCGCCAGTTGGTCACTGCCTTCCAGCACGCCAGGGGCAACAGCCGGTTGCGCTGGACATGGTAATGCCAAGGGTGGATTCGCATCTAAACACCAATTGGGATTCGGATTGGCCTGTTGCAGTAATTGCCATTCAACTTCCACTTCGGCCGGATCGCTGCCGTTCGGAATCGATGCATCGTCGGTCATCATTTTGTCGAGTTGCAATTGTTGTGATGATTGACGTTTGTATACTTTGACCCATTGCGCATCACCGAACTCTTGAAAAGGTGGCGCGGGCGGTGCAGCAATCACGGCTTGCACAATGGGTTGTTGATTGACGGCATCGATGGGTGGTGGCTGCACGGCATACGACGCGACGGGAACCGCAACGGGTGACACGGAGTGTTGCAGTGCACCTGTTGCCGCATTGGTATTTGGATCAAGCACTGGCACTAACCAGTTATACGTCACCTTGCCCGGCGGAGCCATTAATACGGCACCAAAGTGTTCACAACCGCTGGTGTCGTATGTCGCAGTCGTTGATGGTGAGCTTCCCAAGACACAAGTATGGCCATCGGTCGCCGTTACACTATTGATGTTAACGTTATTAGTACGAGGGGCATAGTTCGATCCATACGTCGAATCCACTTGCCAAGCTGAGCCGATCCATTTCGCCGCATAGGTCACTCGCACCCGCGAATGCGTGACATTGTTGGCATCGACAAAACTGTCTTCTGTGACACTGGGCTGTCCGTAACGGTTGCCCCAATAGACGTACGGTAGGTCGCGGCTGTAGGCATCTTCGATCTCGATTTCAAAACCTTCGCACGCCGTGATGGTGTTGCCGTAATTGTCGACGTCCGCCACATCACAAAAGGCATCAAAATTGGAAAGCTCACCGAACGTGGCGGCGGAAGTCGTCGCATTAGCGGCCTCACTGCACACTGCAAGACCGGCAAGTAAGGCAAGGGGAATGGCAACTCGAGTTCTCATGACAATAATCCTCCGTGATCTGCGCGCCGAAATAGCGCAGCCGGACTGTAGCCTTTTTGCCGAAATGTTGAAAAATGTCTCTCGCCAATTACAACGATGTCACGTGCTGGCGCTCGCGAGCGACAGCGTCGCCTGGCGAACGGAGGCTCGAGGAGAATGGAAGTGTTCGAGCGTGGCTACGACTGCGCGGCTTGCGCTTGCAACAGGCGCAGTTGTTCTTCCACGCCCGCGGCATGCGTCAGCTGGGCAACGTTTTTCTTGGTGAAAAATCCGGCGAAATTGCCAAAACGCTGCACATACTCAATAATCAATGAAGAGTGTTCCGAGGCGCTGGAGAAAATTTGCTTGAGGCCCTCTTCTTTTGAACCTATAACATCGAGCAGGAATTGTTTTCCCTGTTTGCGTATTTCATCGACAACGTAGTCAATATTGGCCTGCCCGGCCGTCTCGCCATCGTGCACCGCCAACGCAATGTGATGTAAGCGCGGACCGTAATTGCGAACAAAATTTTCTGTCGGCGAAGCGCCGTTCAGAAGGTAATTGACGAAATACGGGTGATTCGCCGCCGTAAACACTTTAGCCGGACTGCGCCGCTCATCTTGGTAGTGGACGCTTTTGGTGACATTAGTCGACGAATTTTGATCAACGATGTCGTAGGAGCCCCAGTAGTAGTAGCTTGTGAGTGTCAAATATTCAAGTATCGCGACTTCGCGATTTTGGCTGTATATGCGCGTTGCCAAATGATCGATGGGCAAAATCAACTCATCTAAGCCGAGCTTCTCCTGCAGCTCTTTTGCTTCGTGATATACGCGATTCACATCGTCACGAATTGTACTGATGCCCAAGGCGTAAACGCGCAGTTCGCCAACCGCGCGCTCCCAATAGCCAACGATATTATGTGTATAGGGTGATGGCTTAACCACTGCCATGTTGCCCGGAAGTTCGAGTTTGCGAAGTTGATCTTGGCTGAAAAAACGAACTTCGCGGCGTTTCTGCGTTTCAACTACCGAGTGCAAATTGGTAACGCGCAAAATCTCGCCCATATAACGAGAATTCGGCTTGTGCGCACCGATGGGATAGACCTCGTTGAGACTGCGAAAAATACCGCGCGTATTGGGATCCTTCACTTCGCGCACTAGCAAGTCGGGAGAATTCAAATCAATTCGAAGTACGTGAGTGTAGTGGCTTTCGGATTCGAGCGTCACCAAATAATGGTAAGGGGTCATCAGTGACAACTCAGCAATGTATGCCACTGAACAACTGGGATCCACAGTAATCATCAGCGCGTCAATTTCGTGAATCATTTCCGTCAGACCGCTTTGGTCGCGATCTTCAAGCAGTCGTGTGATCCATTCTTCAAACCAAGCGGAATTGGATTTATCGCCTTGGCGTGCAAAATTGAGCGAGGTTGTCATGCAGCGGCCTCCGTGGACGCTGCAACATCGCCGACCTTGAAATAGTGTTGTCGTAATGCCGCATCGATGTGGGCAAGGTGTAGCTGGATTTGATCCGTAAAGGTATGCACGCCACGCTGAGCCAAGCCCGTCGCATCCGCCTGCTCAACAATCGCAAGCGCATCTCGCACGGACGCAAGAATGGGTTCTGGATGCGGCAATTGGTGCAATACTTCGATCAATTCTCGCAAGCAATGAATAATGGTGCGAGGAAATTCCTTGTTTTTGAGTACAAACTCAATGACTCTGGCTCCATCAGCGTGTACGCTGACATAACGACGATACATTTGGTACGCCGAGAGCGCCTTCAGAATATTCATCCAGGCCAAATCACTGTATTGACTCGCCCCAACCGCGGCACGTGGCAGCATAATGGCAACGCTGACATCAAGTATGCGTGTGGTCATGTCAGCTCGTTCGACGTTGCGGCCTAAACGCAGAAACTGAAACGCGGCGTCGCGTGACATGGTGCCGGATAATAAGCCTACAATACTTTGCCGACGCAGAATAACAGCCTGCAACACTTCATAACGACGACGGCGGGTTAAGTCATTAACAACGTTGTTTTTGGCGTAGATATACAATTCGTTGACCCACTCCCAACACTCCCAAGGCAGTACCTCGCGAAATGTGCGCGTGTTCTCGCGAGCCCGAGTAATGCACGACATAATTGAGCCGGGATTTTTTTCATCGCGAATCAAAAACTGCATTACGCAAGCCTCATTGGCTTCGGAATAATGTTTAAAAAACACGTCGTCAAGGCCGGCGATGCGAACGAGAGCGTCCCAACCAATGCGCGCATCGGCGGGCATGTCAAGCGACATCAATGTCACCGCATTAATTAAACGCGCGGTGTCTTCTGCCCGCTCCATGTAACGGGCCATCCAATAGAGACTTTCTGCAACGCGCGACAACATTACACATCTCCCTCTACGATCCAGGTATCTTTGCTGCCGCCACCTTGAGACGAGTTAACAATTAAAGATCCCTTACGCAACGCCACTCGCGTCAGCCCCCCGGCGGTGACAAAAGAACGGTTTGATTGCAAAACAAACGGTCGTAAGTCGACGTGTCGCGGGGCAATGCCTTCGCTGGTGAGTGTCGGAACCGTCGACAGTGACAAAGTGGGTTGCGCCATGTAATTGCGTGGATTTGCTTTGATCAATCCCGCGAACGTATTGCGCTCTGCTTCGGTAGACTGAGGACCAATCAACATGCCGTAGCCGCCCGACTCGTTCGCGGGCTTGACGACAAGCGACTCTAAATTGTTCAGCACGTACTCGCGATCTTTGTCGTACATACACAAATAACTCGGTACGTTAGGCAGAATCGCCTCTTCGTCGAGATAGTAACGAATCATTTGCGGCACAAACGAATAAACAACTTTGTCGTCGGCAACACCTGCACCCGGAGCGTTGGCGATACCGACGTTGCCTTTTTTCCACGCGCGCATGAGCCCTCGCACGCCAAGCATAGAATCGGCGCGAAAAACTTCTGGATCGAGAAAATCATCGTCGACACGGCGATAGATGACATCGACACGTTGCAAGCCCTCGATGGTCTTCATGTAGACGCACTCGTCCTCCGCCACCACAAGATCGGCGCCTTCGACCAATTCAGCGCCCATTTGTTGGGCGAGATAACTGTGTTCAAAATAAGCCGAGTTATAAATACCGGGCGTTAGCAGCGCAATCACAGGACGTTCGCCCTCGCGCGGCGATAATGCCGCCAAGGTATCGTATAGTTGCGCCGTGTAATTATCGACTGGAAAAATGCGATAGCGCGCCAAGAATTCAGGGAATAGGCGCTTCATCAACTGGCGGTTTTCCAACATGTAAGACACCCCGGAGGGCACACGAAGATTGTCTTCTAACACGTAAAATTGGCCGTCTGAATGGCGAACTAAATCTGTCCCGCAAACATGAGCCCAGACGTCATAGCGGGGTCGCATGCCGACGCACGCTTCGCGAAAATTCTTCGAGTCACGCAAAACTTCAGCAGGAAACACGCCGTCCCGTATGATGCGCTGTTCGTTGTAGATGTCTGTAATAAACAAATTCAGCGCGGCCAGTCGTTGCTTCAAACCACTTTCGATCAATTCCCACTCGCGGCGCTCGATCACACGCGGTATAACATCAAAAGGCCACGCGCGGTCAATATTGCCGGCATCCGTGTAAACGGTGAACGTAATGCCTGCCGTCATGATCGCCGCATCAACCTCCGTGACTCTGGCCGCCAATTCCTCCGCGGGCAGCTCGCTAAAGTAGTCCCAAAGGGCTTGCGTCAGCGGGTGCGGTCGGCCTGTCGCGTCCAAAGATTCATCGTAGGCCGGGGTGGCGGCATACTTTTGGCTAGCAGATGACATACTCTGGCTTGTGGTAAACATAACGTGGCCCTATGTGAGTTCTTATTTTGATGCGCTCAATTGACAAACGCGCCAGTGCAACTATTCACGCGCCATCTCAGTCATTATTGCAATTCGCGGACCAGAGTTGTTTCTCGAAAACTTGTTCCCCAAACAGGGACCGTTGCAGCTACAATAGTTCAAACTAAATTGGAAATAACGATGACCTATTGTCTCGCCGTTCGCGTCAATTCAGGCTTGGTCTTCGCATCGGATTCCCGCACCAATGCCGGCGTCGACCATGTCAGCACCTATACAAAGATGCATAGCTTTGCGTGGCCTGGCAACCGTTTTTTCACTTTATTGTCGGCTGGCAATCTAGCAACGACACAAGCCGTCGTAAAGCGCTTGCGCGCCGATTGCGAACACGAAGACGCACCCAATTTGTGCAGCGTGCGCGATATTGATGCAGCGGCAAGCTACGTTGGTATGGTTTCGACCGAAGTGCAGCGTCACCAATCGCAGCGCGACACCATGAGCACGAACTTTGAAGCGACCTTTATTTTTGGTGGTCAAATACAAGGCGGTCGGCCAGGAATATTTTTAATCTACCCGCAAGGTAACTATATCCATGAGTCTCCCGATTTGCCCTTTTTGCAAATCGGCGAGACGAAATACGGCAAGCCAATATTAGATCGCGTAATTCGCCCGGACACACCGCTGGAGTTGGCCGGTCGGTGCGCCCTAGTCTCTCTCAACTCCACCATTCGCAGTAACTTAACGGTGGGGCCGCCGTTGGAATTGTTGATGTACCGCGCCGATGCCTTCGACGAAGGGCACCGTTTATCAATGACAGAAAGCGATCCGTTTTACCGCTCGTTGAGTGATGCCTGGAGTGAAGGTTTAAAGCGTGCGCTAAATAGTTTGCCCGCCTTTGATTGGGAAAGTTCAATCCACACAGCACAAGTGGTACAAGGCACGCCGCGAAAATAATTCGGCACGTGCGAATCCAATGATTCAATACACTGAAGCAAATAATTTGGCGCGATTGTCCAGGCATGGCGCAACTGTTGCTTACATTCTGGACATGAAGGAGATCTATCATGTCTATACGCGTCGCTTTACGTCATATAACAACTTATAAATTCGATCGCTTGGTGACGCTTTCGCCCCATGTCATTCGCTTGCGACCAGCGCCGCACTGTCGCACGCCGATTCGCGGCTACAGTCTTAAAGTTAATCCAGGCAAACATTTTCTCAATTGGCAACAAGACCCTTTTGGAAATTGGCTTGCACGCCTAGTGTTTGAGGAACCAACTCGAGAGCTAAGCGTTGATGTAGAAGTTATCGCTGATTTGTCGACCATTGATCCCTTCGACTTTTTTGTTGAACCCGCAGCGGAAAAATATCCGTTTGAATATTCAGCCGAGCTAGCGCGAGAGCTCGCACCCTACCGAGAAGTCGCCGAGCGTGGTGAGCGTTTGTCCGCGTGGACAAAAACCGTCGATCTCAAACCCCGCCGCATTATTGATTTTCTTGTTGAGCTCAACCAGCGCCTACAACGCGAGATCAAGTACACCATTCGTCTAGAAACTGGCGTACAAACCTGCGAGGACACACTGGGCAAAGCCAGTGGCTCGTGTCGCGATACGGCATGGCTATTGGTGCAAGTCTTACGGCACTTTAATCTGGCTGCGCGTTTTGTTTCCGGTTATCTCGTACAACTGACTCCCGATGAGAAGCCGTTGACCGGGCCCGCCGGGACGACGCGCGACTTTACCGATTTGCATGCGTGGTGCGAAGTGTTTGTGCCGGGTGCTGGCTGGGTCGGACTCGATCCGACTTCAGGCTTATTCGCCGGTGAAGGCCACATTCCGTTGGTCGCGACGCCCGCACCCGCAAGCGCCGCGCCCATTGAAGGTTTCACCGACAAATGTGAAGTTGAATTTGAATATCGCAATGACGTCACGCGCATTCTCGAGACTCCGCGCGTTACTAAACCATTCACTCCAGAGCAATGGCTTGAGATCGATCAATTGGGTCAACGCGTCGATGCGCGCATGCAAACCCAAGACATGCGACTGACCATGGGCGGCGAACCAACCTTCGTGTCTGTCGACAACCGCGACGCGCCGGAATGGAACACGGAAGCGTTGGGACGCCAGAAATGGGAACGCGCGCTGGATCTTTGGCAGCGCTTGCGCGCACGTTTTGCACCGAACGGCTTAATTCACGTTGGCCAGGGAAAATGGTATCCAGGCGAACCACTGCCGCGTTGGGCCCTTGGGATTTACTGGCGTCTGGATGGCCAAGCGTTGTGGCGCAATCAAAAATTGCTCGCGCAACCGCAAGTGAATTTGAAACATGGGCGCGATGAGGCGGCAGCGTTTTGCCAATCGTTAACACAAATGTTGGGCTTACATCGCAGCTTCCTGCGGCCGGCGTACGAAGATGCCTTGTATTATTTGGTACAGGAAGCGCAGACGCCGATCAATGTGGATCTCAGTAAGACGGATTTTTCCGATGAACTTGCACGTCGTGCGTTAGCGGAAAAATTATCGCGCGGTATTGATAAAATTGCGGGCTACGTCTTGCCACTGATGTGGGACTGGGCACAGGCAAGATTCGTGAGTGGTCCATGGCGTTTTCGTCGTGATCGGCTGTACTTGACACCGGGCGACTCACCACTTGGCCTGCGCTTGCCGCTAGCTTCTCTGCCTTGGCTCGCGGAAGCGCAACGCGAAATCGTACCGGAAACCGATCCACTGGCTGAACAACCACCGCTAGGCGATTTTCATCGCGAGATTACCGAACTCAGCGCACTAAAAAACAGCGACGACCCGAGTCAATTTGTTACCGTCCCACACACCGCTTTGTGTGTTGAAGCACGCGAGGGAGTGCTGCGTGTTTTCATGCCGCCGTTTACCGTGCTGGAACAGTACTTGATGCTGCTTTCGGCCGTCGAACTGACCGCAGAAAAATTGCAGCTGCCTGTCATCATCGAAGGTTACCCACCACCGCGCGACATTCGCATGGAGCAGCTTGCCGTAACTCCTGACCCCGGCGTTATCGAAGTCAACATTCATCCGGCGCGCAGTTGGCGCGAATTGGTGAGCAACACGGAAACGCTGTACGCCGATGCACGACTCGCGCTGTTGTCGACGGAAAAATTCATGCTTGACGGGCGCCATACCGGCACCGGCGGCGGCAATCATGTCACCGTTGGTGGCGCCACTCCGAACGACAGTCCGTGGTTACGTCGGCCGAATTTACTTCAAAGCATCATCACTTATTGGCAGCATCATCCGGCGTTGTCGTATTGCTTTTCCGGCATGTTTGTTGGCCCAACGAGTCAGGCGCCGCGCGTTGACGAAGCTCGGCGCGATCAATTGCATGAATTGCAGATCGCCTTTGCCAATACCCCCATGGGTGAAGTGCAGCAGCCATGGCTGGTGGATCGCTTGTTGCGGAACTTGCTAGTGGACGTCACTGGCAACACCCATCGCGCAGAAATTTGCATCGATAAATTATATTCGCCCGACAGCGCGGCGGGTCGACAAGGTTTGGTTGAGTTTCGCGGCATGGAAATGCCACCGCACGGCCACATGAGCGCGCTGCAAATGCTGTTGTTGCGTGCGATTATTTTGCGTTGCTGGGAGAAACCCTACACCGCGAAACTTGTCGATTGGGGCACAGAGTTGCACGATCGTTTCATGCTGCCTCACTATTTGTGGCAGGATCTGAACGATATTTTGGATGATCTTAAACGCGCGGATCTGCAGTTCGACCGATCATGGTTTGCGCCGTTTTTGGAATTTCGTTTCCCACAATACGGTGCCACGCTCATCAATCAAGTCGAAATCGAATTGCGTGCCGCCATCGAGCCATGGTACGTGCTAGGTGAAGAGGCCAGCAATCGCGGCACAGCACGTTTTGTCGACTCATCAGTAGAACGGGTGCAAGTAAAGCTCACCGGCCTAACCGATTCTCGTTACATACTCACTTGCAATGGTCGCCGCGTTCCGATGCGCTTCACGGGCACGCAAGGCGAATATGTCGCCGGCGTGCGTTACCGCGCCTGGCAACCGCCGTCGGCATTACATCCGACCGTCGGCGTGCATGCGCCGTTAACCTTCGATTTATTTGATACGTGGAACAAGCGCAGCGCGGGTGGCTGTACTTATTACGTCTCCCATGTGGGCGGGCGCAATTCGCCAACTTATCCCATTAACTCTTACGAGGCGGAATCGCGCCGCATTGCTCGCTTCGCAGAATGGGGTCACACACCGCCGCCGTTCCAGGCGACGTTGATCGCCAATCAATTTATCGCCAACGAAAAAGCTACGACAGCGGAAAAGTTCGTCGTGCGCGCCGGCGGCGAACGTGCGGAACCCGTTGATGAGATGCCAACGCCCGACTATCCATATACCTTGGATTTGCGGCGGCCACCGTTGTGAGATGTTGCGCGTGGTTCAGCGTTGCGCGGTGCTAAACAAGCGAAAAAAGTTATCCGTTGTCGCGGCGGCGAGTTCCTCAATGGATTCGCCGCGCTCGGCAGCAACCGTGGTGGCAACATTGGCAACGTACGCCGGTTGATTGGATTTTCCGCGGTAAGGAATTGGCGCTAAATACGGCGAATCGGTCTCGACCAAAATACGATCACGCGGCATTCGCTTAGCCACATCACGCAAGGTGGCGGCCGTTTTAAACGTCACGATGCCGGAAAACGAAATATAAAAATTCAACGCCAAACACGCTTGTGCCGTCTCCCAATCTTCAACGAAGCAATGCATGACGCCACCGATTTCATCGGCACGTTCCTCCCGTAAAATGCGCAATGTATCGTCTTTGGCTTCACGACAGTGCACGATGAGCGGTTTGCCGCATTGCTTTGCCGCGGCGATGTGGCGGCGAAATCGTTCGCGCTGCCATTCAAGATCACCCTCACTGCGAAAATAATCCAAGCCTGTTTCGCCGATCGCGATGACTTTGGGATCGTCAGCGAGCGCTACCAATTGATCGACGGTAGGCTCACTCGCGTCATGATGATTGGGATGTACCCCCACGGAAGCGAACACATTTTGTTCCCGATGCGCAATAGCCAATACTTCAGGCAGCGTGGTCAAATCGACACTGACACACAACATATGGCCAACCTGCTGCTGTTGCGCCGTGTGCAACACAGTCGTCAGATCACCACCCAATTTGTCGAAATCGAGCATGTTTAGATGGCAATGAGAGTCGACGAGAGTAGCTTGCATGAAAGATAAGGCCCAATGACTGTGAGTTAAGGCCGGTATTATGGCCGAAATAGTTACTCTTGTGGGGCTTCCATCCAGGTTGCGCATGGCACAAGTCAAGATGGATCCCGGCGTTCGCCGGGATGACGGGCAATGCAGTCCTCGTCGATCTCGATCAACGACAGGAACTTCGTCATCCCGGCGAAAGCCGGGATCCAGTCTCGCAACATGCAAGTTTGAATTGAACCCCCGCGCATCGCGTGTGTATTCCGCCCACTTGCCAGCGAACTCGAAATTCGACAATCTATGTGCCAAGCGCTAGTAGCTTGCTAATACCCACATCAACCACGTGCGACTGTAACAAACTGTATAAACTCAGGCGAACCTGTCTTTACTGTTGTACGCTTCCCGCCCAACGCAAACCCGGAGATGGTTTCATGACTAACAAAATGGTATTTCGCGCTATGCAACAACATGTGCGAGCGGGATTTGCAGTACTTGCTTCGGCCGCGTTGTTACTCGGTTGCGGTCAAGGTCCGCCGCCCGGTGGATTTGCGATGGGGCCAACGCCGGTGAATATCGTTACCGTGCAGCCGGAAACCATCCCTGTAACATTTGAATACACGGCGCAAACCAAAGGCTCGCGTGAAGTGGAACTGCGAGCGCGCGTGACGGGCATTTTAATGTCGCGCAATTACACGGAAGGCGATGTGGTGAAGGCGCATCAGTCCCTATTTAGCATTGATCCCGAGCCGTTCACCGCGGCGCTCGATCGCGCCAAAGCCGATCTTGCTGCCGCCGAAGCACGCCTGGCGCAAGCAAATCGTGACGTCGGACGTTTGAAGCCGCTCGCTTCGTCCCGCGCCGTGAGCCAACAAGAATATGACAACGCCAATTCGAGCCAAACGATTTTCTCGGCTGACGTAGCCGCCGCCAAGGCGCGCGTAAAAGAAGCGACCTTGAATTTGGATTGGACGAAAGTTGAAACGCCGATCGGTGGGATTGCCAGCCGCTCGTTGCAATCGGAAGGTTCGCTCATTTCCGGGCCCGACGTGTTGTTAACAACCGTGACGCAAGTCGATCCGATGCAAATTCTATTTGGCATTTCCGATAACGAACAATTAAAACTTCGGCGCGAGGTGCAGGAAGGTCGACTGAAATGGCCCGCCGGCGGCAAATTCCAAGTATCGTTACGATTGGCCGATGGCAGCGAATACGCAACGCAAGGCGTGATGGACTTTAACGACGTGCGTGTCAACAACACCACCGGCACTAGTGAGGCGCGCGCCGAAGTGCCAAACGGAAAAATGGTCCTGCGCCCTGGCCAATTCGTGCGCGTCAAACTTATTGGCGCTGAACGCCATGGCGCATTCAAATTGCCGCAGCGTGCAGTGCAGCACGGTGCGCAAGGTAAATACGTTTACGTCGTCAATGCCGACAACAAAGCCGAAATTCGCCCCGTCGAAGTGGGCGAATGGACTGGCGAGAGTTGGGTCATTACCAAAGGTCTGCAAGCGAACGATCGCGTGATCAGCGACGGCACCTTGAAACTGGGACCGGGCGCGCCCGTCATGATTGGCGATCCGCCGGCGGCACCACCAGGCGCCGCGGCTGCCGCTCACTAAGTTTAAAGAAGAGGACCTCGATATGTTTTCCCGCTTCTTTATTGATCGACCCATTTTCGCCGTAGTCATTTCCTTGTTCATCGTGCTGGCGGGCTTAGCCGCCATGCGTTCCTTGCCGATCGCGCAGTATCCAGAAATTGCGCCACCCGTCGTGACCGTGCTCGCCAACTATCCGGGCGCGTCGGCGGAAGTCGTTGAGAAAACCGTCGCCGCACCTTTGGAAACGCAGATCAACGGTGTGGAAGGCATGTTGTACATGAGTTCCACTTCGGCCTCGAACGGCCGCGTGCAAATTTATGTGACCTTCGATATCGGTACCAACGTCGATCAGGCGGTGCTCAACGTCAATAATCGAGTTAAACAAGCGGAAGCGCGCTTACCCGAAGAAGTGCGGCGACAAGGCGTCGTCGTCGAAAAAGGTTCGTCTTCATTCTTGCAGGTCGTCGCATTCCTGGCACCGGATGGTCGCTACGATGATTTGTACACCAGTAACTTCGTCACGCTCAATGTCCTCGATGTATTGAAGCGCGTTCCCGGCACCACCAACGTGCAAATTTTCGGCGCCAAAGACTACGCCATGCGCATTTGGGTTAAACCCGATCGCTTGGCGCAATTGAAGCTCACCACGGGCGATTTGGCACGGGCGATCACCGAGCAAAATGCCCAGTATGCTGTGGGCCGCATTGGCGAGCCACCAACCGACGGCGAACAACAATTAACCTTGACCGTCAACACGCAGGGCCGCTTAACCGACGTAGATGAGTTCGAAAATATTATTGTCCGCGCCAATGCCGATGGCTCAATGCTGCGCCTAAAAGATGTAGCGCGCGTCGAACTTGGCGGCAAAGACTACGTCTTCGATGGTCGTAGAAACGGCCAACCGGCGACCTTAGTCGGAATCTTTTTGAAACCCGGCGCCAACGCGCTTGAAGTAGCGGGCAATGTTAAGAAAACACTCAGCGAACTCGCCCCGCGCTTCCCGCCCGGTTTGGAATATAAAATTCCGTATGACACAACGTTGTTCGTCGAGGTATCGATACGCGAAGTGCTGAAAACGCTGGCCGAAGCCATGGTCTTAGTTTTTCTTGTCGTCTTTATTTTTCTCCAAAGCATACGCGCAACGCTCATCCCAACACTGGTGGTGCCCGTTGCATTGATCGGGACTTTTGCCGGCCTACTGTTGCTCGGTTACACCATTAATACGTTGACGTTGTTCGGCATGGTTCTCGCCATCGGCATTGTTGTTGACGATGCGATCGTGGTGATGGAGAACGTTGAACGCATCATGCGCGAGTACCAGATGCCGGCTCGGCTTGCCGCCATTCAGGCAATGAAAGAAGTCACGGCGCCGGTTGTCGCTATTGTGCTGGTATTGTGTGCCGTGTTCGTTCCCATTGCTTTCCTGGGCGGCTTAGCGGGTGAGCTTTACCGGCAATTCGCCGTG
>Ga0315270_10001148_pt1 | contig 14101 bp, 9 predicted proteins | sample C1_bottom_MG_FD_204932 | JGI IMG/M metagenome (GOLD analysis project Ga0315270, IMG submission 204932) | Sediment microbial communities from Yellowstone Lake, YNP, Wyoming, USA - C1_bottom | ecosystem: Environmental > Aquatic > Freshwater > Lake > Sediment | place: USA: Wyoming | collected... | reverse complement strand
AGCCAGCCGAATAATTTGCCGAACAGGCCGGTGGATTTCTTTTCTTCCGTTTTTGCCACTGATACCGGGGCCGGTTGCGCGGGCGTGATGCCTTGCACGGCGGCTTGCGGGCGCTGCGCCTTGATTTCCTGCGCGGCTTCGGCGGCGGGATCTTTTTCTTCCGGCTTCACCACCAGTTTGTAGCTGGCCTGCTGGGTGTCGCTGGTCAGGTCGTCCTGGCGCAAGCGGGTCACGCTGTAATGCGGCGTTTCCAGATGCGGGTTGGGGATCAGCATGACGCTGACCTTCAGGCGCGATTCGATGTTGTGGATGTCGTAGCGCTTCTCGTTGAGCAGGAAGGTGGCGACGTCCACCGGCACCTGCACGTGGATGGCGGCGCTGCTTTCCTTCATCGCTTCCTCCTGGATGATGCGCAGGATGTGCAGTGCGGAAGATTCGGTGCCGCGGATATGGCCGATGCCGTTGCAGCGCGGGCAAGGGGTGAAGCTGCCTTCTTCCAGGCTGGGTGCCAAACGCTGGCGCGACAGCTCCAGCAGGCCGAAGCGCGAAATCTTGCCGACTTGCACGCGGGCGCGGTCGTAATGCAGCGCGTCGCGCAAGCGGTTTTCCACTTCGCGCTGATTTTTGCTCGACTCCATATCTATAAAGTCAATCACCACCAGGCCGCCCAGGTCGCGCAGGCGCAACTGGCGTGCGACTTCGTCGGCGGCTTCCAGGTTGGTGTTGAGCGCGGTGGTTTCGATGTCGGAACCGCGCGTGGCGCGTGCCGAGTTGACGTCCACGGCGGTGAGCGCTTCGGTGTGGTCTATCACGATGGCGCCGCCGGAGGGCAGGCGCACTTCGCGCGTATGCGCCGATTCGATCTGGTGCTCAATCTGGAAGCGCGAGAACAACGGCACATCGTCGTGGTAGCGTTTGATGCGGTTGACATTGGCCGGCATCACCGTGCCCATGAAGGCTTGCGCCTGCTGGAAAATTTCGTCGGTATCAATCAGGATTTCGCCGATTTCCGGGTGGAAGTAATCGCGGATGGCGCGCACCACCAGGCTGCTTTCCAGATAAATCAGCGACGGGGCTTTTTCGGTCTTGGCGGCACTGTCAATGGCATCCCACAGCTGCTTGAGATAGTTGAGGTCCCATTGCAGCTCTTCCAGCGAGCGGCCTATGCCGGCGGTGCGCACGATGATGCCCATGCCCTGCGGCACTTCCAGTTGCGCCAGGATGTCGCGCAACTCGTTGCGGTCTTCGCCCTCAATGCGGCGCGATACGCCGCCGCCGCTGGGGTTGTTCGGCATCAGCACGATGTAACGTCCGGCTAGGCTGATGTAGGTGGTGAGCGCCGCGCCTTTGTTGCCGCGCTCGTCTTTTTCTACTTGTACCAGCAATTCCTGTCCCTCGCGCAGGGCTTCCTTGATCGAGGGGCGGTTGCCGCTGCCGGACTGGTAATACGTCGGGTTAACTTCCTTGAACGGCAAGAAACCATGGCGGTTGCCGCCGTATTCGATGAAGGCGGCTTCCAGGCTGGGTTCGATGCGGGTGATGACGGCCTTGTAGATGTTGCTCTTGCGTTGTTCTTTACCGGCGGTTTCGATGTCGAGGTCGATGAGTTTCTGACCGTCAACAATGGCGACGCGGAGTTCTTCCGGCTGCGTCGCATTGAATAACATGCGTTTCATATTTTATTCTCCCGCGCTCCGGCACGGGCAGGACAAAGCTACGCGCGATTCACCGCGCGGGAGAGCAGGGGTCGTACCAACAGTGTGTAAGTAGTGATGCCGACGGCCATTTGGTTCGTTCTCGTTGTTAGTTTGTCTTAAAGCTACGTGCCGCCAAAAAGTTTCCGGGGCAGCACGAAAAAATCCACAATGCTAGGAGCGCACAAATCAATTACCATCACTGCTTGGTTCCGGTGAGTAAGTTAACCGGGCGGGCGGTTGCTTCAGGGGCGGCCTGCTGTATAAACGGGGAAGTACCTGCCTTGCTGTATGACGGGGAATGAACATCCCGTTTTTTCAATGAAGGCGCACACGCGAGCGCGAAGTATAAGCAAAATGAACGATTTAAGCAAAGAATCCGTAAGCTGGGTGGAAATAGACGAGGGCAGTGCCAGCCAGCGCATAGACAACTTCCTCGCCAAACACCTGAAGGGTGTGCCCAAGAGCCACATTTACCGCATTCTCAGAAGTGGCGAAGTGCGGGTGAATAAGAAGCGCGTGGACCAGACTTGCCGTCTGCAACTGGGCGATGTGGTGCGCATCCCACCGGTGCGCGTGGCCGAACAGCCGGAGCGCGATTATGTCCCGGCGCTGGAATTCCCCATCCTGTATGAGGACGATGCGCTGCTGGCGATAGACAAACCCGCCGGGGTGGCGGTGCATGGCGGCAGCGGTGTCAGTTTTGGTGTCATCGAACAATTGCGCAGCGCGCGCCCGCAGGCAAAATTCCTTGAGTTGGTGCATCGGCTGGATCGCGAGACCTCCGGCGTGCTGTTGCTGGCGAAGAAGCGCTCGGCGCTGACCGCGCTGCACGAGCAGATGCGCGAGGGCAAGACCGACAAGCGTTACCTGACCCTGGTGCTGGGGCAGTGGAAGAATGCCAAGCAGCATGTGAAATTGCCGCTGCACAAATTCACCCGCCCGGACGGAGAGCGCCGTGTCATGGTGCGCGAGGACGGACAGGAATCGCACACCATCTTCGCGTTGCAGCAATCTTGGGCGGGGTACTCACTATTGGAGGCGCAACTCAAGACCGGGCGCACCCACCAGATTCGTGTTCACCTCTCCCATCTGGGTTTTCCTATTGCCGGGGACGACAAATACGGTGACTTTGCGCGCAACAAAGAATTGATGAAACAGGGGCTGAAGCGCATGTTCCTGCACGCCCACGCGATTGCGTTCACCCATCCGCTCACAGGCGAGCCGCTGCGGTTGATGGCGCCGTTGCCGCCGGAACTACAACGATTCATGCAAGGTTTGTCGGCATGAACGGAATTTTGCAGGGGGTATTGATAGAGTCTTCAGTGTGAGGCAGACTTCTACGGCATCAGGAGGAGCTTGGGAGGCTTAGTAAACTATTGAGCTTTCCATAATTGAAGACGAAATCTTCGTATCTTGTAGGTCGGGTTTTAACCCGACAGGTCGGGCTAAAGCCCGACCTACGACAAATCGCGTACTGTCACGAAATATGGAAAGCCAAATATAAAGGAGGCATTATGTTGCTGCGTGGATTTTTGCAAGGAGCGGTGGTCTGGTTATTGTTGTGGAGCGGGGCAGCGCAGGCCACCAGCCATGCGCTGCTCATGTCCATCGGCGATTACCAGGCGGGAATACCCCGGCTGGACGGTGTCAAATATGACATGGAAAGCGCGCGTACCATCGCGCACAAGCTGGGCGTGAAAGACGAAAATATTTTGCAATTGCACGATGGCGAGTTGACTCTGGCGGGTATGCGCGCGGCCTTCGATAAATTCAGCAAGCAGGTCGGTGCCAACGACGAGGTGTTCATTTATTACTCCGGTCATGGCGGGCGGCAGTATGTCAATGAACCCGCAGAGCGTTGTGCCGAATCGCTGATTACCGTGGATGGACACGGCTTCACCGATGTCGAGCTTTCAGCCCGGCTGCGGGAGATTGCGGCGAAGACGCGCAGGATTATTGTATTCCTGGATGCCTGCCATTCCGGCGGGATAACCGCGCGCGCGATACACGGCGCGAAGAAATCCAGATTTACGCCCAAGTATTGGAGCAAGGGCCAGTCCGATGCCTGCGGCACGCCGAGCAATATCATCATGCAAAATCTGGGTCAACAGACCCGGTCGCTGGGCAGCGGCGCGCAGAATTATGTGTACATCGCCGCCGCGCGCGACGATGAAGTTTCGCTGGACGAGCCGGGCAAGGGCGGCTTGGCCACGCAGGCGTGGGTCAAGTGCATGTCGGGGGCGGCATCCGATCTGGATGGCAGCGGTGCCATTACCGCAGATGAAGTTCGCACCTGCGCGCAGCAGCGCATAGACCGGGCGGTGGAGGGATCGGACATGGTGAAGCCGCACCATGTAACGATTGCGGGCAATGGCAATGCCGTGCTGGCGTTGAAAGACGCCGGGGTTGAATCCGGTGCGGCAACTGGAAAAGCGGCGAATCCATACAACACGCTGATGGATATTTACAATAGCCGGGACGACCGCCGCGTGGTCACACTCAAGACGGAAAAATCCGTTTTGCATATCGGGCAGGACAAGGTCGAGTTCAGCCTGAGTTCAACCCATGCCGGTTATGTATATCTGTTGATGGTCGGTTCGGATGGCAAGACTTTCGACCTGCTATTCCCGAATGCGCTGGACAAGGGCCATTACCTCGAAGTCGGCGAGACTTTGAAATTGCCCGCGCCCAACTGGCAGATCACGGCGCTGGGACCCAAGGGCACGGATCATTTGCTGGCTATCGTGTCGGATTCCGTGCGCGATTTTTCCGGGCTGGGGGCGAAACCAGCAGGGCCGTTCTCGGTAGTGGATGCCAATACCTCGGCGGCACGCGACATCCAGCTGGTGACCTCATCCTCGGCCAATGCCGCCAGCGCGGAGTGCAAAAACAAACCGGCGGTCGGGCAGGGCGCACCTGCGGCGAACAATAAATGTTCCGATGCTTATGGCGCGGCTATCCTTTCTTTGGATGAGGTGGCGGAATGAAACTTCGTTTATTGCTGGCGGCATGGCTGGCTGCCGCCATCTTGGCGCAACCGGTACTGGCTGCGGATGCGGAAACCGGCGCTATTGCCCAAGGCTTGTTGGCCGGTTTTGAGCGCTGGCTCGCGCCGCAATTGAGCAATGGTTTTGCGCTGGAAGCACAAATGCCGGAAAAAGAATTTGTCGCGCCGACTGCGGCCTCGGGCGTTGTTCCGGCTGCTGCGGCAACCAAGCCATCCGTTGCATTGCATGACGAGCAGGCCAGGCTGAATTATCACGGTGTGCATTTTGCGGTCGCTGTGCTGGAAGCGGACGGCAAGCATCTCGCGCTGCGGCCATTCAGCAAAGGTTTCAACAGCGGCGAGCGTTTTAAGCTGCGCGTGGTTGCGACGTTTACCGGATACGTGCAGGTCGAAAATATCAATCCAAAATGGCAACGCAAACAAATTTATCCGGCGGTTCCAGGCCAGCGCATCCCGTTGACTGCCGGAACGGAAATATTGCTTCCCGCCGGAAAGGACGAATATTTTGAATTCACCCAAACCAAGGGCGAGGAACAGCTGGTGGTGACGGTGCAAGACGAACGGGCCACTGAAAAAAATACGGCGCATTCGCGCGTGTACCGGCAGGACCTGGACTATGGTTCCAATTTTATCCATGAGTCCGCTTTTGATACTTTTCCGGCCATTGCCGGAAGCGTTAAATTGCGGCACAACTGAATGGCGGGTTGGCGGGTCGGATGCGGTGACTTAAGTGATTTGGGTTAAACTGGGCTACACAGGCGAGGGCAATATGAAATTATTTATGGGCGGTAATTTTTCCAACGGAATCGTTCGTGTTATTGGTTTGTTCGGCACCATAGCATGTTGCTGCTTGCTTGATTCCCCGGCGTTTGCGGGCGATGCGCCGCTGGCCAATTTCAAGGCGAACCCGGCAACCGGCCAGCAATTCGGCGTGGTCTGGCGCATCAAGGGCGAGGTTGTTGCGGAAGACGAAATTTCCCAAAAATCCCGCCCATTGCATGAAGGCAGCCCGATCTATGTCGGCGAACACATTCGCGCCGCCGCCACCGGAGAAGCTGTCATCAAGACCGATGACGCGGGTGTTGTCGCGGTGCGTTCCGGCGCGGAATTTATTCCCGAGCGCTTTGCCGCAGAGGGCAAGAAGACCGACAACATGACCTTGCGCCTCATTTCCGGCTCACTGCGCATCATCACCGGATGGATAGGCAAGCTCAACCGCGGCGAAGACAATGTCGTCACTTCGACCGCCACCATAGGCATACGCGGCACCGACCACGAGCCCTATGTGCTGTCATCGGACATGGCCGAATCCACGCCATACAAGCCCGGCACTTACGACAAGGTCAACCGCGGACAGACGGCACTGGTGGCGGGAAGCAACCAGGTGGAAATTGATCCGGGAAAAGTCGGCTTCGTGCGCCAGCCGACCTTCGCCACCAAAGGACTGATGACCATCCTGATGCCGGTGCTGCTGGATAAAATTCCGAACTTTTACGTGCCGGGGCAATTCGATAGCGAGCTTGACCAATATACGCAGACGGCGGAAGCGGAAAGCGCCAAACAGCTAGATCAGAAACTCAAGGCAGTTGCAGCGACCCCCGCTTGTGCGCCGACCGCTGTCGCCAGAGAATGGCTGCGCAATTTCGACCGTGCCGTGGAAAAGCGAGATGCGCCCACCGTCCTCGCGCTATTCGCGCCCGATGTCGCGGTGCGCGCCACCGTGCGTACCGACAACGGCGGAACCACCACGCTAGACCTCGACCGCGATGAGCTGGTGCAGAGCACCATCGCCGCAGTGAAAGGGCTCAAGCATTACAAGCAGCGCCGCTTGACGCTGGACGCATGGCAAACGGCGGCCCCATCGTGCAACCGTATCAGCTTGCGTTCGGAGGTCATCGAGCAAGGCGTGCAATCCGGCAAACCTTACCGCTTCGAATCCACCGAGCAATATCTGCTTGAGCAGCGTGACGGGAAGTGGCTGGCCATCAAGGCGGAAACCACGCAAAAATAGCGCTTGTCTGACCGGGCGTGCTGCAGGAACCCGAGGTTGCGGTGTGCTGGCGGGAGCTTTATGATGGCAGCCAAGTGGACATGCGTTTATGGCCTGCGCCTGTGCATTTTTGAAAGATTATTAAAACAACCAAAGGGAATACATTATGAAATCGCATATAAAAATTATTGCTCTGTCGGTGTTGTTGGGCGCTTCCAGCGCGGCTGTCGCCGACGATGAACCGAAAAACTTTTCCGTGACGGTGGGACTCAAGGCATGGGCGAACGAGTGGACCTCGTGGAATATGCCCGGCGCTGCGCAACAGCCGGCCTCCAATACCGTATTGTCATTTAACCCTTCGGTGACGGTGAAGTACAAAAATTTCTTTGCGTCCGGCGGATTCATGCCCAAGAAAACCTATGATATGCCGGGTTCGACGACGGGCACGGTAGGCCAGGCATCGCGCAAGGAAATGGATTTATCGGTGGGATATTATGTCCACCCGCAGATTGGTGTGACCGTGGGATATAAGCAAATCACCCAGACTTGGGGGGTGACGGACTATGTGTGGAAAATTCCCGCCGTGGGCGTTTCAGCCGCTGCGGCCATCCAGGAAACGAAAATGTTCATGTATGGAAATCTGGCGGTTGGTTTTGCAACCATGACTACGTCTGACAATACGGCTGCCGTTTGGAATATGAAAGGCGGCACTTATACCACCAGCGAATTTGGCTTGGGCTATTCGATCTTGCCCAGTTTCAGGATGACCCTGGGATACAAGTCGCAGTCTATTCCGACCTCGATGGAGGCGCAGTTGACGACCACGAGGATCAATATGGTTGACTCAACCCGCGGCTTTGTTTTGGGCGGCAGCTATACGTTCTAAAGACGCATGAGGAAACGCCGTGCTAGGCATGGCGTTTCATGAATGGCGCGGATGCAAGAACCAAGGAGTTTGAAGTGAAAAATATTTTCCTGTTTGCCATGTTTTCCTTTTTGCTCGGGATGGCGAGTGCCCAGGCGGGAGATGCGTCCTCTAATAAGGCGGGTTCCCGTGCGGCGGGGAGCCGCAACCTGGGGGTGAGCGTGGCAACGCCGGAGCAGAGTACCCAGAAGCTGGCGCTGGTGATCGGCAATGCCGACTACAAATCCTCGCCGCTGAAAAATCCGGTGAACGATGCGCGCGCCATGGCGGCCAAGCTCAAGACGCTGGGCTTCGATGTGATCGAATATGAAAACTTGCAGCAGAAGCAAATCGGCAAGGCGCTGCGCGAATTCCGCACCCAGTTGAAACCCGGTGCGGTGGCGCTGTTCTTTTATGCGGGTCACGGCTTGCAAGTGAAGGGCGTCAACTACCTGCCTGCGGTGGATGCCGAGATCGAGGGCGAGGATGACATCCCCATGCAGAGCCTGGATGTGAACAAGGTGTTCGATGTGATGGCGGAGGCGCAGACCCGGCTGAATCTGGTGTTCCTCGATGCCTGCCGCAACAATCCCTACACCCGCAGTTTCCGTTCGACGGAGGGCGGCTTGGCCAAGGTGAACGCGCCTTCCGGCACCATGATTTCCTTCGCCACACGCCCCGGTTCCGTGGCGCGCGACGGTGATGGCAAGAACGGGCTTTACACACAGAATCTGTTGAGCGCGATGGACATCCCGAACCTGCCGATCGAGCAGGTCATCAAGCGTGTGGTGAGCAACGTGAAGCAGGCATCGAATGGCACGCAGGAACCGTGGATCGAAGGCAGCATAGAAGGCGAGTTCTATTTTAAGGGCGGGGCGCAATCCGAGACGGCTATCGAGCAGACCTTTTGGGAGTCCATCAAGGACTCGTCGGCAATCGCTAACTTTGATGCTTACCTGACACGTTACCCCAAAGGTATGTTTGTGACGCCCGCGCAAGAGGCCAAGGCCAGGTTGGAAAAAGCGGCGCAGCAAGAGGCGAAGCGCAGCGAGGAAGAAAAGAAAAAAATGGCCGAGGAGAAGCTGCGCCTGGAAGACGAGAAGCGCAATATGCAGCAGCGCGAGCAGACGATGCGCGAAGAAATGTCCAAACAACAAAAACCAGCCAAGCCCGCCACCATTGTGGTTCCGCCAACTTTCTGAGTTTCCAAAAATGCTGCGGCATCTGTGGACGGCAGTGTTGGTGCTGGCTCTTTCGGCTTGCGCCAATCCGCAACTGGATAGCTATAACCTCTGGATGCAAAGCGCGCGGGAGCGTGCGGAACGCGGCGAAATCAAGTGGTCTGAATATTACCAGGGCTGTTTTTCCCGCTTGGCGGATGTGGAAAGCGGCGTCAACAACAAGCTGCTAGCGATGGGTTACTACAATGCGTTGATCGGTTACGCCTTGGAGTATGAAAGCGGCCGGATCGGCAAATCAGAGTTCGACCAGAAAATTCGCGATGCCCAACTTGCGCGTGCAAGGCGCGAGCATGAGTTGCGCTACGATTACTCCCGGCCCGGTGCGCGTGCCGATACCGCCGGGGACATCTATCCGCATTGAAGTTTTGCCGCATTAAATTTGCGGTCGCGGTTTGGCGTTTTCAGCGCACCATCTGGTTCATTTCAATAATCGGCATCAGTATCGCCAAGACGATAAGCAGGACGACGACACCCATGGTCAAAATCAGCACGGGTTCCAGCAGCGAGGTGAGCAGCGAGACGAAGCTGCCCACTTCCCGTTCCTGCTGGGCGGCGGCGCGCTCCAGCATGATGTCGAGCTTGCCGCTGGATTCGCCGCTGCCGATCAGGTGTACCAGTATCGGCGGGAATAAGCCAGAAGCGGCCAGTGCTCGGCTCAGGGTGACGCCTTCGCGTACTTTCAACGATGCTTCTTCCAGTGCGCGCCGCATCGGCAAATTGCCCACCACCCGCGCGGCCTCGCGCAACGCGGTGAGTAGCGGCACGCCGCTGCCGACCAGGATGGACAGCGTGCTCGCCATTCTCGCGGTGTTGATGCCGCGCAGCATGCGCCCGAGCAGCGGCACGCGCAGCAGTTGCAGATGCCAGCGATACCTTAATTCTTCCTGCTTGAGCAGTGCGCGCGCGCCGAACGCGGACGCGGTGATGGCAAGCAGCAAGTAGGGCCAGATGGCTTGCAGCAGTGCGCTGGTGAACATCATCATCCGCGTCAGCAGGGGCAAAGTTTGCTTGGAGCTTTGGAATACTCCCACCACCTGCGGCACGACGTAGATCAGCAGGCCGCTCACTACCGCCAGCGCGACGAAGGTGACGATGGCCGGATAGACGAAGGCGAGGCCGACTTTCTGCTGCAAGGCTAGTCGCGATTCGGTGTAGTCCGCCAGCTTGATCATCACCTTCACCAGATTGCCGGAAGCTTCGCCCGAGCGCACCAGCGCCAGATAAATTTCGGGGAACACCGTGCTGTATTGTTCCATGGACTTGGCCAGCGAATTGCCCGCCAGCACTTCGGCGCGCACGCCGGCCAATACGCGCCGCACCGACTCGGCTTCGCTCTGCTCGATCAGCGCGGATAGAGCCTGCTCCAGCGGTAAGCCCGCTTCCAGCAGCGTGGTCAGTTGCCGAGTCATCAGCCCCAATTGTGCGGCGGAAATGCGGTGACCGCGCTGGAACTGCCAGCGTTGTGTTGTGGGGTCCGGCGCATTCTGGCTGATGGCCTGGGTGTCGAGCACGGTGTATCCCGATTCGCGCAACTGTTGCCGCGCCTGGCGCAAGTTGTCCGCCTCGACGACGCCTTGCACTACCTGTCCCCCGCCGTCAAAGGCTTTGTAGTGGAATGCCGCCATTACTTAATCGCGCGTGACGCGCAGCAATTCTTCCAGCGAGGTTTTGCCGGAGGCCACCAGCCTCATCCCGTCCTGGCGCAGGCTGCGCATACCGCATTGTTCGGCGTGGTTGCGCAATAGTTGTTCGGACGTGCGGTCATGCACCAAGCGCCGCATTTCATCGTCCACCTTCATCAATTCGTAGATGCCGGTCCTGCCGCGATAGCCGCTCTGTCCGCACACGGCGCAGCCGCGCGGACGGTAAAGCACCGCCGGTTTCTCGCCACCAAGTAATTTCAATTCGGCTTCGTTTGGAGTATAGGCTTCGCGGCAATCCGCACACAGGCTGCGCACCAGCCGCTGCGCCAGCACGCCGATCAAACTTGACGACAACAGGAAAGGCTCCACGCCCATGTCGGTCAGGCGCGTCACCGCGCTGGCGGTGTCGTTGGTGTGTAGGGTGGCCAGCACCAGGTGGCCGGTGAGGCTGGCCTGCACGGCGATTTGCGCGGTTTCCAAGTCGCGGATTTCGCCTATCATGATCACGTCCGGGTCCTGCCGCAGGATGGCGCGCAGCGCGCGCGCGAAGGTCATGTCTATGCGCGGATTGACCTGGGTCTGGCCGATGCCGTCCAAATCGTATTCCACCGGGTCTTCCACCGTCATCACGTTGGTCACGCTGGCGTCTATGCGCGACAGCGCGGCATACAGTGTGGTGGTCTTGCCCGATCCTGTCGGTCCGGTCACCAGCACGATGCCGTGCGGCTGGTGCACCAGCGTATTCATTTCCTCCAGCGTCTGGCCTTCCATGCCCAGACGGGTAAGCTCCAGCCGTCCCGCTTCCTTGTCCAGCAAACGCAGCACCACCCGTTCGCCGTGGCCGGTGGGCAGGGTGGAGACGCGCACGTCCACCGGGCGACCAGCGAGCCGCAGCGTGATGCGGCCATCCTGCGGCAGGCGTTTCTCGGCGATGTCGAGATCGGCCATGATCTTGATGCGTGACACCATGGCGGAATGCAGCGCGCGGTGCGGCTCCACCACATCTTTCAAGGTGCCATCGGTACGGAAGCGCACGATGGAGCGGGTCTCGAACGGTTCGATGTGGATGTCGGAGGCGTTCTCGCGCACGGCTTGCGCCAGCAGCGCGTTGATCATGCGGATCACCGGCGCATCGTTTTCGGCGTCCAGCAAATCTTCGGTTTGCGGCAGGTCATGGATCAACTGGGACAAATCCATGCCCTGTTCGACATCGCCCACCAGCGCGGCGGCATCGCCGTCGCTGTGCGCGTAATCGGCGGCCAGTGCCTGTTCGAATTCTTCAATCGTCGCCAGCGTGGCACGCAAGGGCACGCCCAGCACGCGCATGACTTCCGCCATCGCTTCCGGCAGGGCGTTTTCGCGCACCAGCACCTCGGCGCAGTCGGCGGAAAGCTGCTTCAGCAATACGCCGTTGGTCTTGGAAAAAAAATAAGGCACGCGGCGCGTAACTTGCTGTGCTGCCAGAGGATCCATGCCGTTCACGGAATTCATGCCTTGCTTCAGTGTGCCGCGTTTCCGCCAGTTGCGGCATTCTGGCTTGCGGCAGCGGGGGCATCATTGGCCGACGGCTGGGACACCGTCGCGGGAACAGCGGAAGCGGCAGAATCTTTGTCCGCATCGGCAGCGGATTCTTTGCGGGCGACATCCGCCACGGGCGCGGAGGCCGGTTTGGGAAAGTCTATGGCCGGCAATTGCGGCGCGGTCATGCTGGGCAAGATCAGATTCCACGATGCCTGGCTGTTCGCCTCTTCCGTGCGCAAATAATCGTAGCGGTCTTGCGTCAGACTGTCGCCCGCGTTTTTGCTGCGCAACACATGGGGGCGGATAAAGATCATCAGGTTGGTCTTGTTGTGCTGCCGGGTTTCGTAGCGGAACAGCGCACCGAGAAAGGGAATGCTGCCGAGCAACGGTACCTTGGTTTCGCTGGTGCTTACCTGATCCTGGATCAGTCCGCCCAGCACCACGGTTTGCCCCTCGTCCACCAGCACGCTGGAATCCAGCGAGCGCTTGTTGGTGATGAGTCCGGCCGGGTTGTTCATGCTGTTCGCATCCACGCTGGAAACTTCCTGGTAGATTTGCAGCTTGACCGTGCCGCCTTCGGAAATTTGCGGTTTGATTTTCAGTGTCAGGCCGACATCCTTGCGGTCTATGGTCTGGAACGGAGAGGCGGTGTTGGCGTTGCCGCCGGTTTGCGCGTAGGAGCCGGTAATGAAGGGCACGTTCTGGCCGATGACGATCTTGGCCTCCTCATTGTCCAGCGTCAGCAAATTTGGCGTGGACAGAATGTTGGCGCTGGCGTCCGTCTCCAGCGCGCTAGCCAGCGCGCCCAAGTTCAGGCCGCGCAGCAAACCAACATTGAGGCCCTGGCTCAGAACGGGTATTCCGGCTTTGGCGCTGGCCCCGACACCAATGATGTTGACTCCCGTGCCGCCGAAATTTGTTCCGCCGCCTATATAGGCTCTGCCGCCGGTAGTTTGGGTTACTCCCTGCCACTGGATGCCGAAATCTGCCGTCTTGTCCGCGGACACTTCCGCAATCAGCGCCTCGACAAAAACCTGCGCCCGCCGCACATCCAGCATATCCACCACGGAACGCAAATTGTTATAGACGGCCTCCGGCGCAATGATGATCAGCGCGTTCGATGCAGCATCGGCCTGTATCATTCCCCCGCCTCCTGAGGATTGCGCTTGGGTCGGCGAAGGGTTTTGCATGGCAGTCGGCATGGTAGCCGACATGGCAGCGGAGGAAACCTCGCCGGACATGACCGAGCGCAAGGTTTGCGCCACTTTGGTGGCATCGGCATTTTTGAGATATACCACATGGATATTGCCCGGCGTGCTGGTTTTTACATCCAGCTTTTTGACCAGATCGCGCACCCGGGCAACCCGGTCCGGGTTGGAGCTGCGCAACAACAGGGTGTTGGAACGCGCATCGGCAAGCAGGATAAAACGGTTGCTGCCATCGGTTGCGCCGCCAGGTGCGGCATCCTGCATCAGGCGATTGAGGGTCTGCGCCAGATCCATGGCCGAGAGATGTTGCACCGGAATGGTCACCGTCGCATCCGCGCCGGGCTGGTCTATGGAGTGCACGATCTGTTCGATGCGCTTCAGGTTGCTGGCGTAATCGGTGACCACCAGCGTATTGGTGTTGGGGTAAGCCACCACGATGTTATTTGCGGCGATCAGCGGGCGCACGATGTTCACCATTTGCGCCGCCGATTCGTATTGCAGCGGGAAGATGCGAGTGACCAGTTGATCTTTTACCCCGTGCCCGGTGTTCACCTCGCCGATGTACAGCTTGGCATCGGCCTCCGGCATCACTTTGGTCACGCCGTTGGAATCCACGGCGGCGAAGCCCTGCAAGCGCAAGGCGGAGAGCAGGATGTTATAAGCCTGCTCGGAAGAAACCGGGGTGGCCGAAACGATATTGATCGTGCCTTTCACCCGGGGATCCACCAGAAAATTCTTTTTCGAAATATGCGAAATCGCGCGGATGACTTCCGCAATATCCGCGTTCACAAAATTCAGCGTAGCCTTGTCTTCTGCGGCCAGGGCGGATGACGCCCATGCCAGCGCCAGGAAAATAGCCCATGTGTGTCGCCATGCTGCGCTAATCAATG